>JACCDW010228979.1_pt1 | contig 13901 bp, 12 predicted proteins | sample 7449781 | NCBI WGS metagenome assembly JACCDW01 (sample SAMN15323449, study PRJNA562643) | freshwater metagenome | isolation source: river surface water | place: USA:Blue River Watershed | collected 2017-08-18 | reverse complement strand
CGACAACCCATTTAGTTCCTTAAATGCAATTTAGCGCGAATTCCTATTTAGTTCTTTAAATATGATTTTGCGCGACAACCCATTTAGTTCCTTAAATGCAATTTAGCGCGAATTCCTATTTAGTTCTTTAAATATGATTTTGCGCGACAACCCATTTAGTTCCTTAAATGCAATTTAGCGCGATTTCCTATTTAGTTCCTTAAATATTATCTGGCGTGATACTTATTCAGTTCATTCAAAAAAACAAATTAACAATTTTAGAGAATAACTATCAAAAATTGAAAATTATTCGATAAATAAATAACAAATCAACTAAAAATGCTAGATCCCGCTCTAACTTCTAAATTGACTCCTCAAGAACTAGCCACATACACAAAAAATGTTCAACAACAATTATCAAACAAAAACTGGGAGTCCCAACAAAAATGCGAGATTTCCAATAAAGCACAATATGCAATCATTGATAGAGTCTTTAACTTGCAGCTGAAATTCTATGCCCGTGATCTTGAAACCAAAAAAGCTGCAGCTTCTACTCTGATTAAGATGAAAAACTCCTCATAAATCAAAAAACACTGACATGACCTTGACAAAATGACCCAACTTGACTTTTACTATGCACAATAATTAAATGAAACCGCCAAAAATCACAGTTTCAAATAGTGATCTCATCATCAGCATGATTTTCTTATCAATTGCTGCCACTCCCGTTTTCATATTTTGGTATTTAAACAAAGATACCCTCAAAGTCGAAAGATTTTATTATAAAAAAAGCATAAATGCATTCAATATGCTTCAAGCTAGTCTATTTTTCTTATTATTATGTTGTGCCATCTATTCAAGAGTTATCATCATCTACATATTCGAAAGAATTATAAAGTATTTGACATATTACATCAAACCAAAAAAAATAACTTGAAATTATTTTGAAAAGAATGTATTTATTTTCTTCTTCTTTCGAATACGCCACAACAAACTATCTATACGATCTTCACGAACATTTTTGCATAAAGAATCAGGAACTTCACACGGTGACATAATACAAGCACCTGTGTCAATATTTAAACCAAGTAATTCTCTTGGAAATGGTTTTTGCTCACTCATACAAGTAATTACATTTACAATTGGCACTCTCAAACTCGCTTGTACCTCAAATACTACAATTGTGTCTTGAATTACATTCGAAACTCGACATCTCACATTTCTACGCTCACCACTAAATCGTCGCAACATGCCTAAAATATAATTTTAAAAACATATCAAATTTTCAACTTTGAATCCTAATATTTAGCCAAAAAATGAATTACTTAAATCATTCAATTTTAAGCAACCATGGCACGTGTATATATGTATTCCTTCTATAGTGACTTTATTCCACAATACCATGGAACAATTACAACCAAAATATACATGCAACAAAAACTAAGAGATATGTTGGTCTTGGACCAATTTATCAAACTACAAGTGCCCACTTTTCCAATAACAGAAACTGAGTTTACAACAAATCAACATAAATATGATACTGTCTCCAAACAATTTCCATTACTAAATATGATCTTCATGTTTAGTTCTAGTGGTAAAGTCGTTGTTCTTTGCAATGGAACTTACAAATTATTCAACAACAAAGAAGAAGCATATAGACATAGCTACGGTATTAGAGACAATACGCCTATTATTGAACATTTAGTCAACTAATACAGCAACTTCAAAAACACCCTTCGATTTCTCCCTAATAATCTTCATAAACTCCTCTGGTAACTCTTTTGCTTTAAATACCATTTGCTTTTTATTTTTGGCAAATATGGCAAATTCGTCATGTTTTTGAAATCTATTATAATCATGACGGAATATAATATATTTACCAGTTTTGATATCATCATTCAAAATGACTTCAATACCATCTGGGTTTGGTCCTGATTTACTAACACGTCCAGAAATCAAAATATTCACTCCCACAACTTTCGCAAAAGTTCGAAGCTCATACAAACTTGGATAATATGAAAGTTGTTTGATAGAATCTAAATAACTGTCTAGCATTCCATAATTATTTGTTTTTTTCCACAATGATTGATAACAAGGATTAGCTTCAAATGATTGTAGCAATTCTTTATTTTCATTAAAGTCTTTCATGATAGCTTTTTGTAAACTAGCATCTAATACAACATCATCGATACGACCACCACTAACTACATACCAAAATACATTTTTTAACCAATTCCTATCATAAGTTACAGCACGAGCTACCATGAATCCGGGAAGTATCTTGCGGAATTTTGTAGGCAAATCTTCATATTCAAAATCTAATCCCGGAATATTATTTATAATTGGCGATTTATCATCAATAACATCTTCATATGCAATTTCCTCGTGATTATTCAGATGATCATGAATATATTTAAAAGGATCTTTACGCAACTCTGAAATTTCAGCTAATTTACCCATCTTGATCTCCCTGTAAGTCAACAAATACTCTTCTTTTTCTGTTGTAAAACGACCTCTGCTAGTTACCCCTGGCAATAATTTTGCAATGATTTTTTGAGTCATTTGTTGCATCAAAGAATCATCAACCTTCAACGAAAATTTTGATAAAATATTTTGCAGCTTATTTATTCTAAATGGTTTGGGTATTGGATTCCCTCTGTCTAATAAAAATGCAATCTCTTGTTGTAAATCCTCATTTTCTTTCATCAATTCTCCTAGTTTACTTATTAGTTTATCAGTCACATCAGAGTCATGTCCCACAAAAATATTCAAATCATCAACAAATGAATTTTTTATTCGCAAAGTAGCTTTTTTGATATTTAAAGGAATGAAATCTCCATTTGCCAAATAAAAACCTATTTCATCATCAAAGCTCGTTATTTTGTATCTATCATCTCCCATATACTTTCGAACAAGTTTGTAAATTTCTTTGACTTCTTTTTGTTCCAAACGGCATTTATGCCTTGGTACTTCATTAAAATAGACAAATCTAGACTTTTTATGATCAAAAATGTGTTCTTTGTTGAATAATGGAATATATAAATTATTTTTCAAGATAATTCCACAAACCATAAAAGAATAATCTACAACCATTGACCTAATTTCATAATTCTGACTTTCTAAATATGCCTTGCAATTTTTTCGATTAAATGCATCATCTTTGGCTTTACATTGTTTGATGTATATATTTAACAAAGGCTTCAATTCCGGGAAATCTCTGTCCCAATCAAAAATCAATTGCTCTTCAACATTCTTTTTATTTTTATTGACTACTTTAACAAAAGGTTCATAATATATACCTCGTTTGATCACAAAAGCTACTTTGTCAATTGTTGTAAATGGTCTTGTTGGACATTGAACAAAAGATTTACCTGATACAGGATCGACATCAATAACTATGAAAACAACCTTTTGAGGATTTAACCATGATTCTCCCATATTGATCAAATCAATTAAAACTCGATGATCCTTGCTATGTGTATCATTCCTTAAATACTCAAAAAAGTGATTGTAAGACAACCAAATAAGATATTCTCGTATAATTTCTTTTTCACTGATCTCATCATTTTCTTTAATTTCATCACGTAACTTTGTAAGATTGAATCTTGCAACATATCCATCTTGTTTAGGATCAAAAAACCACTTTTTAAATTCTTTCATTTGAGTTGTTGTTTCTTCTCCTAAAAATAGTTTTAATAAACGACCATTTTCAAGAGACACATATTTCTCTATGGATAAGTTGTTCAAAATAATACGACGAATATCTTGAATTTGCAAGATGTATTCTATGCATGCTAAAAATGATTGAGTGCCATGATCAATTCCTCTTCTCAAAAAACAAGTAGTTTTATCTTTCATCAATCCTGTACCATCATGTCGAGATCCACAAAACTTACCAAAAAGATCTTGTATATCTTTTGATAATAAACCATATCTTGCGACTTCAAGAGGACAATATGTCTCAGCTTTAATATATTTTTCATTTCCCATAATATTATCTGTTTTTTCTGCACTTGCTGGTTTAGCTGCATTAGCTGAAAGATGATTACTAATACAAGCTTCTTTACGTTTTTGATTTCTATTTCCAGCTTCAGGAGATGTCAAAAAACAACATGGCAAACACAATTTATCTGGATGAGTGTACATATCAAGAAAACTAGGATAATGTGGTTTTGATAGTTTTTTAGACAATTCGGATTCTTCTAAAGTTTTATCAACTGCTCTTACAAACAAATATGGATCTTCTTCAATATCGGGGTTTGGACATTTGAATCCAGCCTTTTTATAAGCTTCGTAAGTAATTGCAAGACGACTTTTAGGACACCAAATATTAGGACAAATATAATAGTTTTTAGATGCTAATGTTGGGTTGCTACCAGTTTTAACATATCCATGAACAGCTCCAGGATATTTTTTATTAATTTCTTCATATTCAGACTTGCTGACAACAACAGGTTGTCGCTCGCTTACAACACCACAAACAGATGCATAATCTGTCCTTTTAGCAGTTTTAGGAACTTTATAATTGAACAATGTATCATCCGCTTCTCTCAATCGCATCAATAATTCGCCTTTACCCTTTTTCTTAATAGGTTTATCTTCTTCGATTTGAATTTCTTCTGTTTGTTCAGATTCTTGATTAGCAAACTCAGCTTCGAGAGCTAACAAATCATAGTCATCATCTGAGTCTGAGTCTAACATACTCGATAAATTGTCATCATCTTTTTGATCTTGTACATCTGCAAAAGTGAGTTTAGTTCTATCGGGTACAATATCAATCATATCTGGCAATGTTTTTCCTTTGGATGATTTAATAGAAGACATACTCAATTTACTGAGTACACTAAGTAGATGTTGTATTCGTTGTATCATTTGCCAGTTTTTAGCACCAGTAAGAAAATATCGCATTTCATTGGTGGAATTCAATCTAATTTTAAGACTAACAAAAGTATCATTTTTTGGTTTAAAATATGTTTTATTTTGTTTTTTGACAAGTTGGACTTCATTTGTAAGGTTCCATGCATCAACTTGTTTTGAAGCTTCATCTTCAGTGATACTAAAATTTACAGCAACTTTAGAAATTAAATCTTCTTTTTCAAGATGATAATGTTGAGTGATATATGCTTTGATATTATCAAATTGGGTATAATTATCAACTTTTTTGTATTGTAGATGCAATATATTAGCATCTTTAAGATCTATGACATCAAAATAAGGATATAGTTTTGATTTGACGACAGCTGCAAAGTTTTTGAAATTAAATTGAGACTTATCATTATTGATGATACCATAATAAACTAATTTCTCCAAAGATATATCATCATATCTTTCTGTAAAAACGTCATTTGGTATTGTTGGTAATAATACACGACTACTTCGAATAATTAAATCAATGATTTTGTTGATTTCAGCAAAGTATTTTGAAATTGATGTTGGTGTTTCTTTGGAATGTACAGAAAAATTCATTTTGACATCATAAGATCCAGTTTCTTTGAGGATTACAGTAGCTGCTGATAAGGGAGTAAATTGAAATCTCAAAAGAACATATTCGGAATGAGAATTGGAAGAACTCACCATAGTTAGTTTTTTGAAAGTATCTTTGTCACTAGTGAGTGTTTCAACATATGATTCATGTATTTTGAAAAAGGCATTTGTTCTTTGTTTAATTTTGATAAACGACATTATTTCACTAGTGTGAAGCATATCAAATATTTTCTCAAGGATGATTTGACTATTGTTATCGGCATGAATATGAACAAAACTTACAAAACCACTGCCATCAAATTCCGAGATGTCCGTTTGATCTATAACATTATCAACTTCTTTTACACTTTTGATTAGTTTTTTGGTAGCATCAACTATTTCTTTTTCTTTGTTAGAGCGGAATGGAAATAATTCAGTTGGATAGTCCGGAGAGTAGACGACAAAATTTAGCACTGAGACATTTGGTATTACAAGGCCAAGTTCATTATTGACGTATGTTGCAACATTATTTTTCGTAGATGTTTTGAAGGGGTTGTAATTGATGTATTGGATATGACCATCATATACATATTTGAATCCAATAGGTTCTTTTGTGTTCTTGACATCTTTGAGTTTTTTTGCTAAGACTTGTTGAGCTTCTCGGAGATCAATATTATTATATTGTGAGTCTTGGATGTCGATATTAAAAAGGTGCTGACAAACTTCAGCTAACTCAATATATTTGATGGTTTTCCTACCACGAAACACATTAAATAAAATAGTTTTTATCATAGCTGTGACTTTGACAGGTGATAGTTTGTATTTTGTCCAACAATAAAGATTTGTCCATGGAACATCTAGAGAATATGCTACTTTTTTTAATACAAGACTGATTGTGTCATCTGGTTTGATATCACAATCTAATAAGGTTTTCTCTGATGCATTTTTCCATAAATACAGTTTCATTTATTGAAATCGTATATAAAAATAAGAAAACAGTCATCTATATTTTTTATTATGGGAATTACTTTTTGATGGGAAGGCATTCCATTTTGTGGCACTTGCGCCAATGTGATGATTGACATTCTTTGGAGCAATATTTGACTACACCACAACGTGCACAGCATCGAAGTGGGCATGTGACATTTGCACAATTTGCACATCCAACATTGCCATCCATGGGACGAACGTTGGGACTATTTCTGCATAATTCCATCAATTTGGTAGTTGATATGAAGTTTATTTTGAGTTCATCGGATTCAGCACAATAGATGGCAACGATGTATTCTTTTTGAGCATTAAACTCTTGAAATCTTTTTTCTTGCTCTTTTAATTGTTTAGGAAATTGTTCTTGAAATTCCGTTAGAGTTGTTCGAGTGTAAAGCACACGTGTTGAGAGCGAATTATTGACGATACGATAATAATATTTGTCTTCTTCGGTTTTGTACATAAAGAGATGTACCAAGTCTTCCCCTTTGAAATCTAATAATCTTTTGCCATGGAGCATGATGGTAAGATAGAGATGATTAAGATTATCTGGGAATTTCATTTTTGGGATTGTAAAGAGTTGAAAAAATACATGTCAAATTTTGTTGCAAAACACGTTATAATTTAAAAAATTGAAAAAATTGATGAAAGCAGTATGAAAATGTATACACAATGCCACGAAAACTTTCATATGAAAATGTTAAAAAAATTTATGAAGATAAGGGTTGTACTTTGTTGACATCTAAAGATACTTTTGACTCGCTTACTGGAAATGTAAATGATCAGCGATTTGAATTTATATCAAAATGTGGTCACCACAACAATATCAAATTGATCACCTTCAAAAAAAAGAATGCGGAACAACTTTGTACTGACTGTCTTGAGAAAGGGTTGTTACAAGATCTTGATTTGTGGTATAAAGATAAAAATAGTCAAGAATATCAATCGATGAAATGTTCACTATTGAGTTTTTTGAGACGATCCTAATTATCTAATTTTTTTGTCACTTTGAAAGATCAAAGCAACTCTTTGAGCATCAACGACAAATATAGTTGATTCAGATCCTCAATAATAAACAAATTTAAATTGAGCAAACAGTTGCGTTGAAGTGGGGTTGCATTATTCTTCATAAGACCTTATTATAACCTACTTAAAGACAACAACTTATTATTTATCATGCCATCTAAGATGTCCTATGAAGATGTGTATCGGTGTTTTGAAGAAAAAGGATGTATTTTATTGACATCCAAAGAGACGTTTGCGTCGCTAACAGGACCATTGTATTGTCAAAAGTTCGAATTTATCGCCAAATGCACACACCCCAATGAAGTTACATTTACTAATTTTAAGAGTAAAGGAACCGGTGTTTATTGCAAGGATTGCGTAGCAACAAAGATAAAGAAAACGCTAAAAGATATGTCAAAGGAAACAAATGGAGATCTTGCAAAAATAATTGAATTTAATGGGCTGAAATATGTCACTGAGATTTTGAATGAATATTTTGATATTAAGAAGACCAATGAAGGATGTTTGGCTGATTTAATGATAAAACCAAAATATCAAATGGAGGACAAATGGATGATGATACAACTAAAAACAACTTCAAATATTTGTCATAACTTGTATTCTTTCAGAATGGGTGGAAACCAATATGAAAATTGTATGGTGTTGTGCATTTGCATAGGAGATAAAAGTATTTGGCTTTTCCATTGGTCAGAAGTGATTCGTAAAAATACGTTAAATATTGGTAAAACTGACCGGTCAACATGGAGCAACAATAAACATTCACCTGAAACAATAGTTGAAGCTCTACACACTGCTTATGCAATCTCACCAAAATTTAATGAAAAATATATTATGATTCCTATCAATTACTATCAGCAAAGAGAACAAGTATTTATCAAAAAACGTGAAGAAGCTTTCCCAATGATTATGTTTGAGTATCCAGAAATTGATTGCAGAAGATACGACTTTATCATTAACGGTTATACAGTTCAAGAAAAAGTTGCTGGTATTAGAAAAGACCGATTAAACTCGTATTTTTGCTTTCTATGTGCAAATAATGGAGATAAAGGTATTTCATCTTATGATAAAGGTGCTAATAATTTTTACTGGATATGGTTACCCGATCAAGATGTATTTTACATATTCCCAGAGAGTGTATTGATAGAAAGAAACTTAGTTGGGCGAAATGATAATACAAAACCTGTTCTTAGTATAACACAAAAAAGCTGGGTAAATGACTATAAATATAATGTTACGGATGTTGAGAAGGTTACGAAGTTATTTGAATAGCATACTTAAAAAGATCGTTTAACATAGTTCAAATGTAATGGGAGGTCTTAGTCCTTCGCAGAATCGAACTGCGTTTCAGACTTGGCTTATGTAAAAATCATAAGAGTCTGCGATTAACCAGTATCTTAAAGGACCCCCATCAAAGATAAAAATAAATATTTATATAATACTTTCACTCTATACCACCATAATTATATTTCAATTCCAAACGCAGATGCTTTGTGCATCTAATTACTATACACATCTTATTCCTTATATGGCTTTCAAAGAGGTCAAATTATCGAATCATTTTTATTATTTTAATGGTTTACCCATTAGAACTATACAAAATCCCAAAATAAGTCCCAACAAAACCACACTGGGCATTGGAAAATTACCTATATTCAAAGGGATCTTAAATGGTCTTGGCATATTCGGACGAGTATACCTTAGCATTATGGCAGCTATCGTCAATATACTCATAAAGATCATCAAGAAAACATTAGTTACTACGGTTGATTTTTCAAAAGAGCCTAATAATAAAGCTGCAATCACCAGAACAAATACAACAAAGATGCTATAATGAGGTGTTTTATATTTTTCATTCACTGCAGCTAATGATTCGGGAATAAAATTCTCTTTCTTTCGAGCTAATCCATAAATATATCTTGACAACGCCAACATAGAAATAAAAGTGGTATTAAAAATGGTGATCAAGCCAATTACAAATACTATTATGTTCATCAAAGGGGCACTATAGATTCTCTTAAACATCTCATTGATTGGTCTAAATGCTGGTATATTCATTCCTATCGCAATAGCTCCGATTAAAGCATAAATAATTGTGCAAGCAACAATCGATATGATGATACTTTTAGGTATATTATTAGCTGGATCTTTTACTTCATCGGACATCTTGACAACTGCATCATAGCCATTGAACAAAAATATTGCCAAAAAAGACAAATATGTAAATGTATTTATAGACATCTTTGGTTGTTTCTTCACCAAAGAGTCCCATTTAATAAACGATATTCCTAATATTATCAAAATACTTAGAGCTGCTAGTTTCAAAACTCCAAATCCATTGGTAATTATTTTTGATAATTCAATCCCTAAGAGATTGATTATTGACAACAACAAAATCAATAAAAACGCTATAAATAATTGATGGACTTTATTGTCTGAAATATATGCACCAAACATCAAAGCTAATGTAGCGATGGTCATTATCAAAAACCCCAACAAGATAATAGTTGAAATATTAGCTGCAAATGGACCCATAGTGTCGTTTATAGCTTCAAATTCAACAGCATTTGATTGGTAGGCACTTCCGAGTTCGGCATAAACTAATCCAGCTAAAATGTTGAAAATAGCTGCAAATGCTAAAATTGGCATTGTAAGTGTGCCACCATTGCGAATTATAGTGCCCAACAAGATGAACACACCAGCACCTATTATATTCCCAATACTGATCAAAGAGATCTCTGCGAGACTTAAAGATCTTTTTAATTCTGTCATTTTCGTTTAGAGAATATAAAAATGCCACTTAAGGAGTTGTGAGATGGCCTTAGTAATATGACACAAATTTACTTTGTTGTAAAGGTGGTACATTGGAAAATAGTTGGTGCTGATGTAGTTCGTCATATGATTTATTTTCATGATTACGACATTGCTTACAGATGCTATGCAGCATTTTCAAAATATTTTGGAAGTTTGTTCACTAATGTATTTATAGAAAGTGAAGTTTGGTATGATGGTGCAAGGTATGCATATACAACTTATTTGGACAAATCTTTGAAGTATATATGTCAATCTGAGATATTGAGCGACAAAGCAAAAAGAAATGATAATGCTTTCCGTGAAGCTTATTATGATGACATAATTGAGATGATTGGCGAAGATGTAATAAATCCCAGAAACTTTTTAACAGACTTTTTGGACTCTTACCAATACAAAGATCATAAATACAATACATATACGGTAGTAGCTGATTACCTAGATGGTTCAACTGCTAGTTTTTTAAGATTCTCATGAAGTAAAATGATTCCAGCTGATATTCTTTTTATTTTGTCTAATTGGGATTTTGCATCCCAATCAGAGATTTTGCGAGTAAAACGATGTCTGATGCCAGATGATGACATCAGTAATTTAAAATTCAGAGTAGCTAGTCATCCATATTTTGATTCTTATGGTAGAATGTATATTGCATTATTTGATGTAAAAGTATTTTGTGAAGACATCCATATTTGTGACATTAGAATTGATTGTGAATCAAAGAAACCTTTTTATACATTTTTAACGCTAGATGGAAATTGAAGATCTAAATGAGTTTGGCGCAAGATCATATTTAGTACAATTAGAGAACCGTTGGCATAATTCGTACAATGGTCAAAATAGCTCCTAGACGTCATGGGGAGTCTATATTCGTTAAATGACTTTCTGGACCGATAAAGACCATATAAGGAAAAGTTGAGCTTTTCCTATTTTTCTTGTGATTCTCTTATTTCTTCTCTTGCTCACTCAACATCTTCATGAGTCTCTTCAATTCCTCAGGGGTCAACGCATCATTCCTTTGCGGAGTGTTATCACCGCTTTTTTGGACTTCCTTGTCAATAGCCCCACCGATACGCAGACCAACTTGCTTTATCCTTTCCATATTGGGTAGCATTTGTGATGATGTACAAGATATATATTTCAAAATATATCATTTTTTTGGGTTTACAACATTTTTTACAAAAATCTTGTCAAGCATAGACTTGCTCGCAGATTGTTGATATTCCTCAGGGATACTTTGTGGTGTTGATGTCTGAACATTTACGTTCAATTTTAGTAATGGCAATGGCCTCTTTTTACCACCTCGTTGTCCTTTTGATCCATTACGACCTTGGAACATAAAAGTGTAAATATCATTCATAACATCATCTTCATCTGAATGAATCCATTTATATTGTGACACCTCTTCGTAGAACGCTTCATCATCGTCTTTACTTTCCTCGCAAAATCTACGGAGGGCATAAGAGATAAACTTACCATGAGAGAATGTTTCCAACGAGTTTGACTTGTCATAATAAAAGGGAATGATACAAAATACCATCATGTGCATCAAGACATTATCTACATACAGTTGTACCGTTTTTTTGTCTTGCACCAAAGACCCTTCCTTCATTGACATCAGCTTTAATTTGTAAATCAACTGATAAATGATGACTCCCAAAGCATAAAAGTCATTCTTCAACATGTTTTGTTTTTTTAGATTGATATCACCATCTGGTGCCATCAATAATGTCATTATTTGATCATACTCATACCCTATATAGTACGAAGCCGTCAAATCTTTGAGGACTTTACCATTTAATGAAAATTGAGAAGGTGATGCTGGGGATTTCGGTGAGGTTGTGGAGTTTGGTAATGAGAACGGTGTTGCAGGAGATACAGGAGTTGAGGGTGGAGATGATTCATCACCATTTAACATTTTTACAAATTTGCTCACTAAGTCATTCCTATTTTGGATAGGACTTATCAAGTTATTGCATTTAAAATACCAGTTTAGTATTTCACTTGATTTAACATCTTGTTTATTCTTAGCTTCTGAGTACTTTGCGTTGCATAGCAAAAATGGAGAAATATAATATGGCGTGAATGTTTCATATTCTATATTGTTAAAATCATCAACCAAAATAACTTGGTCAAAATCATGCAATAACGGAGTATTTTGCTTACTTATCAAAATATTCTCCATTTTCAAATCTCCATGAATAATGTTTTTACTAGTCAGCCAGTCAAGAGATGATAGTATGTGCATCAAATGTTCATGCAGTATTTTTATGTCTTTTGGTTCATACTTTCTAAAATCACCATCAGGACAAAGTTGCAAGAAATAATAAGAATATGAAGATGATCTCAATTGTTGGCATTTTGAAATGTGATCTTGATCACGTGTAAATGAAGTATATTGTACGAGATTGTTACCATCTTCTATACATTTGTCCAAGAAATCATTCACATGGATCTTTATGTTTTCATTTGTAAAAAACTTGATAGCAACCTGATCATCACATTTTACAACACAACCATAAGATCCTTTACCTAACACATTCATATGATTACATACCTCTGGCATTCCCCCTCGCAAAACACCCAACATTCGTAGGTCCCTGATCAACTTGTCTTTGTCAAGTCGCTTACTTCCATTTTGGTATTTTTCCAGTTTTGTACTAAGGATCTTAGTCAACTTTGGATTTTTTAACATCCTCTTTGTCAACTTTTTGTCATCTTGAATTCTTTTGATGATCTGCAATATCATACTTATGATATCAAATAAAAATAAATAGTTCATTGTCTTTCTATATTGCGACATTTGGCATAATTAGAGAACCGTTTGCATAATTCGCACAATGGTCAAAATAGCTCATAAACATCATGGGGAATTTGGCACAATTAGAGAACCGTTTGCATAATTCGCACAATGGTCAAAATAGCTCCTAGACATCATGGGAGTCTATATTCCGACATTTGGCACAATTAGAGAACCGTTGGCATAATTCGTACAATGGTCAAAATAGCTCCTAGATATCATGGGGAGTCTATATTCCGACATTTGGAATAATTAGAGAACCGTTGGCATAATTCGTACAATGGTCAAAATAGCTTCTAAACATCTTTAGGAGCTTTTATTCCGACACCTCGCATAATTAGAGAACCTTTGGCATAATTCGCACAATGGTCAAAATAGCTCCTAGACATCATGGGGAGTTTATATTGCGACATTTGGCACATATAGAGAACCGTTTGCATAATCCGTACAATGGTCAAAATAGCTCCTAGACATCATGGAGAGTCTATATTCCGACATTTGGCACAATTAGAGAACCGTCGGCATAATTCGTACAATGGTCAAAATGGCTTTTCGACATCCTTAGGAGTCTATATTCCGACATTTGGCACAATAAGAGAACCGTTGGCATAATTCGTACAATGGTCGAAATAGCTTTTAAACATCCTTAGGATCTTATATTTCGAGAGTTGGCACAATTAGAGAACCGTTGGCATAATTCGTACAATAGTCAAAATAGCTCCTAGACATCATGGGGAGTCTATATTCCGACATTTGGCACAATTAGAGAACCGTTGGCATAATTCATACAATGGTCAGAATGGCTTCAAAACATCATGAGGAGTCTATATTCCGACATTTG
>JACCDW010010267.1_pt1 | contig 13902 bp, 13 predicted proteins | sample 7449781 | NCBI WGS metagenome assembly JACCDW01 (sample SAMN15323449, study PRJNA562643) | freshwater metagenome | isolation source: river surface water | place: USA:Blue River Watershed | collected 2017-08-18 | reverse complement strand
TATTATGGCTTTTAAAATCAGCCCATCCCGGAGGTCTAAAGATGCCTAACAGCGGAGTGTCTCGCAAGCCCTCGACGTTGACGGTTCAGCTCGATGACACACTCCTGGCGCAGCTTGAACGCCAGGCAGCGCAGTATCTTATTTCAGTGGATGAGCTGGTGCGACGGGCTATTCAGCAAAGTCTCGCCAGTGAAAGCCCCAAGGCTACGAAAAAAACCCGTCCGAGTGCCACGCGTCATGACGAAGCGCCCCTGGATGCCTTCCTGCCTGAAGGTGTGGATCCTTTTGCACCCGCCGATGTGGTTAGCGGTCTGGCCACAAATTTTGAGGAAATTCAGGCGCGCATGCGCTTTGCGGGTACGCCAGCGTTACTAAGGGACCTGGGCTAGAGCGCGTCCAGATACTGCTTCAGGCGGTGATAGTAGGTTTGCAAGAGAACGAAACCCTCTTCTTTCCCTCCGCGGTCAGGATGATGAATCAGCGAGAGCTGCAGGAATTTACGCCGAAGATTCGCGGAGCCTGAATCCCGCAACTCATCTGCATCCCGAATCCCAAAATATTCCAAAGCCAGAGCCAGGTCCTCGGCTGTGAACGCGTGATAGCGCTTCCAGAAGGCACTGAGCATCCTTTCAAGATCCTGTTCACCATAAAGCGAAAAATTCTTAAGGTCGGCATAATAATGAAACATGATGGCCTGCTGACTTGATGCCGATGTGGAAATCCAAAAAGCTTCGGATGCATGGGCTTCGCAAAAAATTTCATCGGTGGGGTTCGCGCAGGACCAGATGGAGAAGGCATCAAAAGCCCGGCAGATGCCTCGGGGACGGATGCTCACGTGAATGCCCAGCGGGGAAAAACCAAAGATCGGTAGAAAGCCCTGCCCATGCGATTGCTCCCAGCTTTCCAGGAGGCATTGCCTGAGTCCAGGATCAATTCCCTCATAGGCGGCATGAAAGACGAGCTGAAGTTCTGTGATGCGGTGACGCAAAGCAAAACTGAGTGCGTGCATGCCCATCCATCCGCCGTGCATGGCGCTGCGGTAGAGATCGGCGGGAATCAATTTTTTAAGCAGGGTCTGATCAGAAACGGCGGGCGGTCGCGCCATGGGCAGGGTCATGGGGCCTGGAGAATTCTCCTGCTCGCCAAGAACGGTGAAGACCTGTTCCAGATCCATCCATTGCAGGAGTTCGGTCAACATTAAAAATCTCCCGTGAATGCCAATGATTGTAACACAGCGATAGGCCGTATCGTGGCATAAGAACTGCTTTTTACTCGGAGAGTGGAGCGGATGGGATAGTCTGGAGTGCAGTGTTGTGTTTTGTAAGTTATTAAATGTGTTAATTTTTATTGGGTTTTGGCAGGGTCTTGACGGCACAGCTTGGGCTGACGAAGGATCTGTCAAGCGCCCAGATTTTGAGTCAGCCTTCGCTTCCATCACGAGTTATACTCTCCCTAATGGTCTGAAAGTTTTACTCTATCCCGATTCCACGCAGAATGAAGTGACTGTCAATGTCGTGTACAAATCGGGAGCCAAGCATGAGCTTCCCGGGGAATACGGTGTGGCCCACCTCCTGGAGCATCTGGCTTTTCAGAATACGCAAAATTTTCGAGAGATTCCCAAAGAGTTGGAACGTCGTGGGGCTCGATTTAATGCCAACACCAATGCGGATCGCACGACCTACTATGAAACCCTGCCGGCGTCCGCTGAAAATTTGGAGTATGCGCTTGCAATGGAAGCCGATCGCATGCTGAACACGGTCTTGACTGAGGCAGCGATCCAGGCGGAATGGGCTTCCGTGAAAAAGGAATGGGAAGAAAGCAGCCGATCCGGCTTTCAACCTCTGCTCAAGGAAATGCTCCAGATTGCCTACCCGCATCATGCCTATGGCCGTGATACCTTCGGATGGGATGAAACTTTCGGGCCAATCCGCAGCGAAAATTTGCGATCTTTTTATGCAAGGCGTTACGCGCCTCATCTCGCAGTATTGACCATCGGTGGCAACTATCAAATCGCTGATGTAAAGGGGCTCATCGGAAAATATTTTGGACCTCTCCCGGATCGTCGAAATGAACGCGAAACCTATGCTGGAACCTTGCGCTCCCCATGGAGCGAGAAGTTGGTCGTGATACCAAAACCAGGTGGGCCTTCCTATGTGGGTGTCCTTTATCGAGCCATGCCTGGGTCTGATCCATCCTACGTCGCCGCTCAGGCCCTTGTGCATTGTTTGACAAGTGATCGCCAAAGCCTCTTGCGGAAAAAGCTTTTGCGCTCTGGTTTGGCCCAGGATGTGTTTGGTTTCGTCCAGCAAGCTGTTGATGAGGGATTCATCGCTTTCATGGCCAGACCAGGTCCTGGCCGCGATCCTTTGCAGCTGGTCCAGCGACTCGCGCAGCTGCTCGAATCTTCGGCTACGTCCTGCCAGCGCAAAGACCTTCAGCGCTTTCAGCAAGAGAATCTTGCAGCCTGGGCGGCTCTGAAGCAGGATGCTCGATCCTTGAGCATGCAATTGGGCGAGTTCGAAGTTTTGGGCGACTGGCGTTTGATGCTAAACGAACAAAGTCAGAGTCAGCAGCTGACATTGGACGACCTTAGGAACGTTTCCCGTTGGATCGTGCGAACCAATCGGACGGCAGGAGTACTGGATCATCGAAGCGATCATTCTCTGGCTGGACGACGGGTTCTTCCTTGACTTATAATCAAGAGAACCAAGCTGGAAGGCAAAATGGAAAAAGGTCGCGTACTCCTGCTCGATGACGATAAGGAAATCCTCGAAATCTGCCATGAGGTTCTGACGACTCAGGGCTTTACCGTCAGTACTTTTGATGATCCCAACCAGGCCCTTCAGGCCCTTGTCGGGGGGCAGCTGACGGATGTCATCATCAGCGATTTTCGTATGCCGGGGATGAACGGGCTGCAGTTTATGGAACAGGTCAAACTCAAGAACATACAGACCCCCATTGTGATGTTCACGGGCGTGGCCGACAAGGACCTCGCCATCAAAGCCCTTAATGCGGGCTGCCATTCCTTGATTGAAAAACCTGTGCGCAATCATGAGCTGATCCACTATGCCGAGCAAGCCATTGCCTATGGACGTTGGGAAAGTATTTCCTCGCGACTCTTGAAGGAGTGTCGGGATTTGATCGGTCTTCTGCGCAATCTGTCGAGCGTTTATGAGACCCGATTCACCCAGGCTGAAAACATGGTCTATCAGAATAAAAACGGCACGCCGGTGAAACCTGCCGAAATTCAGGGTTACTTGAAGAACATTGCAAGTGGTCTTTCCATCGAGACGGATATTCAGAATGCCAATGAACTGGTGGATGCCCTGAGCAGGGAACACGCAGCCCTTCAGGCTCGAGTGCGCCGTTAATCAGCCAGCTTTCTTCAAGGTCACGGTGAATTGAGTCCAATGGTCATCCGGGTAGTCCTCGCGAGCCTGGGATTCGACCGCAATGCTGCCCCCAAATTTTTGCACGTAGCGTCGCGCCAAAGGCAAGCCGAGGCCGGTGCCTTTTTCGCCTGAGGTGCCGCGGCGGCTGGTCTTGCTATTATGCTGGAAGAGCTGCGTGATCAAAGCCGCGGGTATCCCGATACCATGATCCTTGATCGTAACATCCACTCTATCGCGCTCAGCCTGGTTCACTCGGATCTCGATCCGGTCTCCGGCCTGGGAGAATTTGATGGCATTGGCAACCAGGTTATGGAAGATGGTGTGTTCCAGGACTGTTCGCTCTCCCAGAACCATGACATTGGCAGCAGTGTCGCTTTCCACAATGACAGTGACTTCTTTGCGATCCAAAAGAGGTTTCAAGGATTCAACGGTGGATTGAAGCGAGGCGAGCAACGGAACAGGCTTGAGCAGAAGCTCAATTTTGCCAGCTTCGATGGCTTCGAGTTCCTTGACGACTTTCAGCATAGCTTGTGCTGATTGCGCAGCATTCCTGACCTTTTCAAAGGTTTGGTGCGTTTTGGTGAAGTCAAAATGAGTTTTTTCCGTCTGGAGTTCAGCCATCGATTGAATGACAAAAAGGGGACCCGCCAAATCATGGGTCAGAATATGGATCAACGCCTGAGACTCCCGCAGTTGGCCCTCCATGACCTCACGTTCCTTTGACAATAATTGGATTTCCCTGCGACTCGCGATCATTCTATTGAAGAGTTGATAGGCAATGAGAAGAAGGACTGCCAGGAAAAACCAGCCGGCATCGTCATTGGAAAGAGAAACGAGGTGCCTTTGGTCAGAGCTCCAGAAGCTTGCGGGGAATAATAGCAATGTGAGCGAAAGAGGTCGCATCGGTTTCTCCAGGACAGAGTCATCGACGTGAAAACCGCAAACTTCAATGAAACTTTGGTAAGATAACACCTTCTTACCGAACAAAAATGATTGCCTCGCATTTAGCGATTGTTCTTTGGCGGAAGCATGATAGAATAATAAGAAAGTCAGGGACATGTTTTGGTAAGTCGCCGCGTAAGCTTCCTCAAGAAGGTAATAGCAACAGTTGTCTTTCTTTTCCTTATCATCTTGAATTCCAGGTTTTCAGTGGAGCTGTTACCCGACAGTTTTCGCTTTTTTAGACTCTTTTGTTAAGGTTTGGTTTGTATGAGTAAAAAGTTGTTTATCGGTGGCTTGAATTTTAGAACCAGCGAAGAAGTGCTCCGTAGCGTGTTCGAAGCCATCGGTGCGGTTGAAGAAGTCAAGATTGTCACAGACTATGAAACCGGTCGTTCCAAAGGTTTCGGCTTTGTGACTTTCGCTGACGCTGCGCATGCGAGTGAAGCCATCACCCAATTTGATGGTCAGGAAGTCGATGGTCGTCGGGTGAAAGTCTCCGAAGCCATCGACAACAGAAATCGCGGTCCTCGCGAACCGCGTTCCCAGAGTTTTTGATCGAGAATAGTCGTGAGATTATGATCGTTTCAAATATTCAAGAGGCACAGGGTCAGTCCCTGTGCCTTTTCTTATTGGATCGCCATGCCTGACGCCAGTCCTTCACACGGGGCGACGCTGTTACAAAAATCTCGCCTTTCTTTCCCAAACGTCAAGTTTCCATCTCAGGATTTGCTCGGGGCAACCGATGGGAGAGAACCATGAAAGCGTCAGGAGTTGCGCCATGCAGAAGTCCATGATCACAGCTTTGTTTTTGACCGCCCTTGCTTGGAATGCTGCGGCCGCCCCGCGTACTTACGAAGTTTATCCCTATGATGGCAGCGGCTTTGACCGTCATCCCGAAATCCATAAGGAATGGTCGGGTTTGCGGGATAAGTGGACCGGCAAGGCGGCTCCATCGGATGTGCTCAAGCGCCAGATGGAGCTGATGGAAACATTGGCCAGCCGTGAACCCAAGTGGATCGATGGCTACTGGATCGCAGCTGACGCTTCCTTTCAATACGGTAATAGTTTTCAGGATAAAAAGGATTTCCCGGTGGCACGCGCTGCTTTTGCAAAAGGGAAATCCTATGCAGAGAACTGTCTCAAGATTAGTGCGGACAATCCACTCTGCAAATTTTATCTTGGTGTCAACCTCGGCAAGATTGCGAGCATCGATGGGATTTTCTCGTCTTTAAAGAATGCCAAGCTGGTCGAGAAACTGTGGACGGAAACTGTGGAGTCCCGCTATCAACATAAGTTCGGACCGAACACATCCCTGCAGGGGGCGGCCCGCTATGCGCTTGGATTATTCTATCGGCTGGTTCCGGACCTTGCTCTTTTGAAGTGGCTCTTTGGTGTGAAAGGTGACATCAGCAAGTCGGTGGCCTATCATAAGGAAGCCCTGGAGCTCGATACCCCCAACGTCTGCAGTCGCACCATGCTGGCTGTGGCTTATATCTGTGAAGGCAAGAGTGATTTCTCCACGCCATCCGGCAAAGCGGGTCTCGCGCAGTTGCAGGAAGCCAAGAAGCTTCCCGTCAGCTCCGCGCTCTACGCATCATGCGCCAAGGATTTGAATCGTCTGGAGCAAAATCCCAAGCTGGCCTGCGGCTACGAAACATCGCGTCAGCAGGAAACAGATGAAGAGCAACTCAAAAAGCAAAATCAGGCGCATTGATCGCCATCGAAAAGATCGGCTTTCATTCTGCAGAGATTTCAGGAACGGAAGCCTCGTCACTTTCGAGGAGTCGAGGCCTTGTCAAAGGGTCTGAAAGCCTCATTTCCTTGGAGTGCAGGCCTTTCATCCCGGTTTGGCTTTAGAATTGAACCTGAACGCCAACGCCAGCATCTTCTTCGGTCAGTTTCAGTCCTGCTGCCCACGACCAGGAATCGGCATACATCAGGGAGAGTTCCCATTCCGTTTTTTCGCTTTGCCGGAAACTGACATCCGCATCGGAAAAAATGGTGGAGCTCCATTGAAAGCGTTTGTCCAGATCGAGGCGAAGCTTGCCTTTGTGATCGACCAGGAGATTGCTTTCGATCAGCATGGGCAAGAGGTAGCCGATCCCTGCGACGCCGCGCGTTTCGTCGTGAAAGTAGCTGCCACCGAGGACAAAATTCAGGTAGCGATCCTTCCAACGGCGATAGAGGAGATCGCCTTCCACTTCTGTTTTATAGTCCTTGCCTGTTTCCACTCGCGCTTCGAGATCATTCCAGGTCTGGCTCAAGCGAAATTTGGCTTGACCGTGATTGGTCGAAGCTTCAAGCATGCCGTAGAAATAGGTGTGGTCGTGGTTGTGAGGATCATGTTTCTGGTGCTGCTGGATCTCCGTGGACGGCGTGAAACTGGAATACTTCACCACGCGAGCCATGCCTGTTTTCATGTGATAAAGGTTGTGGCAGTGAAGCATCCATTCGCCTGGTTCATCAGCCATGAACTCAATGGTACGGGTCGTGTGGGGAGCGACGTCCACAGTATGTTTCCAGGGTGAACGTTCGCCGAATTTATTCAGCACACGGAAGAAGTGTCCGTGCAGATGCATGGGATGGTGCATCATGGTTTCATTTACCATTGTGAAGCGTATCACCTGGCCTTGCTTGATTTCTATGTTGCGATCTTCGAAAATCGCCTTGCCATTGATGTGCCACACGTAACGTTCCATGTCGCCATCGAGCACGAGCTTGACGTCATAAACCGGGATCTGACTGGAAAACGCGCTGGGTTCCAGAGCCTGCAGTTCATCCACGGTCAAAGCCGGAATCACGTTTGTAGGCGCATGGGCCTGAAGCCCATGCCCCGCATGAACGTCGTGCTGCATCGCATGGCCGGCGTGTTCAGCGTGGCTGCCGGCTTTCCCGTGCCCGGCGTGTTCAGCATGGCTGTCGGTTTTCGCATGGCCTGCCTCCTGGTCCTGTGCCTTCGCGTGACCGCCCTGATCGTGCTGACCCTCGGCTTTCGCGTGGCCTGCGTGTTCGTCCCGCGCCGGTGGTGTCTCATGCCCAACATGGGCATCATTCCCGCCAGACGCCTCAGCGTTTCCGTCGTTCCTATTGTGACCTGCATGCGCATCATGCCCCGCATGCACACCACCGTGTCCTCCGTGATTCATGGCCTCATACATCGGCGGCATGGGCTTCACAGGGGCAGGCACTTTATCGCCCATTCCAATCCACGCGGAAGCGGCCCCCGTTCCATCCTGAGCCGTGGCTTTGAACTCGTAGTTCTTATGAGCAGGAACCTCGAAAAGCACATCATAGGTTTCCGCCATACCGATAAGAATCTCCCGCGTCCAGACCGGTTTCATATCCACACCATCAACGGCCACGACCTGCATTGGGACATCCCCAAGAGCCAAATGAAAATAAGTGGACGCGGCGGCATTGATGATGCGTATGCGAATCCTTTCACCCGGGTGTGCGACCAAAAGCTGGGACTGCTGTTTGCCATTGATGAGAAATGCATCATAACCGACGTCGGAATAATCCATCCCGCCCATGCGCGTCCACTCATTATCGAGGTAAATGCCCAGGGCTTTTTCCCGAATCGCGCCGATCCATGACCGCATCGTTCCCTTCTTATAGAGATAATAATCGCCATCTTTCCGCAGATTGGCGAGAATCTGAGTGGCATCCTCATCGGACCAATCGCTCAGCACCACCACTGCATCCTTATCCGCCTTTATCGTCGGCTTGCGTGGATGCACGATGAAGGCCCCATAGATTCCTTTTTGCTCCTGAACGTTGGTGTGCGTGTGATACCAATAGGTCCCGGACTGTCGCAACGTAAAACGATAAGTGAAAGACCCTCCACTGGGAATCGGTGGCGTGTTCACATAAGGCACACCGTCCATCTCGGGAGGCAAAAGTATGCCGTGCCAGTGAATGGAAACCTCCTGGCCAGGTACCTGATTTTTCAGGGTGATGATGGCCTCATCGCCTTCGGTAAATTCCAAAGTCGGGGCTGGCAGACTCCCGTTGACGAACAGGGCAAAATCCACGGTTTTCTTACCGCTAAGGTTAACGCTGCCTTGGGTCGCGACCAGTTCATAGCGAACAGTCCTAGCTTTTTCGGCGGACAACAGGCTCCAGGGTTGGAGGGAGAAATAGAAAAGAGTCAATAATAACAGGCGGTTCATTCAAGCTCCTCGTAAGGTCGTCCCGTGACAAACCCGTATACGAGGCAGCTTCTCATTTGTGACAGAATATTTTCCTAGCTCGCCGATTCCAGATTCCTATCATCTGTTTCGAGTTGCCAGGGGTAGGTGTAAACGGTCAGCGGCTTGCCATCTGCCTCGGGCACGAGCTCACCCACACGTTCGCAGTCACCTTTGAAGTATTGAGCCACGGAATCCGACAACAGGATTTGACCCGATTCTGCATGCTCCTGCAGCGCAGCAGCAAGGTGAACAGTGGAACCAACAGCAGTATACTCTTTGCGAATGTCATTTCCGAAAGAACCCACAACGGCTTCGCCCTGGCAAAGTCCGAGGCGCATGGTAATGGAGACGCCGAATTCCTTTTTCCAATCCGCATTCAAATCCTTCAGCGCCTGCATCATTTCTATGCCGCAGTGCAGAGCACGAATCGCCTGTTCCTTGCCCGCAGTCTTATGCGGAACCCCAAAGATAACGCTCACACCCTGACTCATGAACTTATCCAGCATGCCTTCGTGATCGAAGATGATGGAGGACATCCTGGAATAATACTGGTTGAGCAGACGGGTTACGCGCTCTGCACCAATCTTATCGCAGGTGGGGCCGAAATCGAAGAGATCCGCATAAAGCACGGTGACGAGGCGCGAGTGGGAACTTTCATCAAGCGTGGAGCGTCCCAGCATGAATTCCTCGACCAGCTTCGGCGGAAACGAACGCTGAAGCGTTTGCGTTTCAAAATCGATTTCCAATTTGCGGATCATGCGGTTTTTGCGATAGAAGGCGACGATACAGCCCAATGAAAGTGCCAGGGAAAGACCCATGGCCCAGTTCGAATAGGACAGCATGCTGCCGTCCTCTTCCGCCAGACGCTCGTCATCCCCGGCAAAGCCCAGTTCACGTTTTGCAGCGAGGCTTGCTTTCTTGCCTTGGCGGTTCCATTCGCTATCGAGGTAGTAGTATTCGATCTGGTAACGGAACGCTTTATCAAAATTCTTGTTGGCAAACGAGAGCTGCGAAAGATTCTTCTTCAGCTCAACTCGCAGATAAAGGGGTGTGGACGAAATTTCCTCGACCAATTCCTCAGCCCGGTTCAGGTTAACCTTGGCCTGTTCGTATTTCTTAAGCTCAATTTCCGCAGTTCCCGCTGCAATGCTCGCACTGATCGTGCCAAGATCATGACTGCCCTGAAGGAAAGCAATCGCTTCCAGAGCCACGGTTTCAGCCTCGCCAAATTTCCTTAAACGGTTCAAGGCATGGGCCAGCAGGGCTCGTGATTGCCCGCCGATGCCGGGGTCATCGATTGCCTGAGCTGCAGCAACGCCCTGCTCCAGATAGCCTATGGCCTTTTGCAGTTCTTCGTTGGATGATCGGCCCTGGAACACATAATTGGCCGCATAATTGTACGTGGTCTGAGCCAGAAGATGGCGGCGTCCGGCTTTCTTGAAGTACTGCGTGGCTTCCTGAAAAAGTTCCTCGGAACTTTTACGCGTGTCGATATCTTCCATCAGGATCAAGGCTATGCTGCCATGAATAGCCTCACGGCGGAATTCGCTGATCTCTTGCTTTTCCTTCAGAATGAGTTTCGCCTGGTTCGCATACTTGCGAGCGGCAGCTCGACGACCATGCTGGCTCAGGGAATTGGCGATCTGACTTAAACGGATAAGGGCTACATCCGTTGAAGCCGACTTGAAGAGAAAATTTAGGAGTTTGAGTTCTTCCACCAAAAACGCATCAAAGTTATGCGCAAACTTCACCTGATTCGCGAGCGATTGAAAGATATCGTATTCCTGCCAGGCTCGGAACTGTCGTGCCATGGAAAGAGCATCATCCACTTCCTTTTTATACTGAGAAACCGTGACGTTTCGGTCTTCTCCCATTTGGCCACTGGCCAGGAAGATGGTCGCCAATACTCTGACCCACTGATCGGGAGTTTTGCTGCGATCCATCGTGACGAAGGTTTTGCGTGCCCAGTCATTCACTCGGCGCGGATGATCCGCGATTTCATACTCCAGCTCCGCCAGGGTCATGCCAGGATGAAGATCATTGGCCCTTGCTGCACTACCAAAGATTAGGGAGAGCAGAAGAGGGATGAAGGGTAACCAGAGGATGCGCTGCTGCATAGACCCTCGCTTGTCCAGGTTCGAAGCCGACTCGCTCTTTTTCGTCGCTTGGCACTTTTTCCGAAGCCCTTTATTTATACGTTTTTGGAAATATGCTGAAAAGACTAGGTAGGACGACACTTTAGAGGGTCTTCGCTCTGGGTTTTGGTCGATCCATTGGGACAAAAGGACAGTCTGTGATTCAGAACTTTGACTTTCATTCCATCTTGCGTACCTTATTTAAGAGGCTCCAGTCGTGAAGGGGAGGGCGTGAACATGGAAAAATTCGGATCATGGATCGATTCAGCCAAGCAGATGGCGCAGAATGCCATCAAAGACAAATTGGAACTGGGTTCCACCTTGTCCGGTCAGATCTTGCTCAACATGCTGCACGATGCCTTCATTGAATTGCCGGACCATAAGCGTGACGAACTCTTCAAAGTCATGGAATCGGTGTTCCTGCAGTACAAAGCCCAAGGAAAGTTTGATTTTGAAGATGTGTGGCAGAAAACAGTCCGCAATGCTTTGGTGCAGGAGCTGGCAGGCAACGTCAGTCGGAACCTGATCAAGGCCATTATCAGTAAGGCGCGCATGTGAATACGATAGAAATCTGGTCCGATATTCTTTGCCCTTTTTGCTATATCGGCAAACGCCGATTTCAGACCGCCCTCGATGCTTTGCCGCAAAGGGAGCAGGTGCAAGTCAACTGGCGCAGTTTTGAGCTGGATCCGGCTGCAAAACGCGACTATGACCTCAGTATCCACGAGCTTCTCGCTAAAAAATATGGTCGAACCCTTGATTGGGCCCGGGAAATGAACGCGAATTTGGAGGAGCAGGCTCGCCAGATGGGGCTTGAATTTCATATGGATCGCATCGTACCCACCAATTCATTCCATGCCCATCGACTTTTGCATCTGGGCAAGAGCCTGGGTTTGCAGGACGCTGTCAGCGAAAAACTATTTGCCGCGTATTTCACGGAGGGACGGCATATCGGACAAATCGAGACTTTGAAGGCCATAGCCGCGGAAGCGGGACTTGACCCATCCCGGGCCCAGGCTGTTCTTGAGTCGAACGAGTTTGCGGAAGCGGTGCGGCAGGACGAGGATGAGGCACAGCTCTTTGGTCTTACAGGAGTGCCGGCCTTTGTGCTCAATCGCAAGTACTTGATCTCTGGAGCCCAGCCCACCGAGGTATTCAGTCAGGCACTCCAAAAGTTGGTCAGCGAGAGCCCATAAAACCAGGATCCTAAATGCCCAAGCTTCGATCAGCGATTGTCATGAATCGCGGCACCCCTTTTTTGCGTCATTTTTGGGGTTTCAGGCACCCTCACTGAAACGATTGGGCTTTGGATCTTTTTTCATGAGCATAACTTATGCGAAATTCGAATAGGTTAATGTGGCATGATATGGCTGGACAGCACTCAAATTGCATGCAATATACGCGTAGGCTGGATGGACAAGGAACGCCATCACTAATGATTCCCGTAGCTTGCCTGAATATCCAAGGTTTTTAGCAGGATAGACAGAGCATCTCGATGAAGGACTATCCGCCATGAAAAGTTTGATGATGTCTCTTGTTCTCGTGATCGCGACTGGCTGCACCACTGTTGGTACGACCAGCCCTGTGGCTAAAGAAGAGGCCGGTGCGGTCAAGAAAAGCGAAGAAGGCCTTCGCAAGGAAAGACAGCAGGCTTTGCTGGAAGCTTTGGAAGGTAACAAAGAAGCCAAGTAAGCTCGCTGCGACGGTCGACCTCTCCCCCTGGGGTCGACCATCCCATCCTCAAGGAAAATCCTCGATCGCTTCATAGATAGCCATTAATTTCCTGCCTTCCTCTGATTCTTCAAACAGGACGGAATCCTTCCAGATCTTTTCACAGAATTCCTTTTGATTATCATGAAAGGCCTTGGAAAAGGTGAAATAGTAGTCTTTCATCTTGAGGGGTATTTCGTATTTTCGAACTCCTGTTTTCAGCTTGGTATCCATGCGATTGGAATGCAGGGCCAGTCCGTCCAGCTGTTTTTCCATGAGACGCGTGTACATGGCTTTCAGTGATTTGAAAGTCTCGACGTTCGCTCCCGCTTGTTTGAGTTCGTCATTGATGGAGTAGCCGTCGCTGCTGCCAATGCGCAGCCCTTTTAGGGTCGACAGATTCTTGCCATCCCAGGGCAGAATTTTGTCCTGGCGCGAATAGAGGAAATAACCAGACTTATTGAAAATGGAGCCGCTGTCAACTTCGCCATTCGGCAGTCTCGGGTAGATAGCCCATTCCTCGCGCTCCGGATTGTAGCTCACGATTCCATAAACGTCGACCGAACCATTTTTCATAAGAACCCTGCAGGCTGCAGGGGGACGACGCAATAGGTTGAGTTTCACTCCATACTTTTTACTGATGTGTCTCACGAAATCCACGAGGATACCGGGGTACTTCGAATCTTCCTTGCCAGGCAAGTTATAGAGCGGATAGACGGGTTTGTCTTCAAAGCACACGCGAATTTCGGCGGGCTGCGACGCCGCAGCGAGGTTCGATGCCGTGAGTAAAGCCAGAAGGAGCATTTTACACATGGAGGGCTCCTATTTCCAAGCACAGGGTTGTTCGTATTTTTGATAGAGGCTGCAAGCTTCACCTGATTTCCGCATCCCGCGGATGCATTCTTCGACCTGAGTGATGAAGGTTGTACGATCCGGAATGCGGGGTGAATTCTTCGAAACAGCAATGAAATAATCGGCTTTTTGAATCTCAAAGTCCATGAGCTTTATTTTATCGATCAAGCCGATGCGTTTGGCCACATAAAGGATGGTCGAGTCCGTTGAGACGAAGATATCGATGCGCTTGGCGTCCAGTTTGCGGATGTTGAATTCCTCCTTGGAACTCTCGTCAAGTTTCTGGGCTGCTTTCCGTTTCTGAATGTAATCGTAGAATTCTTTGGAATAGCGCAGGCCGATCGTGTGTCCTAGACGATAGGGTTCAAAATCGTTGATCGATTTAATCGAATAATTACTGTCGGCGCGGACGATCGGGACGTAACGCGAGGTCAGCATCACTTCCTTGCCGAATTGAACGACTTTTTCCCGCTCTTTCTTATAGGAAAAGAGATTGATATCAAGAGTCCCTTGTTCCATGCCGACCTGCATCCTTTCGATCGGCTGATGCTTGAATTCGAAAGGGATTTGCAGACGTGTGAAGCACTGGGTGAAGATTTCCTTCATGAGGCCCGGAGGATGATCGGACCGACCGGCAAAGAAGTAGGGTGGCCACTCCGGATCGTTAATCACGATCGG
>JACCDW010380930.1_pt1 | contig 13904 bp, 9 predicted proteins | sample 7449781 | NCBI WGS metagenome assembly JACCDW01 (sample SAMN15323449, study PRJNA562643) | freshwater metagenome | isolation source: river surface water | place: USA:Blue River Watershed | collected 2017-08-18 | reverse complement strand
GTAGAGACGTATTCAGGCAAAATGTTAAAGCCAGAAGATTACGCGGATGTGCCAATCAACACGGAAGACCATGCGAATGTTTTGTTACGTTTTGATAATGGAAACCGCGGTTGCGTGACCGTATCACAGGTTTCAGCGGGTCGTAAGAACCAATTGAAATTAGAGATTTCAGGTTCGAACAAGACTTTTGCCTTTAACTCAGAGTCCCCTAACGAAATGTGGATCGGTAACCGTGATCAAGCAAACCAAGTGTTGATGCGCGATCCTTCTTTAGCTTACCCAGAAGCAACCGCGTTAATGACCTTCCCAGGAGGTCACAACGAAGGATTCTCAGATACATCGAAACAATTATTCAAGGAAGTGTACGCAGCCGTAGAAGCTGGTAAGCAACCTGAAAACCCGAAATACCCCACTTTTGCAGACGGATACCGTGAATTATTAATTTGCGAGCGCATTTTAGATTCTACGCGTTCACAAAAATGGGTAAAAATCTAAACCTCAATTATATATGAAAACGATCAAAGGACCAGCGATATTTTTAGCTCAATTTATGGGCGATGAAGCCCCATTCAATTCCTTAGACAGCATCACCACGTGGGTAGCTTCTTTAGGTTACAAAGGTGTGCAGATTCCTTCTTGGGATTCACGTTGCATCGACCTACAAAAAGCCGCAGAGTCGAAGACTTATTGTGATGAAATCGTAGGGATGTTAGCTGCCAAAGGCTTACAAATCACTGAATTATCAACCCACCTTCAAGGTCAATTAGTCGCGGTTAACCCGGCTTATGACCTAGGATTCGATGCATTTGCTCCAGATTCCGTAAAAGGAAATCCAAAGGCGCGTACCGAATGGGCGATCCAACAATTAAAATACGCGGCGAAAGCCTCTCAAAACTTAGGCTTAAACGCGCACGCAACTTTTTCTGGTGCCTTGATGTGGCATACTGTTTATCCATGGCCACAACGTCCAGCTGGATTAGTCGAGCAAGGATTCAAGGAATTAGGTCGCCGTTGGTTACCAATTTTGAATACCTTCGACGAGTGTGGCGTAGATGTATGCTATGAGATTCACCCAGGGGAAGATTTGCACGATGGGGTTACGTTCGAAATGTTCTTAGACGAAGTAAAAGGCCACAAGCGCGCAAATCTATTGTATGATCCATCGCACTTTGTGTTACAGGCTTTGGACTACAAACAATACATCGACTTCTACCACGAGCGCATCAAAATGTTCCACGTAAAAGACGCTGAATTCAATCCTACAGGAAAGCAAGGCGTTTATGGTGGCTACCAATCGTGGATTAACCGTGCCGGTCGTTTCCGCTCTTTAGGCGATGGACAAGTCGATTTCAAAAGCATCTTTTCTAAATTAACCCAATACGGATACGACGGATGGGCGGTTTTAGAATGGGAATGCTGCATCAAAGATCCAGTTCAGGGAGCTACAGAGGGTGCGCCGTTCATTGCTAGCCACATCATCAAAGCAACTGAAAAGGTATTCGATGATTTCGCTGGAACCGGAGCAGACGAAGAATTCAATAAGAAGATTTTAGGTCTATAATATAAAAAAGCCCCTTGTCTGCGAGAATGAGGGGCTTTTTTATTTATTATTTATACACTGACTTATTGCGCGCCATCTGAGTTCGCTTTTTGGACGGCATACGTTCCAATTACTTTTCCATGCTTTCCACCCATTGTACAATCCACCCGGAAATGGATTAATCCATAAACACGGGATTCAGAGGCCTCCTGGGCATATTTATTAAATACATTCGATTTTTCAGGAAAAAATGCGGCTAATACCGTGGAAGCTGCAAACGAGAAGGTCGAATGTCCAGAAGTATAACCAGGGAAATTAGGTAATCCTACAGACGTCTTTAAGTCAAACTGCTGAGGACGAGGACTATAATAGAAATATTTTGTCTCCCAACAAGCAATACCCGCATCCATTAAGGCGGTTCCAACGTAGGCCAGCATGCGCGCCATGCGAACCTCTGAATATTTCGCATCCACACCTGCCTGACAGGCATATCGGTGCCAATGGCCTGGTGGTGTATAGGAACCAGGGCCATCTGCCCAATAATTAGCAATAGCAGCTTGTTGGCGAGTTTGGCTTTTATTAATCGCTTGTAGTTCGTCTAAATCAGCCTTAAATTCCGGAGAGCCTGGTAAATAAGGTATAGCTGGGCGAATCGATTCTAAAGTAGCCCTATCAAAATTCCAAGTTTTCACAGCACCATAATTAGGTAACATAGGAGGACGAGGAGGTAATTCTTGACTTTCCCAAAGTTTTGTTACCCCTATCGATTTAGCATGTGCAATTAAATCAGGAACAATCGCCTGATTATTTGAAGCGCTCATTCCGTCTGCTTTCGCTCTTGCCATTACCTTCGTTGCAACAGCGGCACCTAAATTTGCACCAGCAATCACATCTGAATTTACATTCGTTTTCGCCCAAATAGGTACATTCTTAGCTTCCGCTAATTTAGCCGCCAAGAAAGGACCCTCACCAGGGAACATCGCTAACAAAATCACATAACTCGCCTGTGCCACCACTGCATCTTCAGATGGGTAGGATGGTAAAGTAGAGGTGGGCAATAAAGGCTTAATCGTCGCATCTAGCACATAAGGTGCCGGGCGATTGTACTGGTATTTGTACTTCCATGCACTAACAAGCGCATCATATTGCGCCACAGACAAATAAGCTAAAGCTCTTGCGGTATAGGGCGGATTAGCAAAAGGAAATTTAGGATCTGCCAAAGGATCTGCTGGATTAGGAACCGGATAAATACCGGCTGCATTTGCTGCAGGAGGCAAATTATAGCGCGCGGCTAATTCCCTTGCAATTTCATTCCAACGTAATACAGCACCAGCTCCCCAGTACTGAACTGCCGCCTTCTGAGTCGATGTAATTCCCAGTGCTTTCACCGAATCCACTTCTTTCTTATAGGCTGCATCTGAATTTAATGCTGGCACAGCTACTTCCGTAGGACTTGTTAAAATAAAAGTCTTCCAATTTCCGGCCGTCTCGTCTACTTTTGCTGGAGTATATGGCTCAATAACTGATTCTAAGACAGATTTATCGCATGACCAAACCGTGATCAAGACGAACAAACTAAGTATATATTTCATACTAATAAATTTTAAATTGATACAATACCCCTACTGAAATAGAGGTGCTTTGACCTACGTTTTGGCCATCTAAAACATAAGCAACTCGCGCATTGACACCAATCTTCTTAGGCTGGTATTTCCCATAAATACCTACGGTTGTCATCGTCATGTCATTAGTCAAGAAAGGCATATCATTACGGCGAATACCATCCCCTTTTATACATGAAAAATGTTCCGCAAATAATTCGAGTTGGTTATCCTTTTTCAAATAGCCAAAGCGAAAGGCGGCATCAAAGGCATCTGGTACAGATACCTGACTGGTTTGATACAATTTAGAACCCAATAAATAGGCATCACGATCCGCTTTCACCTTACTTCTGGCCTGATAGGCAACGGACGTATTCACATATAAATGTGTAGGTAAAGCATAAGAAATCATTCCACGCACCAGTGCTGTTTTAGTCCCTAGGCCAATCGACATAGGCATAAAATCAGGCACATAATTAGAAACAGGGGAGCTTAGTCCCACAACCGCATGTGCAGTTATGCCCTTATATGCCTTACTTTTTACTTTGACAAAAACCGAGGCATCTTGAAAACCTTGCTGACTCATCAAGTTGCCTTGACTAGCATTAGTTTTCACATAGGGAACCATGGCGATTACATTGATATCACGCGTTATACCGTAAGCCATCATCGCTGTTACAGATTCCGTGCTTAGACGACCTAAATTCGGATTATCCCGCTTTAGGTTATCTTCCCAGTAATTTGTCCAGGAGCTATGGCCGTAAATCATGGCGCCACAAGCTAACTTTTTGTTCATATAGATCGCGTCATGGGGCATTTGAGCCTTTAATTCGACGAAACCTAGCAAACAAAATAAAAGAGTAATACACTTTTTCATTTGCTTAATTTTTAAAAAATACACGATGTTCTAGGACATTCCTGTCCTAGAAAAAAAGATTATAAAAATTAAGCTTGCCGTGGCGGCGAGAATAATGCAGACGAGAAGTCTTGAGTGGGTAAAATTGGATGATTGATTGCCTCTAAAGATGTAGGCCAATCTAAAATATAGAAAACCCAACCAGATGACTTAGCACAATATTCTTTCACTAAGGTATTAATTAATTTAGTTTTAACCGGAGTAGAACCAGGCTCATCTGTTAGATGCTCATTTACCTGCTCGGCTAAATCAAAGAAGTTTTCGCGGGCATTCCGGTCTTTCACCATCACAGTGACTAAGGTATCATTTTCGACCTTACGCGACTTCATTTCATAGAATTCATCCCCTTGTCGAACTGATCCATCTACTTCTTCAGCAGATACCCAATCAGTTTGGTAAGGTAAATTAATCGGAATTTTAACGACTACCGTTTCTTCCGTTTCCGGATCAATGGAAACTGTATTTCCATCTGAAAGATACTGCAACGCGAAACCGCCTGCTTGGTAAAGCAGTACAGAGAATAGCATTAAGGCAAGTATTTTCTTCATAACTAGGCAAAAATAGGCTATTTTTCGATTACTGTGCCTAATTCCTGAGAAATATTTTTTTGAATTTCCTTCAAACGCAGAAACTCTAACAAGACTCCATCCATCTCTGGAGAATCGGCTTGTAAGGAATCCAATTTAGAAAGTACCTCCCGTAAATGCTGATCATTATACACTTTACGGAGACGCAACACATTTTTATAGGCTAAATCCTCCAGCATCTCTTCATCCGTATTCACCCGAATTTCGTGCTTATCCTTCCATTCGGAAGATACGGAATGCTTATCAGACGAGATATTGATGGAAAATGACTGAATCTCCTCATCTGCATGATGTAAAAAGAAATCGGGCTTAGGTGAACGCTGAGCTGCAAATTCTTGCTTACAAAGATCCAGAATTCGAATAAAAAGAGGCGTCTGAAAAACAGTACCCTCTAGTTCATCGATTAAATAATGAACCACCGTTAAGCCTGGAGCCTTTTCTGGATTGATTTCCAAATGCCCATAATTAATCATCAAGCGAACACATTCTAATTCTTGGTAATAGGCTAAATTTTGAACTTCAACCGTCTGATCACCCTGAACGGGTTCGATTAGATCTCTTACCTCCGCATATTGCTGTGAAGAAATTTGTTGAGGCTCATTGGAAGCCCCTTTTATTTTCTTTAACTGAATCTTATTTAATTCCGCTAACAAGACATCTTCATCCATCCGCATCATAGAAGCGGTCTTTTGAATGAATAAGCTGCGTTGAATCGCATCTGGGATTTTGGAAATGGACTGCACCATTTCTTTAATCATCTCCGATTTCTTAAAGGGATCGTCTCCTGCTTCTTCTTTGAAAAGATTCGCTTGAAAAGAAATGACATCTTTTGCCTCTTTCTTAATATAGTCCACAAAGGCTTCTGAACCGATTTTCCGAACGAAGGAATCGGGATCATTTCCTTCCGGGAAAACGACTAAATTCACCTGTAAGCCTTCTTCGAGTATCAAATCCATTCCACGCAAAGCGGCTTTGATACCTGCGGAATCACCGTCATAAAGTACAGTGACATGTTGTGTGAATCGACCGATTAACTTGATTTGCTCGATGGTTAACGACGTACCTGAGGACGCAACCACATTTTTAATGCCTGCCTGGTGCAGGGAAATAACGTCGGTATAACCTTCTACTAAATAGCAAACATCTTTAGCCCGGATCTCATTCTTTGATTGTGAGATGCCATATAAAGTGGCTGATTTGTGGTAGACTTCCGTTTCCGGTGAATTCAGGTATTTAGCCTGATTCTTCGCATCATTACGAAGTATACGAGCTCCAAAAGCGATAATCTTTCCCGATACGTTGTGAATCGGAAAAATTACTCGATTTCGGAATCGGTCATAGACCTTCCCATCGTCATTTTTTTGTGTAACTAGTCCCGCCTTTTCAATGATTTCCTGAGAAAAGCCTTGTTTAAGTGCTGATTTTAAGAAGGCATCCCAAGCTTCCGGGCTGTAACCTAAATCGAAAGATTGTAGGGTTGCATCAGAAAAACCACGCTCTTTGAAATAAGGAAGCGCGATGGACTTACCTTCGTCGGTATCGTATAATTGCTTTTTAAAGAATTCCTTCGCGTATTCGAGGATGATGAGTAGACTCTCTCGTTCGTTTTGACGAACTAGCTGGTCGTCAGTCATTTCCTCTTCTTGGATATCGATACCGTATTTTTTGGCCAAATGACGTAATGCCTCCCCATATCCAAGACCTTCCATATCCATGACAAAACGCACAGAATCTCCAGCCTTACCACAACCAAAACATTTGTAGATTCCCTTCGCTGGAGAGATAGAAAAGGAAGGCGTTTTCTCACCGTGAAAAGGACAGCAAGCCCAATAGTTCGCGCCTTTCTTCTTGATAGTTACATAATCCCCGATCACGTCTGCCACCGCAGCCGTTTGCTTTATTCGCTCGACGGTTTCGGGATCAATGCGCATATTACAATAATAAACCAGCTAGGGTTGCAGATAAGTAAGAAGCTAAAGTACCCGCGATTAAGGCTTTAAATCCTAATTTAGCTAAGTCTGAACGACGGGAAGGAGCTAATTCCCCGATACCCCCAATTTGGATAGCTACGGAAGAGAAATTAGCAAATCCGCAAAGGGCAAAGCTGGTAATTGCAATCGTCTTAGGATCTAATGTATCCTTCAACTTCACCATATCTAAATAAGCAACGAACTCATTTACCACCATCTTCTTTCCCATCAATGCACCAGCGACCTCCACATCTTGTGCTGGAACACCCATCGCAAAGGCAAAGACCGAGAATACCTTGCCTAAAATCGTATTCATTGATAATTCAGGGTAATTCACCAAGGCACCGATGTATCCCAAGCCTAAATCAACAAGAGCAATCAACGCAATAAAACCGATTAACATGGCGATCACATTCAAACCCACTTTTAAGCCCTCACTTGCTCCTGCAGCAATCGCATCCACTAAATTCGCATGCGTTTTCGATAATTCTAATTTCACTTCACCCTCCGTCTCAGACTTCTCCGTTTCAGGGAACATGATTTTAGAGATAACCAAAGCACCAGGTGCTGCCATTAAACTAGCTGCTAATAAATAAGCTGCTGGAACTCCTAAGGAAATATAAACAGCCATAACTCCACCTGCGATGCAGGCGAAAGATCCCGTCATCGAAGCCATCAGCTCCGAATTCGTCATGTTCTTTAAATAGGGCTTGATCATGATTTGGGCCTCTACTTGACCTACGAACGTGGAGGCCACGTTCGAAAGTGCCTCTGCCCCACTCACGCCCATCAGCCAGTGCACCCCCTTGCCCATGAAAGAAACGACACGTTGAAGCACTCCAAGGTGATAGAACATATTCACTAAAACCGCCACAAAAATGATGGTAGGAACCACTTTAAAGAAGAAAATATAGTCATTTCCCGGACCAAATGCCTTGATCATCAAATCACGGTTCACTAATGAACCGAACACGAATTGTGCTCCCTTATCGGCTTGACCTAACAGCGTATTGATGGAATCACCTAGCCACTGAAACAGGTTTTGGCCTACTTCCGTCTTCAAAATGAAGACCGCTAATAATACTTGTAATAAAAGACCCACACCTACCGTCCGGTAATTGATCGCTTTTCGGTTATTCGACATCAAAAATGATACGCCCAAAATCAATACGATACCGAGCAATCCTGTAAATCTTTCCATGTGTTATTTGTTGGTGTAATTCGCCTATTTCGTTTCAAGGCTAATAGTAAATTTATCAAAAGCTAAGCCCTCAACCAAATCCTCCTCTTTGATTTCGAAAAATTTCGTGTGGATATCAAATGGCTCATCACTCTCAATCTTCCAATAGGTGCCATCCTCCTGCATTTCATACGAATTCTTCGTATCTCGTAGATTCCAATCTAAGATGGTAATCGCCAAATTTTTAGCGCGTGTATTCACCATTTCAAAAAGTGATTCTATACGTCTATCAAAACTTCGCACCATTACATCTGCACTGCCTCCATAAATTTTAGGATCTCCCCCATTGTGGAAATAATAGAGACGCGTATGCTCCAAATACTCCCCTACGATCGATTTAATAAAGATATTTTCAGACAATCCTTTGCGCTGTGGTCGTAAGCAACAGATACCGCGAACGATCAATAAAACTGGCAACCCGGCTTGAGAAGCCTTATAAAGTGCATCCATTGTCTTTAAATCTTGCAAGGAATTGATCTTCCAACAAATTCCTGCCGGTTTCCCTTCCTTGTGATTCTTCACTTCATTCTCAATCATCTCAATTAATCGATTCCGCATATCCCTGGGAGCCGTAATTAAATGCTCGTAATGTGTGGGCATTGAATGACCCGTAATTACATTAAAGAATTCAGAAATATCTTGCGTAATCCGTGTATCGGTAGTCAAAAGACCTATATCCGTGTACAGCTTAGCAGTATCCTCATTGTAATTTCCTGAGGAAAGGTGCGCATAACTCACCACATGATTGCCTTCGTTACGAATAACTTGTAGCAATTTCGTGTGCGTTTTCAATCCTGGAATACCATAAATCACGAAACAACCCGCTTTCTGTAATTTAGTTGCCTCTTTGATATTGTTTTCCTCATCAAAACGGGCCTTCACCTCAAACAAAACTGAAACGTGTTTTCCTTGTTCTGCCGCTCGCAATAAAGCGCTTGAAATCCGCGAGTTTTTAGAAATCCGATACAAGGTAATTTTGATAGCTAAGACTTTGGGGTCATCAGCCGCCTGCTCGAGTAATTGAATTACAGGCTCAAAATTATTATAAGGATGATGTAATAAAATATCTCCTCGTTTAATCGTATCAAATATATCATCAATCACGACCGATTTCAGACCTAAAGCCGGAACTACAGCTGGATTTACCGCTAATGAAGACTTAAATTCTGGGTGTCTTAGAATTTGCCAAAAAGAGGTGAAATCTAGAATTGATTTTTTTACAAAAATGTCCTCTTTCTCTAAATTCCAGCGTTTCAACATCTCCGTAAGTAAGAATTCCGAATGGAATTTCTCCACCTCTACCCGCGTCACTCGACCCAAACGGCGGTCTTTAATCTTCTTCTTCACTTCATCCACAAAATCTGTATCCGAATCTTCGTGTTCCACTAAATCAAAATCCCCATTCCTTGTAATACGGAATAAAGTAGTCGATTCAATCTCTACATTACGATACAAAATCTGCAAGTGGTGGCGAATAATCTCTTCAATGGGTAAAAAGAGTACCTTATCATCTCGTTCAATGACATAGAATCGTTTCAGATTTAATGGAATTTGGACAAAAGAAATCTTTTGCTCTTTCTCATTTCTCGTCTTCTTCTTGTCAGAAACACCCAAAGTCACTACCCCAAAAATCAAGGTCTTCGCTAATAAAGAAGGAAATGTATGCGTATGGTCAAACACCATCGGTGTCAACATCGGATAGATCGTCCGCTGAAAATAAGTAGCTACCTCTTCTTTTTCCTCCTCCTCTAAATCATCTAAACATGCTAATAAAAGTCCATTCTCCGGAAACAAGGGCAAGATTTCTTCCATGAAAAGACGGTGCTTTTCCTGCGTGAATTCCTGAGCCTGATTTATGATAGCTTGTTTGAAAGGTACTTCGCGTAATCCGCAATAATCCGTACGCTCTTTCCCTAAATCAATGTAATTATATAACGAGCCCATACGGATGGTGAAAAACTCATCCAGATTAGAGGCCGTAATCGCTAAGAATTTCAAACGATCAAAAAGTGACTTAGAGCTATCTCTAGCCTGGTCTAAAACACGCTCATCAAATTTCAACCAAGATAAATCCCGAGAAATGAACTTCGCCTTTGCGATGGTGTCATTCGACTTTTGGGTCGATTTGTCCACCTTTCGATTTTGCTCACGAGGAGCCATCAAATTAATTTTCCAATTCGTAGGCGTAAGTAAAGACAAAAGATTCCCGGTAAGGGAATCTTTTGTTGCATCGTGTTTCAGTATTTTATCTAATTCACTCATTTATTCAGTGGGTAGTTGATTTTTGATCGCTTGATAATCAGAACCCAAACGCCCCATTTCAGTGGCCAAGAATTTCTGAAGTTCTAAATTAAACAAGCGCTTATCTTCTTCTGTTAAGGAATTGTAAAAGTCCTTCAATTCTTGATTTATCACTTGTTTTTCCTCCAAGGTCTCGGCGTGTATTCCACGCAAATGGTAGGACTTAAAATCAAAATTCATTCTAAACGTCTACTTTAGCGTATTTAGCATTCTTCTCAATGAAGTCACGACGTGGCGCCACTTCATCCCCCATCAACATTGAGAATAGAAGATCCGCCTCAATCGCTGATTCCACTGTTACTTGCTTCAAGGTACGAGACTCCGGATTCATCGTCGTCTCCCACAATTGCTCCGCGTTCATCTCTCCAAGACCCTTATAACGTTGTACTCCTACATTGTCCTCTTTACCTCCACCGGCTAATTCTTGAATAGCTTGCGCACGTTGATCTTCTGTCCAAACATAACGAACCTGCTGTCCTTTCTTCACTTGGTATAAAGGAGGTTGAGCGATGTAAATACATCCACGATCCACTAATTCCCGCATATAACGGAAGAAGAACGTTAAAATCAAGGTACGAATGTGACTACCGTCAACGTCCGCATCGGTCATGATGATCACCTTGTGGTAACGCAACTTGTCCATATTCAACGCACGCTCGTCTCCATCTTTTCCAAAAGAAACGCCTAGTGCTGTAATCATATTCTTAATCTCTTCGTTTTCGTAGATGCGGTATTCTTGCGCTTTCTCTACGTTCAAAATCTTACCACGTAAAGGCAAGATCGCTTGGAAAGCACGGTTACGGCCTTGTTTCGCCGTACCACCCGCTGAATCTCCCTCGACAAGGTAGATCTCGCACGTTTCTGGATCAGAATCCGAACAGTCAGCAAGCTTACCTGGTAATGAATTCGAACCTAAAACCGTCTTACGTTGAACCATTTCACGTGCCTTACGAGCAGCGTGACGCGCTTGAGCAGCTAAAATTACTTTTGCTACGATTTGACGAGCCTCTTTCGGATGCTCCTCTAACCAAGACTCTAACATGTCTGACATCGCAGCAGAAACGGCACCTGACACCTCACCATTACCTAGTTTGGTTTTAGTTTGGCCCTCAAACTGAGGCTCTGCTACTTTCACGGAAATAACCGCCGTCAAACCTTCACGGAAATCATCTCCCGCGATATCAATCTTTAATTTTTCTAAAGCACCAGACTTGTCTGCGTAGTTTTTCAACGTACGCGTCAAAGCACCACGGAAACCTGCTACGTGAGTACCTCCTTCAATCGTATTGATATTGTTCACATACGATACCACGTTTTCCGTGTAAGAAGTGTTGTACATCATTGCTACTTGAACTGGAACACCATTCTTATCACCCTCCATATAGATAGGCTCAGAAAGCAATGGCTCACGCGTTGAATCTAAGAACATAACGAACTCGCGAAGACCTCCCTCAGAGAAGAACTCTTCCGTTTTCGCCACGCCATTCTCGTCTAATTCACGTAAATCCGTTAATTGAATACGAATTCCCGCATTCAAGAAGGATAATTCACGTAAACGACCCGCAACGGTTTCATATTTGTATTCAGTGACCGTAAAAATGGTCTCATCTGGCTTAAATAAAACCGATGTACCTGTACGATCTGTTGTTCCTACCTCTTTAACCGGATATTGTGGAACACCAATCTTGTATTCTTGTTGGTAAATTTTACCATCACGGCTGTACACCGTTACTTTTAAATCAGTCGATAAGGCATTCACGCAAGAAACCCCCACACCGTGCAAACCTCCAGAAACTTTATACGTGTCTTTGTCAAATTTACCACCGGCGTGAAGTACCGTCATTACCACCTCTAGGGCAGAACGCTTTTCTTTCGTGTGCATTCCCGTAGGAATACCACGACCGTTATCTTCTACTAAAATGGAATTGTCCGTGTTGATCGTCACTTTGATCATATCGCAATGACCCGCTAACGCCTCATCGATTGAGTTATCTACTACTTCCCAAATCAAGTGATGAAGCCCTTTAAAGCCGGTATCACCGATATACATGGAAGGACGTTTACGAACCGCCTCTAATCCCTCTAAAACTTGAATATTATCTGCACCGTAATTTGCCCGATCTTGAGCTGATGAATCTTGTGCTTCTGACATAATGTATTTAATATGGGTTAAACGAAGACATTAAGGCCTCCGCATATGTTGTTGAATTTAATCCTAAAAATATAATTTTTAACCGAAAAATCCTAGTGTTTAAAGTGACGAATTCCTGTCATCACCATGGCTAAATTATTTGCATCGCAGTAATCAATTGAATCTTGATCTTTTATCGATCCACCCGGCTGTGTAACTGCCACAATTCCTGCATTTCCAGCAATTTCTACGCAATCTGGGAAGGGGAAGAAAGCATCCGATGCCATCACCGCGCCGTTTAAATCAAATCCAAATTCCTTTGCTTTGTCGATCGCTTGCTTCAAGGCGTCTACTCTGGAAGTTTGGCCTACTCCTGAGGCTAACAACTGACCGTCATTCGCTAAAATGATGGTATTCGACTTAGTATGCTTACAGATCTTTAATGCGAAGGCCAAAGCGCGCTTCTGCTCATCCGTAGGAATGCGTTTGGTCACCGTTTTAAAATCTTCCACGCCTTCCATCACTAAATCCTTGTCCTGCTCTAAAACACCATTTAACAATGTTTTGAACATTACTTTCGGGAATTCCACTTGGTTACGTTTTAATAGTATGCGGTTTTTCTTTGTTTTTAAGATTTCCAAAGCCTCCTGAGTAAAGTCTGGCGCAATGAGAATCTCACAGAACAATGGATTGATTGACTCAGCCGCTGCTTTGTCCACGGTATTGTTTGTCGCTAAAACACCACCGAAAGCCGAAATCGGATCACAAGAAAGCGCTTTATCGTAGGCCTCTTTCACCGTTGAACCAGTGGCGACGCCACAAGCGTTCATGTGCTTAATAATCACGAAAGCAGTCTCTTCAAACTCGTCTAAAAGAGAAAGACATGCATCCACATCGACTAAGTTATTGTAAGACAATTCCTTACCATGCAGCTTATCAAATAAGGCAGTTAAATCTCCATAGAATTTACCTTGTTGGTGGGGGTTTTCTCCATAACGCAAACCGTGTGCTGGCAATGTCGTGTAATTTGCTAAATCTGCTGTTTGGCCTGCAAAATAACGTTGAATCGCTCCATCATAATGGGAGGAAACCGCGAAAGCTTTACCCGCAAAACGTCTACGCTCTTCTAAAGTCGTCGAAGTAGAACCGTGTGCCGCAAAAATCGCAGAAACTTCGGCGTATTGATCCCGAGAAGAAACGATCAAAACATCGTTAAAATTCTTCGCACCACCGCGGATCAATGAAATACCACCGATGTCAATTTTTTCAATAATATCCTCATCAGATGCTCCGGAAGCTACTGTTTCTTCGAATGGATATAAATCCACCATCACTAAATCCAAAGCTGGAATATCGTATTGTTTAGCAACAGCCACATCCTCAGCTAAATCACGACGATGCAAAATTCCACCAAAAACCTTCGGGTGCAAGGTCTTCACGCGACCGCCAAAGATCGACGGATATCCCGTTAAATCTTCTACTGCAATCACTGGAATACCTAATTCTTCGATGAAAGACTGCGTCCCTCCCGTAGAATAAAGTGTCACTCCGTTTTTATGAAGTTCTTGAATGATAGGCGCTAAACCGTCCTTGTAATAAACCGAAATTAAGGCTGATT
>JACCDW010407246.1_pt1 | contig 13908 bp, 14 predicted proteins | sample 7449781 | NCBI WGS metagenome assembly JACCDW01 (sample SAMN15323449, study PRJNA562643) | freshwater metagenome | isolation source: river surface water | place: USA:Blue River Watershed | collected 2017-08-18 | reverse complement strand
GTCGTCGGTCAAACCTGGACTCCCCAGCCGGCGGGACAAAACCGACTCAGGCCAATTCTAGGGAGGCCTGCAGCATTTGGCGATAGTCCTCGGGACTGGCCAAACGGGGGTTGGTTTTGTGGCAGTGATCGGCCAAGGCGCCCGTGATGACCGCGTCAAATTGCGCGGGCGTGACCCCCATGGCGGCGAGCCCGTTGGGCAAGCCCAGGCGTTGGTTGAGCGCGATCAGGGCGTGGGCAATGGCCTCAGCCGCGTCGGCCGCGTTGGCGGGGTTGCCGAGCCCCAGGGTTTGTGCCATGCGTTCGAGGCGGCGCTCCGCCACCACCGAGGGCGCCTGCGCGTTAAAGCGCACCACTGCGGGCAAGAACATGGCGTTCAACGTCCCGTGGTGGAGTTTGGGGTTCACGCCGCCCAAGCTGTGGCTGAGCGAATGCACGCACCCCAGCCCTTTCTGGAAGGCCATAGCCCCTTGCATGGAGGCGCTGAGCATTTGCAGACGCGCTTCGGTGTTTTGGCAATCGCGGGTGGCGGTTTCGATGTGCGTCCAACCGCGCGCGAGTCCGTCAAGCGAAATCCCATCGGCGGGCGGATTGAACGCGGCCGACATGAAGGTCTCCATGCAGTGCGCAATGGCGTCCATGCCCGTGGCCGCGGTCAGCCCCGGGGGCAAACCCAGGGTGAGTTCCGGGTCGAGCAAAGCCGCCTTGGGCATGAGGTTCCAAGAGTGAAACCCGAGCTTGCGGCCATCGTCCACAATCACGATCGCCCCCCGGGCAACTTCACTGCCCGTGCCCGCAGTGGTGGGAATGGCAATCAGGGGCAAGACCTTATCCGTGATGCGGGGCGAGCCGCCTTCGATGGTGGCATAGTGGGTGAGGGGGCCTTCATGGGTGGCGGCAATCGCCACGCCCTTGGCGCAATCGATGGCCGAGCCACCGCCCAGCGCGACCAAACCGTCGCAGCGGTGCTCACGCACCAAGGCTTGGGCCGCCCGCACCGAGGCTTCTGTGGGGTTGGAGGGGGTCCCGTCGTACACCGCGATCTCTTCCAGCGAGGCCGTCTGCAGCACCGCCAAGGCCTTGTCCAGCACGCCTGCGGCGCGAATGCCGGCATCGGTCACCACCAAGGGGCGGCGGATGCCTACGCGGGCGAGTTCGGCGGGGAGTTGACGCAAAGCCCCGGCTTCAAGGGTAATTTGGGTGAGGTAGAAAATTTGCGACATGGCACACTATCCCTGGTTTGAAAAAACGTTGTTCACTGCATGAGTCACCCGCGCAACCCCCAGTCCCTTTTGACCCCTGCCATGCGTCAGGTGCTCCACGGCATCGCCAAATTAGGGCGTCCTCCGCTGGCTTTGCACACGCCGGATCAGGCCAAGCGCAATTATGCCGCCGGTGCGGGCGTGCTGGAAATTGAGCCGCACAAGATGGCGCGCGACGAAACCCTGCACATCCCCACCCGCGATGGCCAAAGCCTGCGCGCCCGGCTCTGGACCGAGCGCATGCAAGCGGGCTTGCCGGTGCTCATTTACTACCACGGGGGCGGCTTCACGGTGGGCAGCCCCGAGACGCACGAGAGCCTGTGCCGCCATTTGGCGCACCTAGCCCACTGCGCCGTGATCGCCCCGGACTATCGCCTGGCGCCCGCGCACCGATTTCCCACGGCCCATGAGGACGCGGTTGACGTGCTCGCCTGGGTGCGTGACCACGCGGATGCACTGGGGCTCGACGCCACGCGCATTGCCATTGGGGGCGACAGTGCGGGGGGCACCCTCACCGCCGCCACGGCCATTGCTGCGCGTGACCACGGCTGGCCCCTGGCCCTGCAACTCATGTTCTATCCGGGCACTTCGCCCACCCACATGCCCTCGGCAGATACCTTTGGGTCAGGGTTCCTGCTCGAAAAAGCCAGTGTGGATTTTTTTTATGGTCACTACCTCAGCGATCCCCGCCAGCGGCAAGATCCACGCTTTTCGCCTGAATTGGCCAGCGACCACCAAGGACTGGCGCCGGCCTGGATGGGCTTGGCCGAGTGCGACCCGCTGGTGGATGAAGGCGTGCGTTATGCCGATGTGCTGCGCCAGGCGGGTGTGCCGGTCGCACTGGAAATCTACCGCGGTGTGGTGCACAGTTTCATTCAAATGGGACGCGTGATCCCCGAAGCCTTACAGGCCCGCCAAGATGCGGCCCGTGCCTTGCGCCTCGCCTTTACAGGAGAACAACCATGAGTTTGAGCCGGGATGCCTTTCGGATGCGCCATCGCTTGCGCGTGCGCTGGGCCGAAGTGGATTTGCAAAAAATTGTCTTCAACGGCCACTACCTGATGTACCTCGATACCGCCATGGCCGACTATTGGCGCGCCTTGGCCCTGCCGTATGAGGCCACCATGCATGCCTTGGGCGGTGATTTGTTTGTCAAGAAGTCGAGCCTGGAATACCACGCTTCGGCCTATTACGATGACCAACTGGAAGTGGGCTTGCGCTGCGAGCGCGTGGGCAATTCCTCCATGCTCTTCATGGGGGGCGTGTTTCGGGGGGAGAAGCTCCTGGTGCATGGCGAGCTCGTCTACGTCTATGCCAACCCCGCCACCATGACCTCGCAACCCGTGCCCGAGAGCTTGCGCCAGATCTTGCTCGGTTTCGAGCAAGGCCAGTCCATGACCGAGGCTCAGGTGGGCGGCTGGGCAGCGCTACGCGAAGCGGCCATGGCCGTGCGCACCGCCGTGTTCGTGCAAGAGCAGGGCATCCCACTGGAACACGAGATGGATGCGCTGGATGCCGACGCCACCCATGTGGTTTTGCGCAACCGCTACGCGGTGCCCATTGGCACGGCGCGACTGCTCCAACCCAGCCCCGGCGTGGGCCAAATTGGCCGCATGGCGGTGGTGCGGCTCATGCGCGGGAGTCACTTTGGTGCCGAACTGGTGCAGACCTTGCTCGACGTGGCCCGTCAGCGTGGCGACCGCGAAGTGATCCTGCACGCCCAATGCACGGTGCAAGGTTTTTATGAGCGTTTAGGCTTCCAGGCTGAAGGCGCGGTGTTTGAGGAAGAAGGCATCGACCACATCGCCATGCGACGAAGCCTGTAAACCGGCTTCAAAGGTCGTCGCGAATGGCGTAGGGCAGGGGGCAAGGTGCACCCAGCCCCTGGGCTTGGGTGGCCCCATCGACCATCACCGCCAGCACCCAGTGTCGGTCTTGCCAACTCGCCGCCGCGGCCACTTGGCCCACGATGCGCTCGGGCTCACCCGGCGCGCCCAACTCGGCCCCCACGGCCAGGGGCATCGGTGTCTCAAACAAGGCCGCCCGACGTTTCAAGCTGCCGCGAAACTGGCTGCGCGCCACCACCTCTTGGCCGGGGTAGCAACCCTTGCGGAAATTCACGCCACCCACCGATTCGTAGTTGAGCATTTGGGGCACAAAGGCTTCAAAGATGGGGGAGGTCACCCATGCCACCCCACTGAAGACTTCCGCCACCTGCCACGCGGCTTCGGGTAGCGCAGCGTCTGCCGGCGCTGCCGTGCCGAGCGCAGCGAGCCACAAGGCCCGCGGGTGAGTGGCCACGGGCGACAACACCCAGGCCTCGCCACCGGCGTAGCTCAGGCGGGTGCCGGCTTGGGCGTCGGGGTGGGCGCGGGCGAAGGCCCCACCCAGCAGACCCCGTAATTCGTAATCCGCACTGGCATCGCGCAGTTTGACTTGGGCGCGGAGCACAAAAAGGCCCAGGCGTTTGACGGTTTGGGCGATCAACTCGCGCGCGAGCACAAGGAGCACCCGCTCGGCTTCGGGCTTGGCCAGGATGAAGCTCGCTTGCATGCGGCCTTTGGCATTGCAAAACGCGCCCAAGCGCGCTTCGGTGGGCGGCAGAAGCAAGATGTCCTGGGTGAATTGGTTGTGTAAAAACGAGGCTGCGTCTTTGCCCGTGGCCTCGATCACCCCCAAATGGGGCAGGGCGCAAGTCCCCTCAGGCAGGGGCACGGGCGATGAAACAGCAGGGGAGGGCAGTTGAACTTCCATGGGTGCATTATCGGTAACTCCCAATCTCCCCAACGCCATCGTTCCTAAGGCCAAACCTATAATCCCAAGGGTGTTGAAAAAGACCTTGCTGGCCTGCGTGGCCCTGTTCCTGCTCGCCAGCGCGGCCACCGCCTGGTGGGTCTTGCGCCCTCTGCCCATGACGGGGGCGAGTGTGGACTTGTCGATTGAGCCGCAAACCTCCGTGCGCGGCATCTCCCAGCAGGTTGTGGAAAGCGGCATCGACATTGATCCCGATCTGCTCTACTGGTTTTTTCGCGCGAGCGGCCAATCGCGTGCCTTGCGCGCGGGCAGTTATGAAATCCAAGCCGGGCAAACCGTGCTCGATTTGTTGCGCAAGCTCAACCGGGGCGAAGAGAGCCTGCGGGCCTTTGCCCTCATTGATGGCTGGACCTTTCGCCAAGTGCGTGCCGCGCTTGCGCGCGCGGAGGGCTTGCGCCGCGAAACCGAAGGCCTGAGCGATGAAGACATCATGCGTCGCCTCGGGCGCAGTGGTGTGGCCGCCGAAGGGCGCTTCTATCCCGATACCTACACCTACGGCAAGGGCAGCTCGGATTTGCGCTTGCTCGATCGCGCCGCGCGCGCCATGGATCGCCAACTCGCCAAGGCCTGGGCCGAGCGCGACACCGCCATCGTGCTGCGCACGCCGGAGGAGGTGCTGACCCTGGCGAGCATTGTGGAGAAGGAAACCGGATTGGAACGCGACCGAGGCATGATTTCGCGTGTTTTCCACAACCGTCTGGCGTTGGGGATGCCCTTGCAAACCGACCCCACGGTCATCTATGGCTTGGGCGAGCGCTTTGATGGCAACTTGCGCCGAGCCGACTTGCTCACCGATCACCCCTGGAACACCTATGTGCATCGCGGCTTGCCGCCGACCCCCATCGCCATGCCGGGCCGCAACGCCTTGCGTGCCACGGTTCGCCCCCCTGAGGGCCGCGCCCTTTATTTTGTGGCGCGTGGCGACGGCAGCAGCGAATTCAGCGAAACCCTCGCCGCGCACAATGCGGCCGTCGATCGCTACCAGCGGCGTAACCCCCGAGCGGGCCAAGACTGAGAGGCGGACATGACGGGACGTTTCATCAGTTTTGAAGGCATTGACGGCGCGGGCAAGTCCACGCACATCGAGGCCCTGGCCGACGCCTGGCGCGCACAAGGGCGCTGCGTCACCCTCACCCGCGAGCCCGGTGGAACCCCGCTGGCCGAGCAATTGCGCGCCTTGGTGTTGCACCAGAGCATGGACGCCCTGACCGAAGCCCTGCTCATCTTCGCCGGCCGACGGGATCACCTCCAGCAAGTCATCGAGCCCGCCCTGGCGCGCGGCGAATGGGTGTTGTGCGACCGTTTCACCGACGCCACCTTTGCCTATCAGGGCGGGGGGCGCGGGTTTGACCTTGAGGTCTTGCACACCTTGGAGCGCTGGGTGCAGGCCGCCAGCGCCCCCGAGTTGGGTTTGCGCCAACCCGACCTCACCATCTGGTTTGACCTGCCGGCGGCCGTGGCCGCCCAGCGCTTGGCCGGCGCGCGCGTGCCCGACCGTTTCGAGGCCCAACCGCAGGCGTTTTTTGAGCGCGTTCGGGAGGGCTATGCCCAACGCATGGCGCAAGACCCGACGCGTTTTCTGCGGGTGCAGGCCGACCAAGACCGTGCATCCGTTTGGCAGGATTTACAACACCAACTGGAGGCACGGGGATGGCGCTAAACGCATTACCCCCCTGGCTGGACCGCCAACTGCGCACCTTGCTCCAAGGACGTGGACACGCCTGGCTCTTGCTCGGACCCTCGGGGCTGGGGCAATACCCACTCGCCCTGGCCTTGGCCCAATCCTGGTTGTGCCTGCAACCCGACGCCGATGGCGTGGCCTGTGGCACCTGCGCGAGCTGCCACAGCCTCTCGGTGCGCACCCATCCCGATTTGTGCATGCTCATGCCCGAAGCCATGGCCTTGGATCTGGGCTGGCCGGTGGAGGAGGGGGCGTTGCGCGACATTGAAGCCAAGAAACGCAAACCCAGCCAACAAGTGCGCGTGGGGGCCGCTCGCGAGATGGTCAGCTTCACCCAATTCACCCGCTCAGGGGGCGATCGTCGGGTGGTGTGCATTTATCCGGCGGACCGCATGAACCCCGAAGCCGCCAACACGATTCTCAAATCGCTCGAAGAACCGCCGGGCGAAACCCGATTTGTGCTCGCCAGCGACACCACCCATGGCCTGTTGCCCACCATCCGCAGCCGCTGCCAAGTGCACGCCTTGCAGTGGCCCGCCTTGGCAGAAGCCGTGCCCTGGTTGGTGGCCCAAGGCGTGCCGGCGGCGGATGCCCCCGTGCTCCTGCAAGCCATGGGCGGTCGCCCAGACGATGCCTTGCGCGCCCACGCTGAGGGCTTACAGGCCAACCATTGGCGTGCCGTGCCCAAGGCCATCGTGCAAGGCCAGTTTGAGGCCTTGGCCGATTGGCAGGGGGGCGCTCTGGTGGAGTTACTCCAAAAACTCTGCCACGATCTTTTTGCGGTAGGCCAGGGCCAAGCCCCGCGCTTCTTTGCCCGAGAAGATCTGCCTGCGGCACCGATCACCCCAGCGCTGGCGGCTTGGTCCCGCGAGCTTCTGGAACTGGCGCGCAGCGCCGATCACCCGTTCAAACCCGATCTCATGCGCGAAGCCTTGCTGGTGCGAGCCCAGGCGGCAATGCGCACCCCCTGAAAAACCATGTTCACCGATTCCCACTGCCACCTCAATTTTCCCGAGCTCGTGGAAAACCTTGACGACATCCTTGCCCAGATGCGCACCGCCCAAGTCCATCGGGCTTTGGTCATTGGCACCACGCTGGAGGAGTTTGATGCTGTTCACCGTTTGGCCGTGACGTATCCCCACCTTTGGGCCACGGTCGGTGTGCACCCGGACAACGAAGGCGTACGCGAACCCACGCTGGAGGACTTGGTCACCCGCAGCCAGCGCCCCCGCGTGGTGGGCATTGGTGAGACTGGGCTCGACTACTACCGCATGGGCGAACGCAGCCATGCGGATATGGCTTGGCAACGCGAGCGCTTTCGCACGCACATTCGCGCGGCCCGCCAAACCCAACTCCCCTTGGTGATTCACACCCGCAGCGCGAGCGCCGATACCCTGGCCATCCTGCGCGAAGAAGGCGAAGATGGTGCTGCGGGCAGTGCGGGTGGGGTCTTCCACTGCTTCACCGAAACCCGGGAAGTGGCGCGTGCCGCCCTGGATTTGGGCTTTTACATCTCGTTCTCGGGCATTCTGACCTTCAAGAATGCCGCCGACTTGCGCGAGGTCGCCCGCATGGTGCCACTCGATCGCCTGCTGATCGAAACCGACAGCCCTTATCTGGCCCCTGTCCCGCACCGAGGCAAAACCAACAATCCCGCCTATGTCCCGTATGTGGCCGCCGAAGTCGCGCGTTTGCACGAGACCACACCGGAGGCCGTGGCCGCAGCAACCGATGCCAATTTTGAGCGCTTGTTTAACGGGGTTCTTTCGTGAGAAATTACTTTAATAAACTCAAATTCTTCGTTGTTTTAATTGGATTTATTGGCTCGGCCTGGGTATCGGCAAGCTCCTTTGACCAGTTCTTCAAAGCCTTGCACTTCGACAAGCCCGAGGAGATCCGGGCGCTGCTTGCGCGCGGTTTTGACCCCAACTCGGTGAATGAAAAAGGCATTCCTGCCATCCATGTGGCGATTGAAGACCGTGCCCTGAAATCCGCCTCCGTTTTGGTGGCCCATCCCCAATTCAAGCTTGAGATCACCAACGCGGTGGGGGAGACGCCACTCATGCTCGCCGCCATCTTCGACCTGCGCGAGCTCGCCCACCAACTCGTGGAGCGCGGTGCCGATGTCAACCGCCCCGGCTGGACCCCGCTGCATTACGCCTCGGTCAAGGGGCGGATCGAGCTCATGCGCTTGCTCATCGACAAGGACGCCTACCTCGATGCCGAATCCCCCACGGGCGACACCCCCCTCATGTTGGCCGTGCGCGATGGCAACCCCCGCGCGTGCAAGCTGCTGCTCGAGGAGGGGGCCGATCCCACGCTGGTCAACCCGCGCAACAACCACACGGCGCAAAGCTTGGCCGAGGCCTTGAACAAAACCGAGTGCGAGCGCCTGATCGTGGCTTTCACGGCCGCGTGGGAGCACAACCTGCAGCGCGCGGCTGAGGCCGAGAAGGCCCTGGAAGCGGCGGAGAACGCGGCGCGCAAGTAAAAGCGCCTGACGCCGCGAGGGCAGGGGGGTGACGTCGGCCGGCACCGCACCGACAATGAAGGCTTCTGAACCTTTGGAGCGGAGGCGTGCGATGGCCGATTTATTTGAAAACCCCATGGGGCTTTGCGGGTTTGAATTTGTGGAATTCGCGTCCCCCACCCCACAAGTCCTGGAACCCTTGTTTGAGCGCATGGGGTTTGTGTTGGTGGCTCGGCATCGCTCCAAGGATGTTTTGCTCTACCGTCAGGGTGAAATCAATTTCATCGTCAATCGCGAACCCAAAAGCCTGGCGAGCTACTTTGCCGCCGAGCACGGCCCGAGCGCCTGTGGCATGGCGTTTCGCGTGCGCGATGCGCATGCAGCCTATCAGCGCGCGCTCGATTTAGGCGCCCAACCGATCGATATTCCCACCGGTCCCATGGAGCTGCGCTTGCCCGCCATCAAGGGCATTGGCGGCGCGCCTCTCTACTTGATCGATCGCTTTGAAGCGGGCAAGAGCATCTATGACATCGACTTTCACTACCTCGACGGGGTGGACCTCCACCCCCAAGGGCATGGCCTACGCCGCATCGATCACCTCACGCACAATGTTTACAAAGGGCGCATGGCCTTTTGGGGCCATTTCTACGAGAAGATTTTCAACTTTCGTGAGATCCGCTACTTTGACATTCAGGGCGAGTACACCGGCTTGACCAGCCGGGCCATGACGGCTCCGGATGGCCTGATTCGCATCCCCCTCAACGAAGAGTCGGGGAAAAGCAGCGGTCAAATTGAAGAGTTCCTCATGCAGTTCAATGGCGAGGGCATTCAGCACGTCGCCTTACTCACCGACGACTTGATCGCCACCGTGGACGCCTTGCAGCTCGCAGGAATCCCCCTCATGAGCGCGCCCAACGACATCTATTACGAAATGCTCGCCGAGCGCCTGCCCAACCACGGCGAGCCCACCGCCGAATTGCAAGCCAGGGGCATCCTGCTGGATGGCTCCACCACCCAGGGTGAACCCCGGCTCTTGCTCCAGATCTTTAGCCAGACCCTGCTCGGACCGGTCTTTTTTGAGTTCATCCAGCGCAAAGCCGATGAAGGCTTTGGCGAGGGCAATTTCAAAGCCCTTTTCGAGAGCTTAGAGCGCGATCAGCTGCGCCGAGGGACGCTGCTGCGCTAGACCTGCGTGTACGCACCGTCGGGGGGCTATTCAGCCAAATATCGGCTATTTTTTCAGTTAATAATGTTTTATAAAGAATTCATAAGGAATCATAATAAATCCATAAGTTATTTATAAGTTATTACACACAAGAATCTTGCTCACTTCGAAAGGATTCTCATGCAACCCCAATTCAAAGCCCTCTATTGCCTGGTCATGCTTGGCGTGGTGGTTGGCTGCGGGGGTAGTGGGGGTAGTGGTGGGGGTAGTGGGGCGCCCACAGCCGCATCCGGCGCAAAAGCAGTGTCTGCGGCGCTCTTGGCCAAGGACAGCGACAACCTTGCGGTCGAGTGGGTGTTGACGGATCCCGGTCAAGCCGCCGAGATCACGGATGTGGAGAATAACCTCGAAAAACCCCCGCGCCCGATTGAGCTCAGCGGCACAACCAACGATGCCACCCCCCTGATCAAAGGCGAACTTTTGCAAAATCTGGACGCTGGGCAGCGCGTTCACGTGTATACGGGCGAATCCTGGTTGGGTACGGCGGTGGTCACGGGCACGAAATGGACCTTCCAAAGCCCCGAATTGGGCGTCGGCAATCACGCGCTTCAAGCCGCCATCGTCTCGGCAGACGGCTCCGTGTTGAGCCGCGGCAATGTATGGCCAGTGGTGGTGCACGGTGCGGCATCTCAAGCGCAAGGCCAATCCGCCGTTGTGGCCCTTTCGCTGGCTGCCAATTTCGCGAGAACCCCGGTCACACAAACCGCTCTGTCCTCCGCGCCAACGGGTAGCAATCATCTTCAGTGCTTCCAGGCCGGCAGTGATGACTTGGTGGCCTGCGACAGTCCGCAAGCCATTGCGCTGAGTGGCGTCAACAAGCAAGACGGCATGCGCTTGCAAAGTGGCGCCCATCGTTTCGCACGGGTGGGCAATCAGCCCTTGAGCAGTTGTGTGCAAGACACGCTCACCGGGCTGATGTGGGAGGGTAAGGAGTCGAGCGGCCCGCGGTCTGAGAAAAATAACTTCACCCACTTTGACAGCACCCAAAAAGCGCAAAAGTGGTTTGTCTTTGATGACTCCGACCCTACCCCCCCCACCCAGGCAGAGTTGAACGCCGCCACCAACACGCTGGGTTATGTGAAGTATGTCAACCAAATCGCCCTGTGTGGAGCGACGGATTGGCGTTTGCCCACGGTGGAGGAGTTGGAGTCCTTGGTCGACAGTAGCCGCATCAATCCCGCCATCGCCACCGATTGGTTTGTCAATACCGGCGCGCGTTGGTATTGGACGGCCTCGCCCAATTTGCTGTATCCCCATTACGCCTGGCTCGTGAATTTCGCCACAGGCACAGCAAGCCACTCCGGGCTTCGCGGTGGCATGGAAGACCCTCTCCCCGTGGGCGTCCGCTTGGTGCGCTCGGCAAGCAAGTCTCGTGTGGGTGAGTGATGCAACCTGGCCCCCATCCACGCGCTGCCCATTGAGGAGAATGTCGATGTCCACGAAGCATCTTTTCACCTCCGCGTTGCGCCTTGTTTTGACAGGCCTATGCCTGATGGGCGCGGGCTTACACGCTTGGGGGGCATGCCCGAGTTGGCCCACCGCGTCACGTTTTTCCCAAAGTGGTGAGGAAGTCACGGATTTGCGGACAGGCCTGATCTGGGCGCGTTGCAGTGTTGGACAAACATGGCGTGGTGGCCGTTGCACCGGAAAACCCCTGTTGTTCACCCATGAGCAGGCGCTCAAGCATGCGGCTACGGTAGAAGGATGGCGTTTACCCACCCGCCGGGAACTCTTTGGCTTGGTTGACACCCAATGTTCGTCTCCGGCCATCGACACCGCCGCTTTTCCCGATACCCCTGCCCAACTACTGTATTGGACGTCGACGCCGGCATTGCCCAAATTGGGCAAATTGGCCTACGACCCTAGCCAAGCCGGGGTCAAGGCGTGGGCCATTTCATTCCGAGAGGGCGCAGTGGGGCGCATCGACCGTACCAGCAACCCCCGTGGCGTTGCGACCCGATTGGTCCGTGCGACGGCCAGTTGCGTGGGGATGAGCAAAAACACTTGCGTTTCCAGTGAGGATGAAGCCAGTTTTAGGATGTTCAAAGAAGAAGCCCAAAGCCATCCACCCCGAATGGTGGAGTAACCCCTTTTCGAAAGGTCAATCATGAAGCCATTGCGAAACAGCTTGATCGGCTTAGTCATCGCCTGCGCATTAGCAGCCTGCCATGGACACCATCACCGAGGTCAGGTGGACGGCGCAACGCCAGAAGTGGCCCAGCTCACCCAGGATTTCACATGCGCCACATGATCACACGACGCCCTGCATCGGCCGGGATTCTTGCGCTCTGCGTTCTGGGACTGGCGGTGGCCTTGAGCCCGGCCCAGGCTCAAAACCCGCTCACGCTCGATCGGGTCAAGGCCAGTGGCCAGATGGCTGTGGGGTACCGCGAGTCGTCGGTCCCGTTCTCGTATTTGGATGGCAGCGGCCAGCCCACCGGGTTCAGTTGGGAGATTTGCGGACGCATTGTGGAGCAGGTCAAACGGGTGACGGGTCGTGCCGATCTGAAGGTGGTGCCTGTGGCCGTCACTTCGCAAAACCGCATCCCGCTGCTGCAAAACGGCACGCTCGACATTGAATGTGGTTCGACCACCAATAACTCCGAGCGGGCCAAGCAAGTGGCCTTCGCCATCAATTACTTCTACACCGGCACGCGTTTTCTGGTCAATGCGTCTTCGGGCATTCAATCGCTGGACGATCTCAAGGGCAAGCGCGTGGTCTCGACCACGGGCTCGACCAACTACCAAATCATGCGCAACCTCAACGCCCGGCAAAACCTTGGCATTGAGTTGCTGGGCGCGCGCGACCACTCGGATTCTTTTTTGATGGTGCAACAGGGGAGGGCGGACGCCTTCGCCATGGATGACGTCTTGCTCTACGGCTTGAAGGCAGGGGCCAACAACCCTACGCAATGGGCCGTGGTGGGCGAGCCCATTCAGGTCGAGCCCTATGCCATCATGCTGCGCAAAGACGATGCGCCCTTCAAACAATTGATCGACGGTGTGCTCACCCAGCTGATGAAGGGCAGCGAGTTTGAATCGCTCTACAGAAAGTGGTTCCAGAGCCCAGTGCCGCCCAAAGGCATCAACCTCAACGCGCCCATGAGCAAGGATTTGCAAAACAATCTCAAAGAGCTCTCGGATCGCCCGGCGCTCTGAGGGCGAGATCATGGAAGGCTACTGCTACCTGAATGGGCGCATCCTGCCTTTGATGGATGCCCATGTTTCGGTGCTGGATCGTGGTTTCGTCTTGGGGGACGGAATTTACGAAGTGGTCCCTGTTTACGCGGGTGCCCCCTTTCGGGCACAGCAACACTTCCGCCGTTTGCAGCGCTCCTTGGCCGCTGTGCGCATTCCGCTGCCGTTCGATGAGGCTGGGTTCTTGCGCATCCTCAACGATTTGGTGCTCATCGCGGGCCAACCGCCCGCACCTCGGGAGCTTTTTTACCTGCAAATCACCCGCGGCGTAGCCCCCCGCGTGCATGCCATGCCCCCAGGCTTGACACCGACGGTGTTTGCCATGTTGCAGCCCTTGTCGGTCGGTCCATCGGCACAGGATTTGGTGGAGGGCGCTTCTTGCGTGAGCGCGGAGGAGTTTCGCTGGAGGCTCGGGCAGATCAAATCCACCAGTTTGCTCGGATCGGTCATGGCGCGGCAAATCAGCCAAGATGCCGGCGCCGCCGAGACCATTCTGCACCGTGATGGCTGGCTGACCGAGGGCTCAGCTTCCAACGTCTGGGTGGTCAAAGCGGGTCAAGTCTTTGGGGTGCCCAGAGACAGCGGCGTGCTCGAAGGCATTCGCTATGAGCTGCTGGAGGAGTTGTGCGCCCAAGAATCCCTTGAGCTCATCTATCGTCCCATCGCTTGGGCGGAAGTGCTTGAGGCCGATGAACTGTTGCTGAGCTCAGCGAGCAAGGAAATTCTGGCGGTCACCCAACTCGACGGACGCGCCGTGGGATCGGGTCAACCCGGCCCGGTTTGGCATCGTCTCTATGCGGCTTACCAAAACGCCTTGCCACGTTAGAGCAGGCCCGGGGGTGACCCGGTTGGATTGGTGTTGGATCACCCCATTCTTAACTTAACATAATATACATCGTATCTAATCAAGACAAGGGGTGGCGGGGGTGGTCGTTCACCCCGGTTCAGGCAAAAGCCACATTCACCTTCTTCGCGCTCTCGACCAATTCCTGCCAAGTCGCGGGATCGATGCGCAGCCCTTGGGCCATGCGTTCCTGGCGCGCGGCGCGCTCGGGCTCGCCGGGGAGTTGCACACCCAGCGGCTGGCCGGGCGCGGCGGGGCTTTGTTTGAGCCAGTCCAGAAAGGCGCGGGTCTCGGCAAAGAAGGCGTCTTGGGTGCCGAGTTTGACGGGGTCGACCACCACACAGAACATGCTGTTGAAGACGGCGCGACGGCCATCGGCTTCGCGGTGCCAAGTACCGCCGCCGCTCAGCGCGCC
>JACCDW010351580.1_pt1 | contig 13911 bp, 9 predicted proteins | sample 7449781 | NCBI WGS metagenome assembly JACCDW01 (sample SAMN15323449, study PRJNA562643) | freshwater metagenome | isolation source: river surface water | place: USA:Blue River Watershed | collected 2017-08-18 | reverse complement strand
AGCGGCAAACGGAGCGGCAAACGGAGCGGCAAACGGTCTAGAGGAGGCTGACCTGGACGCTCTGCCCGAAGGAGAGCCGATAACCGCGGGACAGGCCGGTCTCACAGCCCGCGCCACTGCTCCTGCAGCACCGTTGGTTCAGACAGCCGGTGGAGCAACAGCCCCTGTGAATGTCCAGACGGCCACACAGCCGGTTCTGGTCGTTCCTCTGAATGTGGGAACGGCCCCACCTCCTGCAGAGTATATCGCCCCACCGGCACCTGGCGCTCCTCCCACCTTTGCGGTAGATACGGGTCCTGGCGCCATGTCAGCCGCGGGCCTCCAGACGGGTGGCTACAGCCGTCCCGCATCTCCCTCTAGAAGCCGTGGCGGGTCTCCTAGAGGTGGTGGCGGCAGCGGAAACCGCAGTCGCGGCGGGTCCATGGATGCCCTCTCGGCACCGAATGTGAAAGTGAATGTAGTGAAGACCGGGTGAAGCCATATTGCTTTGCGTTTAAAACCGTCCGGGCTAGATACGGAAATATACTAGATGGAACCTGGCCATGATTCCGACAGCGAAGAGGAGATGCCACTAGGCGCTCTTTTCAACAAGTACGGGAGTGACAAGGATCGCAACGGTTACACGGAGTTTTACGATCCACTCTTTAAGAATTTCCGCAATCAGCCGGTAAATCTCCTAGAAATTGGCATCGGCACTCTCATTCCTGATGCGCCCTCTTCCATGGTTGGCTTTCATCTAGAGGGATACAAGCCTGGTGGCAGTCTCCGTGCTTGGCGTGACTATTTTCCTAAAGGGCAAATTGTAGGGTGTGATATTCAGCCCGACACTCAATTTACAGAGCCGCGTATCGTAACTGTTTTGGCGAACAGTACGAGTCGCGAGGAAGTGGATCGTGCACTAGGCTCCCGCACCTTTCAGATTATTATTGATGACGGCTCTCATTATGATGAGCACCAGGTCCAAACCCTGAAGAATACATGGCACCGCCTGAAAGGAGGTGGCTATTACATTATAGAGGATATTCAGCCCTGGAGCCGTATTAGCACAGATTTCCGAAAAGAGATTGCTGACTTTGTGGGACCCTCTTCGCGCATGTTCTTTACTGAGCATAAGAATGTGCTCGTTATTTCTAAGGAGAGGGTGGCACGACGTCGCCAGTCTCGCCGCGCCGCTCGGGCTGAGCGGAATGGTACGCGCAGGGTCACGGTGTAGGGCTGGCACCACACGGCTTAGGGTCACGGTGTAGGGCTGGCACCACACCGCTTAGGGTCACGGTGTAGGGCCGTTTCAGGTCGCGGCTAGGGCAAACCCAGCCGCTTCGCCACACAGTAAATTTGACCTATCCTTTTCCTCCGAGGGAAACAGTAGGACAAATGGACTTTGATACAGTAGACGTTCTGTTTCGCAGCCGCCAGACGCTGCTTCAGATTCTGAAGGCAAAGGGCTATGACACGAAGCCCTATGAACGCTTCGGCCCCTTTGAGATTGAACTCATGGCGTCGGGCAAACAGGAGGTCTCACTCCGCATGGACCTCAGTCGCGAGGTGCCAGAGGACTCCGGAATCCCGGCGTTCTGTCGCGTGGAATATGCGATTCCCAAAGTGAAGAACCGCCTCGCAGGCTTTCTCACGAACCTGCTGATGGACCCAGAGACGGGCGATCCTCTCGTGGATTCCAAGACGACCGAGGTCATCGTGATTACTCTGGAGCAGATTGGCCCCACGTTCACGACGGCGGCGCTCAAGCAGTGGGCGGCGAACAAACTCCGCATCTCCTTCTTTGACGCCCATACGCTGGTGAGCAACCCTCTAGAGCATGTGCTGGTGCCGAAGCATGAGGCCGTTCCTGTGGCCGAGCATGCTGGCCTGCTAAAGCGCCTGAACTGCACGAGTAAACTCAATCTGCCCCAGATTCGCTTTCATGAGGATATTATTGGCCGTATTCTGGGCCTCGTTCCCGGTGACATTGTGAAGGTGACGCGGCCCTCGCCCCAGGCCGGTCAGTATATCGTCTACCGTGTCTGTGTTCCTTGAACGCCTAGTCGCAGCCCCCAAAACCCCCAATACAGTTAGATGAGTGGCTTAGCGACACTCCCTAATACAGGATTTCGTCCTCCGAATACAAATGCGAAATTTGTTTTAATTGTTCTCGGAGTTGTGGGTCTCGGCCTTGCAATTTACTTTGGTACAACCGTTCTAGTCCCGAAGGGAGTACAGACATCTGCGAATGCAGCCGGCTCCACAAGCGCGAGTAGTGGCACTGGCGGAAGCACTGCTGCAAGCACTCCTGCAAGCACTCCTGCAAGCAGTTCAGTCTGTAGTTCAAGCCAAACTACAATTCTCAGTCCAACAACGACCGATTTTAGTATTTGGAAGTCCGGTATGAACACTTGGATTAGTGGTCAACTCGCCCTCTCTACCACTACACCGACTACTCTGGCTTCAGCAATTACTGGACTCACTGCAAAACAGACTGAAATTGATGGTGTCAAGGCATGTTTAGATGAAAAATACGCGGTCGTTCAGGGAGCCGCGACCACCAACGCCACGCTCACAGCCACCCAAGCGAATATTTTGAAAACCATTGAACAGCGAAAGGCTGATATTGAAATTGCAAAGGATCGTGCTCTTCTAGCGATTGAGCCTGGGTATAATCGCTCCAACTATGATGGCTGGTTCCCTATTGACCGCCCTCTCAGACAGCAGACGATCCCTATTCTCATTGGCTTCACTCTCTTTTTTATCTGCACGTGTTTCTTGAGTGTACTCTCCATGCTCCGCCTGGATATTCGTCTGCTCGTTCCACAGTTGAGCGGAGGCCCAGGCACACCACTCGCCGGCCAGGCGAAGCAGCCCCTTTTCCTTGCCACGATGGGTCTCCTGGTGACCGTAACAGGTCTCATGATCTGGGCGTTTGTTCGCAAGTAATATTAAGATAGAGGATGGACCGCCTGACAGGAGATACACTTTTAAGTTCCTGTGACCCTGTGGAAACTATAGACCAGGCCACGGCGCCTCTAGTTACGCCGTTACTCCCTGTGCGAGGTCTCCGCCGCGACGCCAGTGGAAACTTGACTGACGACGCCTACAATACCATCATGGATGGTATTCAGAGCCTCGGGGTGAATAAGAATGACGCTGCAAGCCGCACGGCCATTCTGCAAGAGGCCCGGTTTGTGCTCTGTCGTCTTTTTGCCCAATACCAGTATCTTTTGAATTCTTTTACAACTTCCGTCGCCCGCTCTGAGTTTGTAACACCGAGTCTTGTCGCGACCCTGAATGAGCGCCTCCAGCAAATGATGGATATCCTCGCAATCGCCCGGCGTGTGATCCAAGAGGGTGGTGCGAATCCTGTAGAGGGCTTCATCGGCACGGATTTCCGGAGCGAGGCAGAGGCCTTCACGAACATGGAGGAACTCGTGCGCAAATACAAGGAGCGGCTGCAGACAACGAACCAGCGTACACTCCATATACGTGCCCTGGAGGATTCTAAAGAGAAAAATGTCTATGCTGCACGTCAAATGGCGCTTTACTCGTTCTTAAACGTCGTCGCAGCGGGCCTACTGTTTTATGTCATGACCTTTTAGAAATATGGAACAAGATTCCATTGATTCCATTGAGAGACAGACCGAAATTAATGAATGGGAGTACCAACGAAAACTGGAGACTCTATTCATGCTGCAACTCATCTATCTGGCTATGGTGGTGCTCGTGATTCTCTCCATTCTGTGGAAGTATGGCCTCATGAATCTCCCTTTTATCCTTCTGATTGGCCTCATCGTGATCGTGATCATCTCTATGCTGTGGTTCTACCGCAGTGCATACACGGCCAATGTTCGCGATAAGAATTTCTGGAACAAACGCCGGTTTGAGGGCGACGGCACTCTGGCGCCTGCAGTGTCCCCCGAAGACGTTGCGGCTGAGGCGAAAAAGCGGATTGCTGCCTATGAGGCGGCGGTCGCTGCTGGAAAAGCCTGCCCGAAGTTTTAGGACTGCACAAAATAGGGACCGATGGCACTTGCAGTACCAACATTGAATTCTATGTCGGCAACATTAACGACGCTAGATACAACATACTCCGCCTATAAGACTGCCGTTACAAATATGGCAACAACAACCACGGCAAATGGGAATCTTGTCACACAAAATTCAGATTTGGAACTGCAGTTACGGGAACTCAATCGCCAAGAGGAGACGCTGAATAAGCAGTTTCTTGACGCACGCAAAAACATTGCTCCCGCGGGCGCTTTTGCACGCATGGGGCTATCTACAATGCAGGACTGGACCTTGGCAGCCTTCTTTTTCTCCTTCATACTCTTTGGGCTGATTCTCACAGGATTCTTGGCGAGTTCCTCCATATACTGGGGACGCGTGGCAATCTTCGGTATACTGATGACGGGGATTCTGGTCGCCGGCTCGGCTATGCTCATTCGGATTCTCGGATAAGCAGCAACGGACCCCTAGGGCGTAGCCGCACCCCCAGTCCCCCGCTCCTTGTCCCACTCGGCTACCTCTTCGTCCGATCCGAAGATCCGGAACATCGGCCAGAACTTGCCCTCGTCCGGATGGCCATACTCGTCCTCTAGGCGGAGCAGGACCTCATTCGGCGACAGGTTATTCTCAATCCGATTCTCCTTTTTCCAGGCCGCCAGCACCATCTTAATGCGCTTGGAGTCCACAGGAGCCGCCCGGCACTCCATCTGCTCCTCTGGGGTCATCGGCTCACGGATCCGGTCCGCCTTGAAGCGCGCGAAGATGTCAAACGACTCCTTGTATTTGTTGCTCGCCTGGTTTACCACCTCGGGCGCCGTGCCCAGACCCGACGGGATATACTCGGTCTCATAGAGGTGGACCAGCAGCGACAGGAACGGCTCGCGCCACTTCATCAGTTTCTCGTCCAACTTGGGATCGCGCGGGAAGACGTTCGGCTTCTTGATGCGCAGTTCCGGATGGTCGTCCTGGACGAACTTAGACTCAAATGGAATCACCTTGATACGGCGCCAAGTACCCTGGTCCATACTATTCACAGGCGGAAGACGGTTACACATCATGAACATCTTGCCCATGATGCGGAACTTCTCCTGGTCGCCATACAGGGCTCGGGCCTCCACCATGTCCTCGCCGCTGAACTGCTTCATGCGGCTGGTGTTGATGGGCTCCTTGTCATCCGGCTCCTGCATGTAGATGAACCGGCGGCATTTTGTCGCCATGATATCCGGATTTGCCGCACCTGATTCCGGTCGCTTGCGAGTCAGCACCGTCGACTGCATGGAGGTCTGGTAGTCGCCCAGCGTCAGACGCATGAGTTCAATCAACTTGGACTTGCCATTGCCGCCCACGCCCGTAAAGGTGTAGTAGCACTGCTCTCGGTTCGCGCCCTCTAGAGTGGAGGCGAGCAGTCGCAGAGTATAGCGGCGGAGTTCGGCGTTCGGGAACAGTTTCGCGAAGAAGTCGGCGATCTCCGCCTGGCGGGGATCGGCGGGGTCATATGGCACATAGTTGATGGGCTCCGTCTCGGGATAGTTCTGGCCGGCAAGGAAGGAGACGTAGTCCTCGGGGCGCCCCTGACGGAAGACCACTTGGTCGGCGCCGTCGGCGCCTTTTGCTCGCAGTTCCAGAATGCCGTTCCGGCAGCCGAAGAGGTAGGGGTGGGCGTTTAGTTTGTTATGGAATTCCTCCTCGCAGAACTGCTGGGCCGCCATCTTCATTACCGACTCGCTGAATCCGCTGTTGTAGAGTTGGAACTGCACCTTCAGCAGATCCTGAATCTTCTTCTTTAGAATTTCCTGGACATCCCGATTCTCAGTTGCCGCCATGCGGGTCGTGAGTTTCCGAATCGTCTCCGAAATCTTCTCGGACACTTCACAACTCACTTTCGTCTTCAGTTCCAGACCCTGATTGAGTCGCTTCCACATGTTGATTGTCTCATCGTATTTGAACCAGTCCGTTGTACGCGGATTGACAGACGCGATATAGTTGTTGCCATACATCTTCTTCATGAGTTTTGCCACGTGATAGTGCGTCGGCTCCACCTCCTCTCGGATGTAGTCGTGAATATCCGCATCCACAATCTCTTGAAATACCTCGGGGTTGTCCTCACGTGCCCACTTGCGCAGCGACCGCTCCGTTAGACGGGGGCCATCCCCCGACTTGCGCATTCCGTAGAACCAGTCCTGTCGCAGAGCCGCCGTGTTATTGTTCGCCGACTTTCCGGACTTGGCTGAGAACTCCATCCAGAGATTGAACATTTCCTCGGACGGCTCAATGTTGTGTAGACACCAGCCGACGCGAATCCACTTGTCATACTGCTCGTACCAGGTCTCTCCCAGACAATCCAGGACAAACCGGCGAATCATTGTCCGCTCGCCGTCCGTCTTGGCTGCGTTCGGATAGAGCGTCTGAATCGCCTCCAGAATCGCATTCTGCTGCGCTGCCTCTGTGGGGTCCTCTGGCGCTGCTGCAGGGCGCAGTGCCGGCGATTTCGTCAGTGCTGCCGTCCCTCCCGGGCCGCTACCGCTAGGCCCCGCCTTCAGAAGTTTTGCATACACGTCTGCCGGCTCCCCCTCCAGTAGCGAGTTTGCGTCCGGCACAATGTTGTAGCGGACGGACAGGAGTTCCATGAGATCGCGGGGCGAATAGGAGGCCGTGTCCTCGTCCTGCCAGTCATTCTCCGTCGGCAGATACTTGAAGATGGCCGCAAGTGTGTAGGGGGGCAGATTCGGCTTGGACTCGCCGTAGAAGATCCAGCCCTGTTTGCGTGTCATAGACTCGTCATAGACGTCCTCATCAGCGTTGTTGTAGCCCGTGGACCGGAAAGCGCGGTCCACGCCGCCCTGTGACAGCACCCAGCGTCGCAGAACCGCCTGCTTCTCGTTGGAGAGCGCAATGTCCGGGCACAGAATGTGCACGCCGTCCTTTAGTCGCCCCTTCTCCCTATAGGGGCTCGGGCGGAGCGTCACGAAGAAGCGGAGTTCCGCATACTCGTCCACGCCGAAGAAGAAGCGGATGCCGTCAATGACCGTGTGTACGAATGACTCAATCATGTCCAGCGTAAAGGAGCGCGTCACGGATGTGTCCTCTGGGTAGCGAAAGTCCAGGTCAATGAGTAGCGGCTTCGGCTCCGACTTCCGCGGCTGCTCCACGAAGTTCATACAGCGGCCACGGCGAACGAAGAGGTAGTCGTAGAGGAGGTCCAGGAACTGGGGGTACTTGTCATCAGGAATGAGCCAACGCCCCGTCGTGGCCCCCATGCCGGTCATGGACGCTTGGGCCGCCTCTTGGGCCCCCACACGGTGTTGGTCCAGGAAGCGCCGCAGGTCATGTTCGTGATATGCAAGAGTTCCGGCCGCCATTTCATCTACCTGGCGGTCCGAGATTCGGGCGGCACAATTTTCGGGGCGGCCTGGGCGGTCTAAGGGACCGAGGTCTACCAAAGACTAGAACACCGTCAGAAACAATGATGAAACGATTGGCGCGGGAGGTTGCGGATATGGAGCGCGGAGATTTGAGTGGAATGGGAATTTACACCTGGTTTGATGAGAGCAATCTGCGCCGAGGCAAGGCGATGCTCATTGGGCCCGAGGATACGCCTTACGCGTTCTGCCCGCTCTTCTTTGATATTGATATACCAGCGGAATACCCTCTTGTACCTCCGCGTATCACGATAGAGACGACGGATAATTCCACACGCCTTCATCCAAACCTCTATACAACTGGGAAGGTCTGCCTTTCCATTCTTGGAACCTACACGGGCCCCTCTTGGGTCAGCACCATGAATATTCAGACGGTGCTCAAGAGCATCTATTCGCTGCTGAATGACAATCCGATTGTGAATGAGCCAGGGTGGGAGCGCTACACGCTCGCCAATCCGCGCGCGAAGGACTATGCGGACTATGTTGGTTTCGCCTTGGCTAGGCTCACGTTACAGCAGTATGCGGCATTCAAGGCGGGTGGTGGCCATCCCATCTGGGACCCGTTTCGTGATGTTCTCCTCGGCCATTGGGAGACTACAGTGCTTCCACGGCTGCGCAGAAGCGTGGCTGCAAAGGCTGCGGCCCACCCTCTACAGGAATTCAGTGGGCTTGTGTATGGAATGACACACCGAACCGCCGACTGGGCTCGCCTTTCGGCATCGGCATAAATTTGAGCCCTGCGCCTAAACGACACGCAATTCCCAGAGTGAGAGTAGGGTCTAATGAGCAAGTTGAAATTCTGCCCCGAGTGCGACATGTATCTCTGTCTGGAGGTGAAGGACCGTGCCGCTGTTCTCAAATGTAATATGTGTGGTTACGCTGAGAACCAGACGAAGGGGGGCCTCGTGTCTGAAATCTATGTGAAGGAGCGCGGATCTGAGGCATACAAAATCATGCTAAATGAGTTCACCCGGCAAGATCCGACGCTGCCGCATCTGAAGACGATGAAGTGTCCGAACGACGCGTGCGAGTCCAATACGGGCGCGGCAGAGAAGGATGTGATTTATCTGAAGCATGATGTGGAGAACCTGAAGTTTCTATATATCTGTAATGTGTGTGATACGCACTGGCGATCCCGTTCGTAGAACGGGCGGTGATATGACTAGCACTGAGAAATCCGTTTCCATCGCGCTCCTTGAGCACAAAGGAAACTGATTAGTAGAGTAGGGTACGAAATGGCTGTCACTGAGGACGACAAGAGGAGGGTACCGCCCTCCTCTCCCAAAGGTACAAAAAAATTCCCGAAACAGACGCGAAAGTATGTCCGCCGTATACAGCGCGGCGGTGTTTCTGCGCGAGTCCGACGTGCTATGATTCGCCAGCGAACAGGAGCGGCTACATCGTACCGGTCTCGTGTTCAGCAACTCCAGACCATTCTTCAACAGAGAGCAAGAGACAGAATTGCAAGGATTATTCAACAACGTTCTCAAGTTCAAGATGCCCAAAGTCTACGTGACATAGCAGCCCAGGATCGCCTTGCGGCGATTCAAGAAGAAATGAAGGCTCGTCAGACCATTTCTGAGGAGCAACAACAGGAACTTGATCTCGCTCTTCAAAATAAGGTTAATGAGGTTAATGAGGGCAGTATTCAGTACGATACCTCTTTTTATACAAAACAGGATCTAGAAGTTCTCCAAAAGCAGGCCAGGGATGCAGCCCAAGCAACAGTTGACGCCCTGCGGCAAAAAGCGATTGACCAGAGCCGCGCGTTTGCCGCCGTACAAATTGCCCGCCTTGTAAACCTTTCTGCGGCCGAGCGTGCAGCCCGCCTACAGGAGCGTGAACGGCAAATTCGCTCCGACGAGGCACGTTATTTGCGAGAGCGCGAAATTAGTATGCTTCAATGGGTAAAAGAAGAGTGTGCACTGGTAACTACCCAGGCCCAAGTAAAACAGGCGCAGGCATCTCAATTTCTAATACAACAGATACGCCCTTTTATACCTATCTTGAAGACGAGAGTTGAGTTTGCCGCTGAGCAGGTGAATCGCGCCACTGCCTACTTGAGTAAGAGTGTGATAGACGCCCTTTATGATATCCAGAGGAAATTTGACAACCAGTCATCACTATATCTTCAGATCTCCAATTTTGTCGCTACTGTGAATGGACTGCGTGCAGAACTCCAGCGCCGCATTGGTACAATACAGAGTAAGGATGCTAGTATACCGGCGCTCCTTCAATTACGCCAATCTCTTATGAATCAACTTCCAGCCCTTCTTACTGCAGTGAATGCCGCCTATTTACAGGTTCTGGCGTCCCCTAATCCTTCTAGAGAGGCCACACGTGTATTTGAGTTTCTCCAGGGTCAGCAACGCGCCATTGAAAAGGAGTTGGGGCGTTTGGAAGACGATATGAGGGCACTTGTTGCCCTCGCGCCTGGAAAACTACAGGGCTACAACTCGGCGACACAGGCGCGCATTGATGCGCAAGTTGCACTACAGGGTGTTATTCAGAGTGTGATTCAAGCCTCGCAGGCCCAGATCAATGAATTTAATGTAACGCTGATTGATACCATGCAGGATACGCAGGATCTTTTGGCCTCTGCAAGGGATTTGAGAGGGAAGCGTGACGGATTTGAAGGGGATGCAAATACACAACTTGGATTTTACAATTTCTTGCGTTTAACAACTTTGCCTGGAATGCGTACAGAGTTTGAAACATATGATCAGACGGTATATGCGCCGAAACAGACTGATCGCGATAATGCATATGATGCACTCCAAGGAACTCAAGCAAGTATTGATGGCATGAACGAGGCAAATCGCCTAGATAGAGAATATCTAGCAGACGTGGTTATTCCTTATTTGCGAAACGGGTTTCCTTTGAAGTCGGACCGGCTCAAATTTTTGGAGCAGTATATCCCATATTTGCAAGATGCCCTAGATGTATATCTACCAAGACTACTTACAGATGCGGGAATTTCATATACAAATGCTGCCTTTATTGCGAACGAGATTTGGGAACGTATAAAGCCTGGAAGTGATCTGTATACGCGGCTCAAAGCAGACGAAGCGTCCTCGTCGGATTCGGTTCAGTATTACCAGAGTCTTACACAGTTCTTAAATGGACTCTATGCACGTGTTGGTGGTATAAATATACAGATTGTGAACTGGCGAGGTATTTTAGATACATTGCGACGCCCCTCTAGTAAAGAGGAAATGAGCCAATATATTCTGTATTTCCGTGCTCAAAAGAACTATTTTAGTGGTCGCGTACTTGCGGTACGTGGAACGAAAGATACTGCGCGACTGGCGGCAGTAAGAGATACGACATCTGGAAGTCAGGCGATATCTATTGCATCAACACTAGATGGTCGTACACGCGAAAGAACAACGGCTCTGCAGAAAATAGATATATTGAATGATCTTGTTGTGACTACTCGCACGTCTGCGTCGCGTTATTCTATTCAAGGCAAAGTAGTATCATTAGAGACAACCCTGGAAAGTTTTAAGACCGATACTATGGGGCCTCTTGAACGAAAGATACGAACTATAGGTGATCAATATACAGAGGCTCTACGTCAACGCGGTGTATTTGATGGGCAATATAGAGGCTATAAGACACCGAGAGATACTGCGTTTACAACCTATACAACCGCGGATGGAACGCTTAGCCGACTAAAAGGAAGGAGAACTGGTCTAGAAAATGAAAAAAATTTTGAAACATTTACACGCGATAATTATAAAGATTTGCTCGGTATTCGCAAGGTACGTAGTTCTGCCTATACGATTGTCAGCCAACTTATGACATTCTATTCGGGTAATCTTACTGACATACGCAGACAACAGGGTGATTTTTCAGGTCCAAAGATAACTGCCAGGGGGGATGCAGCCACAGCGCGCCAACAGGCGCTCGCCGCAGGTGTAATGCAAACTTCAAGTGCCCTCTCGGACAAAACGAATGATCTAGTACCTGTAAATACGGCTCTTCAATCCTATCAGCCGGCAAACTACCTTACACTGTTCAGGACCTACCAGGATGCAAGCACACGGTTCCGAGTACTTCAGAATTTACTTGGTGTTGCCATGCGGTCAGACAATATGATTGTATTTTATTCGGGCCTTTATGAAATTACCAAACAAGACATGGGAACACTAGAAGGAATTCTGCGCGCCTATCCTAATATTACAGAAATGCTACAGGATATGGCGAGAGTATATATTCAACTAGATTCAACTCACGATAAAAGGGATGATACATATTCAGACTATAGTATTGCCAAGAAAGTTCTTGATGATCAACTTCGTCCTGACCTTTATTTTTACGACGAAGAAAATCGTAAACTATACTTTTATCAACAGAACTTGCGTGATACGTTATTCACAATTTCTAAAAAGGCCATGTACAAGAAAAATTTCGGTGATGCGATTGATATGTATAGAAGTTCTAAAGATAGTTACAGAACTATACGCTTAGATAAGAATAGAGATAAAGTTAATAATCAAGTCTTTGGTGCAAGTTATATGGCTACTTCTGATTTCTTTCAGACAGCCACCGATTTGGACGCACGAACAAGAGAAGCAGCGTCACTGGATTTGCGCAGAATTGAGGATCAGACTTCTGAGGCACAAGCCCTTTCGGCGACCGCGTCATCCAATTTCGCTAGAATGAAGGCGATGAAACAGGAGATTGATACTCGCCGCTCAGTTGCCGCTATAACGGGAACCCTGTCTCAGGCATCAACAACTTACACGACCTATGTAGATCAGACAGTTGAACCGAAAGTGGGTGATGTGCAGAACTATACGGAAAATAAGGATGTCGTGGGATCTCTGGAATCGGACCTTGCTGCAGCAAAGATAAGGAGAGATACTGCTGAGGCTACATTAAATGATGCGACTGGCACACGGTCCAGACTCCAGTTCTTGATTAACTTTTTCGTGCCTCTCCGTGATTTGCTGCGTGTAGAGTTTATTCGCACAGCATCCAGAGATGCAATGCAGACCATGATAGATACTTATAGGGCGAGTAGGGATCTATTTCGTGGGCGCAAGGACACTGCGGCCGGTGTCAAACCAGGAGCGAAATCGGATGCAGATACTGGACGTGCGGCGGCTTTGGCAGTGGACTTTACAGGTACAGCGAGTGAGTTGGATCAGCGCAACAAAGAATTAAAGGACCAAGTTGAGCCACTTCTGGGCAGGTTGAATTCCGAAATTGTGCGTGCCAGATTCTTAGCCGAATTGGCTGCGGGCAGAAAAACAAAGATTGCGCTGGACACATTTGAGACTGAAATTGGGACACTTATGCAGAATTTGGCCGATATTCAAACTACCATAGAAGGTATACCGATTGGCTCTGACTCGGCCGCTCTGGATGCTGCAAAGGCTGACCTGGCGAATCTTCTCACTGCTCTGAATACTGCACGTGAGTCGTTGAGAACTGCCGATACGAACCTTACGAATGCAAAGCAAGATAAAGGGCGTGTTGAAGATGCAAAGCGCGCCCTTTTGGAAACGCAGGAACGTCTGCGCACTCTTCTGGCAGTGTACAACTCCTTTTATGAAACTATCAATGATAGAAATACACAGAAGAGTATGCTACAGGGACTCATAGGATATTATCGTGGTCTCATGGGAAGAATGAATACAGCAAAAACGACAAGTGGACAAAATAAGACAAATGCTGCGGCATTGGCTGACAAGTCATCCTTCAATCAGAATGTAGAGGCGATTCTAGATTTGTCTCAGCGTCTGGATGAAAATATGATTTTGGATGGGGTTACAAAGGCACGGATTGAACAAACGCTCACCCTGGTCAATGTCTGGACGAATGTACGGAATGACGCAACAATGAAGAAGATTCAAGATAAGACGGATACGCTGCGGTCACTGATGCAGAACCTCTTGGATGCCCAGACCAAGTTGGAGGATGTGCTGCGCACTATTGAAGATTTAGAATCCAGGATTCGCGATCTTGCTAATAAACTGAACGACTCTTCACTCTCGGATAGTGCTCGCCAAGATTTGCTGAATCAGATAGAACTGATGTTGAAGACGAGAACCTTCCTCTATGGAGAAATACGTCGTCTCAAGAATGATACAGCCAGGCTGCGTGAGCGCATCAACCAACTTTTGGATGAAATCAATGGGTTGCGTCAACTCTATAAGAATCTCAGGAATCGTCTTCCTATCATGTTTTTCCTACCGGTTGGTGTCACGTTGGGCATTCTCGCACCCATTCTTGTGTTCAGTTTACTTCCGCCCCCTTATACGCCCCGCGAGTCTGGAGATAAGCCAGATGAGACCAACTGCGAGGAGGCCAAGCAGCGCGGGTACCAGGACGGATTTGCCAAGGGTGCAGAGGACGGATTCAAGCGAGGATATGAGGATGCAAAGAAGCAGTTTGAGAAAGACCGAAACGCGGCCTATTTGGCGAATTTGCAGAGCCAAGGCCAAGAGGCTGCGCCTCCTCCAGAGGAAGAGGATGCGCAGACCCAGGT
>JACCDW010776944.1_pt1 | contig 13913 bp, 11 predicted proteins | sample 7449781 | NCBI WGS metagenome assembly JACCDW01 (sample SAMN15323449, study PRJNA562643) | freshwater metagenome | isolation source: river surface water | place: USA:Blue River Watershed | collected 2017-08-18 | reverse complement strand
TTCTTTTGTAATCTTGATTATTTACTAGTTCCAATTAAACTTAATGATTTACATATTATTCTCAAGAAAGGATTGAAACCAGTCAAGAAACCTTATAAGAGTTGTATTGAAGCACAATCACTTCTTCCAAAAGAAGAGTCTGGTGTTTATGCAGTTGCTATATTTAGGCAATGGAAAAATAAAAATATGAGTGATTTTGATATTGATAACATTGACAAAGATACAGAAGTTGTATTGAAGATTGATAAAAGTGTAGTCCTTTATGTCTCATTTCACTTGAATAAACATGAAAATCACGGTCGTCAGGATAATGCAAACAGTCTTGTTAGTTCAACAGAGGAAACATCCAATAATATTTGGAAGTATGATATTGTTCATAAACTTGATAAACTGTTATTAAACGAAGTCATATTTCATAAAGAAATTAATCCAGCTTTCATAAAAGAAATATGGTATTTTACGGAAGATGCACCTCCAAATGATTTGTATAATCAACATTATAAGTTGAAACTTGTAAACAACTCTAAGAAGGTATTATTATAACCACTTATTATTTTGCGTTATTTTTATTGTTATGATATGTTTCATCATAGTAAGATCATTAGAATGATATTTTATCTGTTTGCACATATCTTGAAATTAAACTTTTTTTCACAATGGACAACTGTTAACAAACACTCGTTTACAATCATATTAGGAACATTGTTATGGTCTATTTTATGGCAGTTTACAAGAACTTATGTTGGCAATAGTATTATTATTCGAGCGATTTATTCTGGTTTTTATTATTTAGTCGTTGCTGATTTATACACATTCTTTATGACATCTCGCACACTATATGATAATAATATTTATAATAAAAACTTCCATGACATCAATTATTATAACACTCTTGAAATGCAACCATTACCAAAAACACCATACGAAACTGAAAAAGTAAATCAAACTACAAATAATAAAATAAATAGTCAAGAAGAAACAAGTGATACAACAGATGATTATGAATATGACAACAATGATGTTTTGGAAGAAACTACAACACAACCTATCAAACAAACTGATATATAAAAAAATACATATATATTCTATTTTGCATTCTTATGAAATGCAACAAGGTATCTTGGATATGCACCATCGTCATACGGAGTTACATAGATGTCGGGTAATGTGATATTATTCACAGAGTTATCATACATAGCAGTATTGATTTCAAGTGGTCCGTTTACAACTGTGTATTTACCTACAATTACATCACAAATAAACATATAACTGATATCTGTTGTATCTTTGTCTGTATAATGACAACTATAAGAAGCTTTAGTGCTAAAGTATGTTCCTTTACCATATGCTGACGTTTTATTAAATTGTTTCATAAAGCCATTGGTTGCAATATTGTTTATACAATCTACTTTAGTTCCATGAAAAAGTTGATGTTCAAAAACATTCTCTTTTCCACGAATTTCTTCAATGTATGATTTTCTTTGTTGGTACTTAGACAATAATTCTTCATTTATGATTTCATCAATATATAAAATACAAGCGTTTTTATAAGAATTTCTTATCATTTTTGTAATTTCATCATAAACAGATGACGATAATGAAACACCTTGAAATTCCAGTTTGTTATGAAGCAACTTTACTAATTAACAAAGTTTATGATTATTAACTATAAGTAATTCATATAAGTATTCATCAAATTTTTAACTTTATATAATGGGTCGTGATTATTATATTGTAGTTATTCGTGATGACTTAAAACATGAAAAACATAATAAACATTGTATTTTATTAGACTATGAACCTGATTATAAAGAAAAGTATAAAATAGAAGACAAGTTATTCAAATCAACCTACACAGATTGTAAATACTTAGATGATTTAGACACTAAACATAAAGATGATTTTTGTCAATTATGTAGATGGTTCTTAGAACCAGCTTGTTATGAAAATGAGTATGTTGTTTATGATTATCATCAAGTAAGGTTACCATCATTTCGCGGCAGTTATTTTATGGATGAATTTCTCTACCCAAGTGAAACTGCTTACGATTACTGTCAAGAAGGTGGAGGTGTTTATTGGATAACACCTGATGAAGTTGAAGATATGGAGAAAAGAATGAAAGACATTCCTTTACCAAAAAGAGATTCAGATAAGAAACAATATGAACAAACAACACAAACACTTGAGTTCTTAAAGGAATGGATAGAAAAAGATAATACTAAAATACTATATTTCACAGAATACTAATGTGTTTATACACACTCCATAGAAATATAATGTGTAAAAATAACAGTTTATTTTGAAATTGTAATAATATTCCATATGACAATCCCATTAAAAATAAATATGTCTAGCAACTAGAAAACTCATAAGTCTCTACGTCTTTTCGTAAACATTGTCTTGCGACATAATGCAACATCATTTTTGACGTTTTAAACAGAAAAACGTTATTTTTGATGTTTTAAACAGAAAGATGGTTTGATTAGAAATTTATTATTTTCCACGCTTCGTTATGATTGCTGTGAGTTACTTCTCATATTTATCACCCTTCCCACCAAGTCATTATGTTCTGGTAGCTCTGTAAAAAAACTCTTTGTTTTTAAAGTGTTTGCTGGAAGCTACCTATCATAATATCTTGAAAATGCGTCTAGTAACATTTTAACATATGCTTTGTTAAGTTTTTATCGCTGTTAGCTACCTCTCGCAATTAAATTAATTCGTCTTAATCTTATATAGTTTTCAAACCAATAACTAATAAATAGAGATACCGTTAAAATATTCATATCAACGAATAATAAATAGCAATTATTATAAATCTTATTTAATCTGTAAATTATTATGTATCGTTAAAGATAATAAATATTTACGATGCAATAAATGCAACTGATATATTTATATTACTCATTTAAGATAATACTTTCTTATTTAATACAATCTTGTCAAAACAAATTTGTAATAAATGGATGAATATAGTAATAATCTGGAATTTACTGAAAATGGTTCAGTATCATTAAAATCCACTTTAGATGCGAGATTGAACTTGTTTTTTAAAACTGTCAGGAACTTAGGTAGTTTTACTGATGATACATCCAATCAAGAACTTTATGAACTAATTAACAACTCTTTTAAAGTATCACCATTAGACACAGTGAAAATTCTAATGAATTGGCGTGATTGTCGTGGTGGTAAGGGGGATCACAGAGGTTTTCTAGTTGCATTTGCTTATCTTTCAAAACAACATCCAGAATGGTTCTATTCTAATCTACATCTTTTAAGCGAATTTGGTTCATATCTTGATTATGTCAAATTATGGCATCTTGTTGAAGGCGAACAAGCAAAAGGAGAAATTATGGATTTGATTGTTGATACTCTTAAACAAGATATGAAAGCCTTAGAAGAAAATACAACAGTTAGTCTATTAGCCAAATGGTTGCCCAGTGAAAAGTATAAATGGGATAGATACGATAATCATAGGTTTGTTTATGAGCTGTGTAGAAAGTTTTTCCGTATTCGACGTGTTGATAACAATCATCTTAAAATGCTTCGTAAACAAGTCATTGTTCCTCTTCGTGAACATATCAAGATAGTGGAAAGTAAAATGTGTGCACAAAAGTATAATGAAATTGATTATGGAAAAGTTCCAAGTGTTGCTATGAACAAGTATAAGAAAGCATTCAAAAGAAATGATGCAGAACGTTTCAATGAATATATGTTAAGTGTTTCAAAAGGAGAAAAGAAAATAAACAGTAGTCAAGTATATCCACATGATCTTGTGCGACAATATCTAAATCAAAGTTATAATTCTAAAGTTGATGATGTAATTGAAGCACAATGGAAAGAAATTAAAAAGAAAGTTCAAGAAACAAAAGCTTTTGATAAATCCATTGTAGTGTGTGATGTATCTGGTAGTATGGATGGCACTCCAATGGAAGTTGCAATTGCACTTGGTCTTCTTGGTCTTTATGATAACAAATTGATTACATTTAGTGAACAACCATCTCTATACCATATACCAGATGGTTCCCTTTATGAACAAGTGCAATCACTCAAAAAAATGCCTTGGGGTTATAATACAAATTTCAGTCGTGTTATGGATTTAGTTATTGGATTAAGTGCAAGGAAACCTGAAGATGCCATCAAACGTATTTTTATATTCTCAGATATGCAATTTGATGTAGCAGTTGGACTACCTGATAATTCCCATACACATTTTGAGACTTTTAGTCAAAGATTTAAGGATGCAGGAGTAGAAATGCCACAAATTGTTTTTTGGAACCTTCGCGGAGGTACAAAAGACTTTCCTGTAAAGTACGATGAAAGAGGTGTTGTTATGATATCTGGATATTCCCCAGCGCTTCTAACAGGACTTCTTGATGGAAAGCAAATTACACCTCTTGATGTTATGATGAACATCATTAACACACCTCGTTATAATATGGTAAAATGTCCTTCACTAATTTAATCTTATATAATTCAATAGACATTGATTATTTTTATTTTTTATTTTTCAATAAAAAAAATTGAAATAGATATAAATTTATTGATAATTAAACAAGATAAAAAGTAATCAATCAACCTAACAAAATCAGTAATAAAGAATGGCTTTTGTAGAGTGTTATAAGAAACATTCTGTTGTCTACTCCTTGTTGATTGGTCTTATCATTGCAGCTGCAGTGGTTGTTCCAACAACTGTTGTGCTTGTTCAAGATAAAGACAACAAGCATAACCATAAACACGATACAAATATTGAAGATAAGTCAATTGATATTCCAAAGAATTTCAATTATTCTACTCTGTTAGTAACAGATGATGTGTCTAATGTATCATCTTGGAATGTTGTCAAATATGTTTATGGAGATAACAATTGGAATGTTGTAGATAATGAAACAAGTGAAGTGGTTTATCCTGCAAAAAGTATAAATCCTTCATCTGACACTCAAGGTGGCTTCAACTTTTATGTATCTCCACAAGGAACTTTTCCAGCTCAAGAGGTTTACCTTTCATATCAAGTAAAGTTTACAGGAGATGATAATTCAAATCGTAAACTTCTTGCAGATTTTGATTGGGTTAAAGGTGGTATGCTACCTGGACTATGGATTGGTCGTATGGGTGCTCTTGATAGTAATTATCTTGAAGATGGTTCTTCTTGTAGGATTATGTGGCGTAAGAATGGTATGGTTGAAGCTTACCTTTATGTCAATACACAAATCCCTGAATTCTATCAACTACCTGGTTATTTCAACAATAAGCCACATGGTGAATCAATGTATCGTGGATTTGCAAACTTTGTCGTAGGAGATTGGAACACAGTCGTTCTAAGAATTAAGCTGAATACAGTTGGTCAATATGATGGTATTCTACAAATTAGTATTAATAACAAGACTTTGACTTATGATAAGATGAATTGGAGGAATAATGACTCTATTCTAATCAATGGAATTCTAATGCATAGTTTCTTTGGTGGTTCAGACGATACTTGGGCTACACCTAAAGAACAGAAAGTTCTCTTTTCAAAGTTCACTGTTTATGCATAATATAGTTTTATCATAGCTATCGTTGTATGATATTATTTTTATTTTTACAAATATATACGTTTTATATTTTTATTTCATCATCCCAAGCATCCCATAGAATAGTTCTTAGGTCGTTAATTAAAGGATATCTTGGATTTGCTGGTGTACATTGATCATCAAATGACTTTTCTGCCATATCATCTAATGACGCTTTGTATATTTCTTCTTTGTCTTTGCCAATAATTTCTCTTAAAGTTCGTGGAATATTAAGAGTTTGTTTCATACTCTCAACAGCTTTAATCAATAATTTCACTTTTTCTTCCTCAGTTGAACCTCCTAATTGTAGTGTATCTGCAATTTCTGCATATCTTGTAACAGCATTAGGATACTTATATTGAGGAAATGTTGCTTGTTTAAATGGACTATCTGTAGCATTATATTTGATTACATGAGATATCAATGCAGCATTTGCAAGACCGTGTGGAACATGGAATGATGCACCAACTTTATGAGCCATAGAATGACAAATACCTAAGAAAGCATTACCAAATGCCATTCCGGCAATGGTTGCAGCATTGTGCACTTTCTCTCTTGCATGAAAGTCTTTTGCACCATTATTATAAGCTCTTGGTAGGTATTTGAACAGCATCTTGAGAGCTTGAAGTGATAAACCCCTTGTGAAGTCAGTTGCAAGAACACTTACATATGATTCAATAGCATGTGTAATTGCATCTATACCACCATAAGCAGTTAGTGATTTTGGCATATTTAAGACTAAATAAGGATCAACAATAGCCATATATGGTGTTAAGGCATAGTCTGCTAATGGATATTTTGTTCCTGTTTTTTCATCTGTTACTACAGAAAATGGTGTCACCTCTGAACCAGTTCCTGATGTAGTAGGAATACATACTAATTTAGCTTTTTCACCAATTTCTGGAAGATCATAAACCCTTTTACGAATATCCATAAATCTTACTGCAATGTTGTCAAAATCTGCCTCTTTATATTCATACATCAACCACATTACTTTTGCAGCGTCCATTGGTGAACCACCTCCCAATGCAAAAATTACATCTGGTTTAAACATATTAATTTTTCCAAGACCTTTATATATAGTTTCAAGATCTGGATCAGGTTTTACATCATAGAATATCTCATAAGCAACATTTATCTGGTCAAGCACTTCTGTTACTTTGTTACAATAACCCATATCAAATAAAGGTTTATCTGTAATGATCATTGCACGTTTATATGTCGCAAACTCCCTTAATGCTGTTTCCAAACAACCACCTTTGAAGTATATTTTAGGTGGCACACGATACCATAACATATTATCTCGTCTTTGTGTAACTGTTTTAACATTCATCAAATGTTTTGGTGATACATTTGCGGATACAGAACTTGAACCCCAAGAACCACAACCTAATGTTAATGATGGATCTAAATGAAAGTTGAAAATATCTCCAATTGCACCCTGAGCTGCTGGAGTATTTACTAACAATCTCACAGTATCAATCCTATTTTGAAATATTGCTTGATTATGTCCATCAATCGTATTTGTGTATAGAACTGCTGTATGACCTGGTCCACCAAATTGAACAAGTCTCTCTGCTTTATCAATACAATCCATAAACGTATCTCCTTTATACATTGCTAAAATTGGAGACAGTTTTTCAAAAGACAATGGTTCTTCATATCCAATATTATCTATTTCACCAATTAAAAGCTTTACATTTTCTCCAATGTTTATTCCAGCAACATTAGCAATATATTGCACACTTTTACCAACAATATCTGCATTCAATCTTCCACCAACAACAATCTTTGTACGAATTGCTGCTTTTTCTTCTTCATTCAAGAAATATGCTCCACGAAGAATGAATTCCTCCTTCACTTCATCATAAACATTACTCATTGCTATAACACTCTGCTCAGATGCACAAATCATTCCATTATCAAATGTTTTTGACAATATAATACTGCTGACAGCCATCCGGATATCTGCAGTATCATCTATAATAGCTGGTGTGTTTCCACTTCCTACACCAATAGATGGATGTCCTGATGAATATGCTGCTTTAACCATTGCAGGACCTCCTGTTGCCAATATTAGTTTAATATTAGTATCTTTCATTAAAGCTTCTGACAGTAGAAGAGATGGTTCTTCAATCCATGAAATAATATTTGGTGGTGCTCCTGCTTCAACTGCAGCATTTAATATAACTTTTGCTGTCTCTATTGTGCTTCTTACTGCTCTTGGATGAGGTGATATTACAAGACCATTCCTTGTTTTCAAAGATATCAGTGCCTTGAATATTGTAGTAGATGTTGGATTAGTGGTTGGAATAATTCCAGCTACAACTCCAACTGGTTCAGCTACTTTTGTTATACCACTATCCTCATCATGTTCAATTACTCCACAAGTCTTATCATTCTTGTATTTGTTATATATAAACTCTGATGCAAAATGATTTTTGATGATTTTATCTTCAACAATTCCCATTCCTGTCTCTTCAACTGCAAGTTTTGCAAGAGGAATACGAGCACTATTTGTTGCCAATGCTACAGCCTTAAAGATTTTATCAACCTTATCTTGACTATAGGTTGAAAACTCTTTTTGTGCTTCCATTGTTTTCCTAATTGTATCTTTAAGTTTATCCATTCTCTCATCACCATTAGCTCTTATGTTTACAAATCGTTTTCTTGTTATTCTTTGTGAATAACACTTTTTGGAATGAATATTAAATGTTTTATTGACTAACATTTATAAGAAAAACAAGAAAATATATTTCATTCTTTAACACACAACACATTACGTGTTTTTATTTCTTCTAGTTCTTTCTGTCGTTTCTCTACAATATTATGTATTGATAAATGTCTAATCTCTTCTTTGTTTACAACTTTCATTTCACTCTTTGGTTCAATTCCATAAATATACATTCCATCTGAATATCTCTTCTTTTGTAATCCAATTTCAGATAGAATAGATGCAAACCGATATTTCAAGTTATTATCATTGATTCTTAATTCCTTTTGCACATTATCTTGTAAGACGCTGACCTTAATTCTTTTTTCAATATTATTACTAATATGATAATTAGAGTTGATATAATATAATATCAATCGTTTTTCTTTTTCTAATGGACACTTTTGACTAATTTCATACAAACTCTCAAAAGCGTCCAGTTTCTTGATAAGCATCTCTTCTGTGCAATAAATATCTTTTGAAAAGTATTCATTAATTTTATTGTATGTTGTTTCTAATAAATCATCATACTCTCTTATGAGTTTAAACTCATCAAACTCTTGAACACATTGAGCTATCAATTTGTTTTTCTCACAAATCAAAACTGCTTCATATGCGGTATTATACAATATATAATATGATTTCTTCTGTTTCTCATCAAATTCTTTCAATACTTCATTCATCAAATAACAATACTTATCATCACTGTCATTGAAACAATCTAATTCATCTGTTTGATTATCAGTCTTATTCAACGATGTTTCAAAGTATTGTGTTAAAGGAGTTTTTTCATTTTTCAGATCTTTGTTTTTCAAATCAAGCACTCGTTTAGAAAACTCATCATAAAGCAGTGTATCTGCAGTTAACTTTTTAGTTATTGTTGAATCTACTGACTTTATTTTTGAACTGATACTACTCATTACTTTTGTTGCATTGATTAGATCATTAATATGATTTACAGTATTATCATTTTTGTCTTTTTCATTGTATTGAATGTTTGTATTGTCTCCAATAATAGATAATATGATTTTTTTTTCATTTTCATTAACAGTATGACATGTGTTTATTCTGTTTACAACTCCAATTCTTTCATAAAGTCTTGTCAAAACATCAATTAGTTTATATCTATCAAATATCAAATTAATTCTATCATTTTCCTTGAAAATATAAACATCATAATTATTATTATTCATTTTGAATATACAGTTATGTATTTCTATTAATGTATATACATAAATGAATAATCAACAATTAAACGCAGATGATAATAAAAGTATCATGTAATTCAATTTGTTATTTTGTTCCAACTGTAATCAATTTCTGATATATAAACACCTTCACCATTTTGCAACCTGAAACTATCAACAGCAACCTTCTCGTATAACCACTCACTTTCCATATCGTTTCTTATTCCTTGTGTGTGTAGATGTTTTGCTTGTTCTATTGCAGAGTGTTCATCAGCTGCAACATACTTTAAAATATGTGCAACTTGTCCAAACATTTCCTTGTGTGAAAATACACAATAACCATAAATCCCAATATTTCTGTCATGATTTACATTATCTATATGTATGTCTTGAGGATATACATAAGGACATAGTTCTAAATAATATTGTTTTGCTTCTTGTAGCTTTACAATATCTGTAGATATACCAATCAAGACATCTTCTTCATATGGATGATTATATACAAGTGAATACATTGTATATTGAATATTATATAGATTTCTTATGTTATCATAAATAATTTAAGTTGCAAACCACAAAACAACATCAGATAACATGTAATCCTGCATTTCTCATATAGTTTGTGACTTCTTCAATCTTTTCTTTTGTAGGAACTTGAATATCTTCCAATGGATACTTGATACCTAATGTTTTCCACTTAGAAACCCCTATACGATGATAAGGTAAAAACTCTATCCCTTTTAAATTATTCAAAGTTTTAGAATATTCTATAAACTTATCTATATCTTTATAATCATCTGTTAAACTTGGAATATACAAGTATCTCAAGTAAAATGGAACATTGTATTCTTGCACAGTATGAAGAAATTGTAATGCATGTTTTTGAGGCATTCCGGTAAATTTCATATATTTAATAGGATCTATGCTTTTCAAACATATCAAAGCGATATCTGTATGTGGCAATACCATATGCCAGTTCTTATTCAAAGATTGTCCTGCTGTATCAATACAAGTATTTAAATCCATATTATGACATTCTTGAAATAGTGCAGATACAAATTCTGGTTGTAACAATGGTTCTCCACCAGATACTGTTATTCCTTCAATATAACTTCTGTATTTTGATATATTTGCAATAACTTGTTTTGAACTGGTCATTTCTCCATCCTTATGACTCCAAGTATCTGGATTTGAACAAGATTTACATCTTAGATTACAACCTTGAAGAAACAACATATATCTTATACCTGGTCCATCAATAGCTGTAAATGTATCAATAGAATGCACACGACCATATGCTTCTTTTATGTATTTTGCGGGTAATTGGATAATGGGATTTTTAATAGGTATCATATTTGTACTAGACTTTGACCCCATTTGTTGCAACACAACATTCTTCATCATATTTATCATAACTTTCTTACAATGATTTGATATTTATTTGTGAATAAAACTTATATAAGAAATTTTCTTTTATAAAACATTAAAATGTTGCTAACAAAGATTTCATCAAGAGGACTTCAAACAGTTGTGCGAAGAACATTTCGTGCAAGACAATCAGTTTCTTGTTTTTCATCGGTTGTACCAAAATATGCAAATGTGTCCCAATTTGTTGAAGAAAATGTCACATCATACAATGGAGATGAAAAATTCCTTCAAGGTCCTACACCAAGAACAACTATTGTATGGAGTAAAGTTCAGGAGTTAATGAAAGAAGAACATAAGAAGGGTATTCTAGATGTTGATCCATCTGTTCCATCAACTATCACTGCATTTGGACCAGGATACATTGATAAAGATCATGAACTCATCGTTGGAGTGCAAACAGATAAACCACTTAAAAGGGCTATTAAACCCCTTGGAGGTGTCAATATGGTTAGAAATGCATTAGAAGCTTTTGGTTATAAAATGGATCCGGAAGTTCAAAAAATATATACTAAGGTTCGTAAAACTCATAATAGTGGAGTATTTGATGCTTATACCGATGAGATGAAAAAAGCAAGGAAAAGCGGTATTCTAACAGGATTACCTGATGGTTATGGAAGAGGTAGAATTATTGGTGATTATCGTAGAGTTGCACTATATGGCGTTGATTATCTAATTGAACAAAAAGAAAATGATCTCAAAACTCTTTTAATTGGGACAATGACTGAAGAAACAATTCGTCTTCGTGAAGAGGTTCAAGAACAGATTAGAGCTTTGAAAGATCTCAAAACTATGGCATCGTCATATGGATATGATATTTCACATCCTGCAACAAATAGTAGAGAAGCTGTTCAATGGCTTTACTTTGCATACCTTGCTGTTGTCAAACAAAATGATGGTGCTGCCACATCACTACCACGAATTGATGCATTTCTGGATGTTTACTTTGAAAATGATATCAAGAATGGTCTACTTACAGAAAAAGAAGCACAAGAAATTATTGATGATTTTGTTATTAAACTTCGTATTGTCCGTCATTTGAGAACACCTCAATATGATAAACTTTTTGCTGGAGACCCTACTTGGGTGACTACATCACTTGGAGGATTATCAAGTAATGGAAAACCACTTGTCACAAAAACTTCTTATCGCATTCTTAACACTCTCTATAATTTAAATCCCAGTCCGGAACCTAATATTACAATTCTCTGGAGTAAACATCTACCTGAACCATTCAAAAAGTATTGTTCTCAAGTTTCTATTGATACATCTAGCATTCAATATGAAAACGATGATGTAATGCGTCCTCGTTTCAGTAGTGATTATTCTATTGCTTGTTGTGTAAGTGCTATGAATATTGGAACAGATGTTCAATATTTTGGTGCAAGATGTAATATGCCTAAACTTCTTCTATACTCACTAAATCAAGGTAGGGATGAAATTACAGGTCTTCAAGTTGCACCCCAATGGGCACCTGTAAGAACTGGTGATGGACCTCTTGATTATAATGAAGTTATGGAAAAATTAGATATAGGTATGGATTGGTTGAGTGAACTATATTGTAATACAATGAATATTATTCACTATATGCATGATAAATATAACTATGAAAGTATTCAATTTGCTCTACATGATACCCTTATTAGACGACTTATAGCTTTTGGAATTTCTGGTTTTAGTGTGCTAACAGATTCACTCAGTGCTATCAAGTATGCCAAAGTATACCCAGTTTATAATGATAAGGGTATCATGACAGACTTTAGAATTGAAGGAGAGTTTCCACGATTTGGAAATGATGATGATAGAGTGGATGACATTGGTAAAGAAATAGTCAACAGGTTTATGAACAAGCTATCAGTACAGCATACATATAGAAATGCTGTTCCTACTCTAAGTCTTCTAACTATCACAAGTAATGTTGTATATGGAAAAGCAACTGGAAACACTCCTGATGGAAGAAAGCACCCAAATCCATTTCCACCAGGTGCTAATCCTGTTTCAGGTTGTGAAAGTAATGGTGCATTAGCAGGTCTCAATTCTGTTGCAAAATTACCATATGATAGTTGTAGAGATGGTATTTCACTTACATTCTCAATCACTCCTCCAACATTAGGTAAAACCTATGATGATAAGAAAAATAATCTGGTCAAACTACTTGATGGATATTTTGAACAAGGTGCACAACATACAAATATCAATGTTTTCCATAAAGATACCTTCTTAGATGCTATGAAGCATCCTGAAAAATACCCTAATCTTACTATCAGGGTAAGTGGTTATGCTGTTGCTTGGCACAAACTTACACCAGAACTACAACGTGAATTCATTAGCCGTACTTTCCATGAGTCAATGTAAAATATTAGTGAGCAGCTATATGTATCATACAAAATAGTTTATCTAAGTTATTTTCATAACTTACTGGATTATGTCTTAGATAAGGTGTATTACTTCTATATGTAAAACCGTCATTTTTAATTTGATAATAGTCTTCTACAAAATGATTATTATTATCGTTATCATTACTTGTGTTAACACACTCTTCTTCAAAACAGAACTCATAAACATTACTATCTTTATCTAATGTTTCAATCATACCTGTACTTGCACTTAGACATTGAGAGCCATTTGGTAGAATTTTAACAATGTATTTTGTTTTAAATTCTTCCATTACTTAGTAATTTATTATAGCATCACATTCTTTATAAAGAAAATAAATTTAATTCAAATATAATTACTTGATTTGAAATTTCATATAAAGTTAATTATACATACTTTTGTAAAATGTTGAGGTTTCAATACTTCTCTGATACTCATATTGAGTTTTATAATGAAAACCTACCAAAAATACAAAGACTATTTATTCAACAATTACAAAAACAAGAAAACAGACCAAATATTCTATTAATTGCAGGTGACATTGGGAAACCATCGCGTCCATCTTATACAGCATTCTTACAATCACTATCTCCTTTGTATGAAAAAGTCTTCATAACCACTGGAAATCATGAATACTACAATATGCCATACACTTCATTATCT
>JACCDW010419365.1_pt1 | contig 13915 bp, 15 predicted proteins | sample 7449781 | NCBI WGS metagenome assembly JACCDW01 (sample SAMN15323449, study PRJNA562643) | freshwater metagenome | isolation source: river surface water | place: USA:Blue River Watershed | collected 2017-08-18 | reverse complement strand
GACCTTCGCCGCGGTGCTAACGTGGCGCCTGCGCAAAGTGCGAACTACCTGGTCTTTGCCTTGCTTTTGCCTGCCGTGGTCATCGGCTTGGCGGTCTTCAAACCGAGTTTTTGACCTCGGGCGCTTGAGATGATGCCGTTCACTCGTTCTTTCAGGTTCGCAGCGCTGCTGGAGGGCTCGTCCCTGTTGTTCTTGATGCTGGTGGCCGTGCCCCTAAAACACTTGATGGGAATGGCAAGCGTGTCCAGCACAGCCGGCCTCGTTCACGGTGTCTGCTTCTTGGCCTATGTCTGGGCGGTCACCGACGACTTGTTGGTGAACCACCGAGAAAACTGGTGGCCATTGCTGGCTGTATTCTGCGCACTGGTGCCCTTTGGGACCTTCGCGCTTCTGTGGTGGCAGCGCGCAGTGAGCGCGCGACTACGGCAACCGCCTCAGAGATAGCGATACTTCTAAGACCGATGCTAAATCGACGTAAGACCGCCACTGCACAGTACTGTCTGCCCACTAATATAGTCCGATTCTGGAGTGCAGAAAAGATAGACTGCTCCTGCTGCTTCCTCAACGGTACCCACTCTGCCAAGTGGAATCCGTGACTGCAGGTCTTTGTGCAGGTCAGAGTTCATCCCGACGCTCACGTCTTCTCCGCCAATACGCACCCTCGTAGTGGACGACTTGATTGTCCCCAGCCGAGTGCCAATTAACCCGAAGGCTACACAGTTGACCGTCACACCGTAGCGCCCCCACTCCTTTGCGAGCACCTGCGTCAACCCAATCAGACCAGCCTTGGCCGAGGAGTAGTTCGATTGACCCGCGATACCGAACAAACCCGAAATCGAGGAAACATTTACGACCTTTCGCACTAAGCGTCGTCCCGCGCCCGCATCCGCAGCGGCTTGCTGCTTGAAAACAGGTTGAGCAGCACGCAAGATGCGGAAAGGTGCTGTCAGGTGAACATCAAGGATTTCCCGCCACTCGGCATCTGACATTTTTTGAATGACGGCGTCTCGCGTGTATCCCGCGTTGTTGATGATGATGTCAACAGAGCGACACGTCGCAACGGCATGCTGAATGAATCGGTCGCCGAAGTTGTCCTCACGAACGTCGCCGATGAAGACGTCAGCCTCGCCGCCGCTCTCCCGAATGATTTCGACTGTTGCTTTGGCAGGCTCCGCGTCGAAATCGTTGACAAGCACTTTGGCTCCTGCCCTACCTAGCTTGAGTGCAATCGCCTGCCCGATTCCACGCCCACCGCCAGTGATTAGAGCCGTACGTCCCGCTAGATTGCCGAACTCGCTAGTCATTGAACAACTCTAGTCTGAAGAGACTCGTGACAATTCGCCGCGGTCATTGGCACTCCGAGTTCCATCCTTTCTCAAGACTGCGCGCTGAACCTTTCCGTTCGCTGTCTTCGGCAGTTCCGAAATGAACCGCAGGTAACGAGGTCTTGCGAATCGAGGCAGGTTTTTATCTGCGAAATCGTAGACGCTCTTGCTGTCCAGTGTCTCTCCTTCTGGACCATTAGCGCGAACGAGCGCGAGCACCACCTCATCTTCCCCACCCGGAATCGGGCTAGGCACGGCATATGCCGCAACTTCTGCCACTCCTGGCAGCTTCGCGAGTACCTGCTCGATTTCGGTCGCAGAGATGTTCTCTCCTCGGCGTCGAATGGTGTCCTTGATTCGGTCAATGAAGGTAAGAAGACCGTCCGCGTCTGCAACGCCCGAGTCTCCTGTATGAAACCAAAGATTCCTTGTTGCTTCGGCCGTCCTCTCAGGCATCCCTTGGTAGCCTTGCATGAACACGAACGGAATCTTCGGGCGCACAACAATCTCACCCACCTGCCCATGCGGCAGTTCGCAATCCGTCAGGGGGTCTACAACTGCGACATCGAACATATCATGCAGTATCCAGCCTGCTGCCCCCGGGCGCGGTGAGCCACAACGCCCCAATGCGCACATGTTCACCTCCGTCATCCCGTAGCCAGAGACTATGTCACGGACGCCAAAGCGTTCTCTGAACAAGCGGTCTATCGCTGAGACATTGGGGGCATTAAAGAGAACCCGCAGCGAGTGGTTTTTATCGTTTGGTGTTTGCGGTTGCGCCTCGATGAAGGCGCCAAGCGCACCGAGTACTGACGTTGCGGTGATGCGATAACGGCGAATGTCCTCCAGCCATGCCGAGGCTGAGAACCGTTCGCGCATGACTGCGGCCATTCCTTGAACGAGTGATGCGCCAAGTTGCATCAGTAGACCGTGGGCGTGGAAGAGCGGCAGTACGATGTAGCACCGGTCTTCGCCCGTCAAAGCCATGCTCTCAGAGGTGTTGATTGCGAACGCCGCGCAGTGACGATGGGGCATGAGTACCCCTTTGGCAGGGCCACTCGTTCCCGATGTGTAGATGACAGAAGAGATTTGTCGGGAGTCAGGGAGGTCACGGTCGACGGCTGGACAGCACTGCCATCCTGAGGCTCCGAACCAAGGTGCGAAGGGTTGCACGTAGCTCGAGAGGTGATGGCTTGGTGAGTACGCGTCGCACAGGACAACCATCTCAATATTTGGGGCGCCAGGAAGTGCTTCTTCGATAGTTTGAACTAGACTGCTATGGCATAGAAGAAGACGCGCCCCACTGTTTTTCAACTGGTGCTGTAGAAAGTCTCGCTTCAGCTCAGTGTTGATGAGGACTGCGACAGCACCAAGGGTTCCCAGGGCGAGCCATGCCCGGACGAAGTCCACTGAGTTCGGGAGCATGAGCGCGACATGCTCGCCGGGTGTGACCCCGCTACGTTCGAACCAAGTCGCGGCACGCTGCACTTCGGTCCAGGCCTGTCCGAAACTGAGCGTGGGGCCACCCGCAACCGCTAGCCATGGGGCGTCGGCCTGCTGTTCAGCCTGTTCCCGAAGCATCGCGGGAAGAAGCCACTTCTCAGGCTCGTGGATTCCGGAGAACTTACTCATTGGCTGTTTGATATGAATGTCACATCGTCACTCGAGAGCCAGATTCAGGCCGCGCGCGATGCCCCCCCACTCAGACTGGTCCCGCCTAATGCGTTCGGCAAATGATTGAGGAGTTCCGGGGATGGGCAGGTAGCCGGCAGGAGCCAATACTTGCTGTACGAACGCCGAATCAGTGAGAATTTCGTTGACGTTGCGATTGACAGTTGCTAGGTGACCTGGTGACGAGCCCACAGGTGCGAACAGCCCCAGCCAGAGTGTTGAAGTGAAGTCAATACCCTGCTCAGATAGAGTTGCAACCTCCGGGAAAGTAGCGAGGCGCTTGTTTCCCAGTGCCGCCAAAGCCTTCATCTTTCCCGACTGGATGTGCGGCAATGCCTGGGCCGCGGCGAGCATTGTTAACTGAACCTCGTTTGACAGCAGGGCGTTGACAGCGGGTCCTCCGCCCTGATACGGAATGTGCTGGATGTCGACGCCAGCACTCTTCTTGATTCTCTCCAATAGCAGGTGTGCTGAAGTACCAATGCCGAAGCTTGCCCAGTTCACCTTGCCTGGGTTCGCCTTAGCGAAGGCGAGCGCCTCCTTCAGAGTTCCCGGCCCTGTCGCTGGTCCGACAATGACCAACTCAAGACTTGCAACCGCCGCCACTGGGATGAAGTCGCGGTCGGCATCGTACGCCAAGCGCTTGAAAGTGTACGGATTCAGAGCCACGATGTCGGTGAGGAACATGCAGTATGTGAACCCGTCTGGCGGAGAGGATTTGCATGCGTTTGCACCAATTGTTCCTCCGGCACCTGGTCTGTTTTCGACTACGACTGATTGGTTGAGACGTTTACCGAGAGGTGCGGCAATCTGTCTTGCTAGGGCATCGGCGGCTCCTCCGGGCGGGTATGGCGAGATGATTCTGACTGGCTTAGGTGAAAAGTCAGCTTGTGCGTGGGCTACGCCCACCGCGAGGACCATCAGTAGCGGAAGTAGCGTCTTCATTGCCAGTGTCTCCTGTTAAGTGGGGTCGCGGAAGGAATAGTACAGGACCCTTGTAGTAAAAGCAATAGCCCGGGAGCTCCGCGCGCAGGCAAGGGCTCAGACGGCTGCGGACACGGGCAGCCCAGCGAAGAGACAGTGGCTTAGACTCACCAAATGGCACGAAAGAACCTGGCGCCCGCGCAGGGCGCGTCAAATGACGTGGCGCGAAGCGAAGGCGCTGCGTAAGCGTCCGGCGATCCCATCTTGACGCCAGACGGGTTCAGGCACTCGGTTGAACTGGCGACCAGCGATGCGGCAGTAACTCGTCGATACGGTTCGCTGCGTGCGTCGGCAACCGCTCCAGCACGTCGCGAAGGTATGTATGCGGATCGATGCTGTTCATGCGAGCCGACTCGATGAGGCTCATGACGGCAGCGGCGCGCTTGCCCGCTCGAAGGCTCCCAGCGAACAGCCAGTTGGATCTGCCGATGGCGACCGGCCGGATCCGGTTCTCGACCCAGTTGTTGTCTGCCGGCAGCTCGCCATCGTCGATGTAACGGGTAAGTGCCTGCCACCGCCCGAGGCTGTAGTCGATCGCCTTGGCCGTCGCTGATCCGGGCGGCACCCTCCGACGCTGGGCAGTCAGCCACGCGTGCATCGCGTCAGCGATAGGTCTGGCCTTGTCTTGCCGGATCTGTCGTCGTCGCTGTGCATCCAGGTGGGCGAGCTCTCGTTCGACTTCATAGAGCTTGCCGAACATCGCCAGCGCCTGCTCCCCAACAGCGCTCTGGTGGTTGGCCCACAGTTCATGGAACTTGCGCCGCGCGTGTGCCAGGCAGCCCGCCTCCGTGACGCCGCAGGCGAACAGCGCCTTGTAGCCGGAGTAGTCATCGCACACGAGCGTGCCGCGCCAGCCACTCTCACCCGGGTGGCCAAGGAACTGCGCAGGGTGACGGCTCGCCCGGCTTTCAGCAAAGTCGAACACGACCAGCTTGGCCGGCTGCAGCGCCGTGGTGCAGTAGGTCCACAGGTAGGCACGGTGGCCTGCCATCCCGGAGCCAGCGTGTACGAAGTCCAGACGTTCGCAACGGCCGCGGGCGTGTTGGCGGGGCGATTGCCCGCGAGTGAGACTCCGCCTTGGTTAAAGGTGTCCAGCTCGGCGTCCGCATAGGTGAAGTTCGCCTGTACGGTCCAGCGCGATGTGGCGCGCACCCCGGCGGACAGCTCGACTCCTCTGGACGACTGCTGCCCCACCAGGAGCATCAGCGCTGGGTTGGCGGGGTCTTGGGTGGAGATGTTCCTGCGGACGATGTGGAACACAGCGGCGCTGGCATTGCCCTTGCGGTCCCAGAAGTCGGTCTTGGCTCCAACCTCAAGTTGCCGTCCCGTGGTGAGTTCGCTGTTGGTGCGGACATCCGCGAATGAGGCGGTCGAAAGAATGCCCGAGGGCGGGTCCGCCGCGGTTGCATACTGCGCGTAGAGGTTCGTCTCGGGCGTCAACTGCCAAACGACGCCCACGCGTCCAGTAGTAGGCCTGTAGGTGCGCTCGAAGCTTGCCGGCAATGCGGCCGTGACTGCACGGCGATTCGTGAGCTCGAGTTCGATTTGCTCATGCCGCAAGGCGGTCACCAACGCCACCGACTTGGTGAGCTCCGTACGGTTCTCCGCGTATGCCGCAATGATGGTGACGCGGTTGTCCCGGTCCGCGTTGAATCCAGGCGTCATGCTCGGTATGTCGAAGAAGCGCTCCGTCGCGAAGGTGTACGGGTTTACCGTACTCACTACGCCTGGCAGGCTGTTCGGAAACCGGGTTTGCTTGTTGACGCTTACGTCTAGGCCGAACGCCCAGTCACTTCGTCGCTGCCCCAAGAAGCTCTTGTATGTGGCCTCGACCTTGTCCCCGACCAGGCGCTGGTCGTGACGCTGCAGGAACGCAGCCGACCGGCTCACGGCAGTGTTCGCAGCGTTAAACGTATAGGTCTCGACATTGCGGTAGTCCCGCAGAGCGTCGTAGACGTAGAAGGTGCTAAGCACGCTGGCTGCGTCAGTCAACTTCCAGCTGCTGATGGAGCGCAGCCAGTGGACTCGTTGTGCGTAGAGGCCGTCCGAGCTGTTGTAGTTCTTGAACCTGGTGGCCGGGTCGATGGCGAGCTTGCCGGTCACTGGATTGAGCAGCGGAGTGCCCCAGTACGGCCGGTCTACCCGCTCGTCTTGGAGTTCGTACGCCAACGTGTGACTCACACCCCCGCCGAAGTCGCTCAGCAGAGACGTCGCTAACTGGGTCGCGCGCCGGCGCGTAGCCGAACTCGGCGAGGACTTCGGACGTATGCTGCCCCAGCAGCGGCGGGGGCAGCCGCACCGTGCCATCGCGCAGTCCGTCCATGGTCACCGGATTGCCCACCTGGCGCATCGTCCCAAGGGTAGGGTGCTCGAAGGTCTCGACCAGCCCCAGCGCTTGCACCTGCGGCTCCGCGAATGCGTCGGCGATGTCGTTGATCGGTCCGGCAGGGATACCTTGTTCGACCATCCGCGCCGTCCATGTGGCACGGTCCTGCCGTCCGAGAGGAGCTTCCAGCAGCGCCTTCAGCTCCGTGCGGTGCTGCACCCGGTCCGCGTTCGTCAGGAAGCTTAGCATCACGGGTGCGGCGATGCGGCCTTGGAGCGCTCACCGGAAGGTCGCGGATTCGAGCCCGGCGTCTACGGGCAGTGAGACACCGGTGACCCGCCGGCCTTCGTCGCTGGCGAGGTAGAGAGCCGCACTTGCGATGTCCTCCGGCTCGACGAGTTCGCCGAGGGCGCCGGCGGAGACCTCGACGGCAACCTGCTCCTCGAACGTGCGCCCGGAGCTTGCCGCTCGGGCCTCGATCACCCGCTCCAGCCGCGGCCCCCGCGTGAGGCCCGGCAGGATGGCGTTCACCCTGATCTTGTGCTCGCCCAGTTCAACAGCGAGGCTCTTGGTGAGCCCGATGAGCGCCCATTTCGCCGACGCGTAGGGCGTTCGAAAGGGAACGCCCACACGGCCGGCCAGCGATGACATCATGATGATGGATCCGCCTGCGCTCTTGAGCAGGCCCACTGCTGCGCGGGTGCAAAGATATGCGCCGCGCACGTTGCACGCGTAGACCGCCTCCCAGTCGGCGAGCGCGATCGATTCGATGCCTGCCGTCGGCCCCGAGATCCCCGCGTTGTTGACGAGGCAGTCCAAAGCTCCGAAGCGGGCCCGGCACGCTTCGAAGAACTCGGCGACCTGCGACTCGATGGAGACGTCCGCGGCAACGTACAGCCAATCGGGGCGCTCCTGCTGGAGGGCGGCAAGCCTCGCCCGGTCTGGATCGCACACGGCGATCGAAGCGCCTTCCCCGGCGAATCGCTGCGCGATCGCTAGCCCGATGCCGGCCGCGCCCCCGGTGATTGCGGCCCGCTTACCGGTGAGTCGCCCCGGCACCCCGGATTCCTTATCGAACATGTGCTCATTATAGAGCGTGCGTTCACTCGAACGGCCCCGGGGGGACGCTACAGCTTCACCATGTTGATCAGGCCTCCGTCTACGGGCAAGACGGTGCCGTTCACGTACCGCGATTCATCCGATGCGAAGAAAAGACTCGCGTTCGCGACGTCCCAGACTTCACCTTGCTTGCCCGTCGGGGACATGGCATCACGCTTGCGCCACATCTCGTCCGGGTCGCCGCCATACAGCCTAGTGCTGTTCTGCTCGACGATCGGCGACCTGATCAGGCCAACCAGCACCACATTGCTGCGTATGCCTTTCGGTGCGTACTGGATCGCGATCTCGCGTGACATGGCGATCATTGCCGCCTTGGACGCCGCGTAAGCGAACTTCGGGAATGGGATCGCCCGTTCACCGTTGATGGAGCCGATGTTGACAATGGATCCGCTGCCCTGCAGCTCCATGTGCGGCAGCGCGTGCTTCGCTGTGAGGAACATGCTCTTCGCATTGACATTCATCATGCGATCCCACTGCTCCTCGGCATACTCGACGGGCCCGCCTGAATTGGTGATTCCGACATTGTTGTGCAGCACGTCGATTCGGCCGAAACTCTTGATGCACGCTTCGGTCAGGGCGCGGCAATCCTCGGACCTGGAGACATCAGCGCGAAATGGAATGCACGTGCCACCTTCTGCACGGATCATTTCGGCCGTCGCTTCTGCAAGTCCCATGTCGACGTCCGCAGCCAGCACGCGTGCGCCTTCTCGCGCGTAAACGAAGGCGCATGCCTTTCCGTTGCCGATGCCGTCACCGCGCGTCCCGGCGCCAGTCACGATGGCCACCTTGCCTTCGAGGCGACTTCCCATGCCGCTTACCCGACGCGGCGCTCCACGCCTTCCCAGAACTTGTCACGAATCTCGCGCTTGAGCACCTTGCCATTGGGGCTGCGGGGTAAGCTGGCGACGAAATCCACCGATTTGGGTGCATGGACGGAGCCAAGCGTCGACTTCACCAACTGGATGATTTCCTCTTCGGTGGCCTGCATCGAGGGCTTCAGTTGGATCACCGCCTTGACTGCCTCGCCCCACTTCTGGTCCGGCACGCCGACGACCGCACAGTCCTCCACGCACGGGTGGCCGGCGATCACATGCTCGACCTCGGCACTGAAGACGTTGAAGCCTCCGGTAACGATCATGTCCTTCTTGCGATCGACGATGTACGTGAAGCCGCGGTCGTCCTTGTAGCCGATATCGCCCGTGTGATGCCAGCCGAACCTCGACACTTCAGCGGTCGCTTCCGGATTCTCGTAGTAGCCGCGGAACACCAAGTCCCCCCGCGCGACGATCTCGCCGCGGCCACCAGGCGCAAGCAGATTGCCATCGTCATCCATGATTTCGACGCGCTGTCCGAGCGTCGGACGCCCGCAGCTTGACCAGCGATCGCTCCCTTCCGGCGCATTCAACAGGTCTCGCGTCGACAGGAATGTCAGGAACATCGGCGCCTCCGCCTGGCCGAACGACTGGCACATCACCGGCCCGAACACGTCCATCGCTTCCTTGAACTTGGCAGGTGCAACCGGAGATGCAGCGAGCACGATCGCACGCAGCGATGAGTAGTCGAACTCCCGGACGCGCGGGTGCGCCAGCATGCTGTAGAGAACAGTGGGCGGAATGTAGAAGTGCGTCGCCTTGTGGCGCTGAATCGCCTCCAGGATGCCAAGCGCGTTGGCAGAGGGCAGCACCACGTTCGTTGCGCCCTCGGCCATCATCATGAGGCCGACGACACCGGCGCCATGCGTCATGGGAGCGGCAACCAAGTGCACCGCCGGGCGGTCGGTCGGAAGGCAGGTCCAGAATGCCTTGATCGCGGAGCCCCATGTCCGCTGCGTCCACATCGCGGCCTTCGAAAGCCCGGTTGTGCCTCCGGTCGGGAAGATCGTCTCCACGCGATTCGGGTCATCCTCCGGCTCGGGTGCCGGGTCCGCGGCACGCTCCATGAATTCGTCTAACCCGATTCCGACACCCTGCTCCATCGGCTCCCCGATGCAAACGAGGTGCTGAAGTGTCGGCACCGCCTCGCGCAGCTCCTTCACCTGCTCATTCAGTGACGGATGGAAGAAGAGCAGGGAGCACTTCGTCGTACGCAGGAAGGCCGCATTGACGTGCACGGGGTTGCGCATGTTGATCGGCACCCACCGGCCTCCAGCGCGGAAGATGCCGATCATGGCGCAGAACGCCTTCGGATCGTTGGGGCTGTACACGGCGACGTTTGCGGCCGCGTTCCCGGCAGCGTGCAATCCAGCCGCTACGCGCTCGGCAAGCTCGTTCACCTGCGCGTACGTGTACGCGCCTTGGCCATCGGCGTCAACAAACGCCGTGCGCTCCGGAGCGCTCAGCATGCCGCGCCTGAAATAGTCGATCAGCCTCATGAGGGTTCCCGCGAGATGTTACAGGTAGGTTGTAGTTTATCGGCCCGGAGGTCCGATCCGACTACGGGTTAATACTCGCACAAGCGGCTTGTTATATGTGCTCGAATTCCGCAAGGAGCTCTCACGATGAAGCGACGCAGCATACTCGCGCTGCCCCTGCTGGCCACCGGCATCCCGATGTTGGCACTGGCGGAAGGCGCTTACCCCGACAAACCCATCAAGCTCATCGTCCCGTTCGCGCCCGGCACGGCGCTCGATATCGTGGGTCGGCTGGCCGCGGCCGGGGCTTCGGAAGAGCTCAAGGTGCCGATCGTCGTCGACAACAAGCTTGGAGCGTCGGGCGTCATCGGCACCGAAGTGGTGGCGAAGGCCGCGCCCGACGGCTACACACTGCTCTTCACGGCGCCGGCACACTACATCAACCAATTCGTTTTCGCTTCGCTGCCATTCGATGCGGTGAAGGATTTCCGTCCCGTCACCAAGGTTAGCAATGCGCAGCTCGTCATGGTGGCCGGAAAGTCCTCGCCGTTCACCACCGCGAAGCAGGTCATCGAGTTCGCGAAGGCAAACCCGGGCAAGCTGAGGTACTCGTCCAGCGGGCTGGGCGGGACGATTCACCTCGCCTTCTCCCTGTTCAACCAGATGGCAGGAACGACGATCGAACACGTCCCCTACACCAGCGGCAGCCAGGCGCTCACCGACGTTATCGCCGGCCACCTGGACATCACCTTCACCGCCATCGCGACTGCACTGCCTCAAGCGAAGGCAGGCAACTTGAAGCTGCTCGGCGTGAGCGGCCTCAAGCGGTCCAGCGCCATGCCGGAAGTCCCGACGATTTCGGAGGCCGCGTTGCCGGGCTTCGAGCTCACGTCCTGGGGCGGCGCGCTGGCACGCAACAACGTGCCCGACGCCCTCATCGAGAAACTGAATGCGGCGTTCCTGAAGGTAGCTCAGCGGTCGGAGTTTCAGGCCAAGCTGGTTGCGGCCGGCATCGAGCCCGACCCGCTGGGCACGGGCGCTTTCGCCAAGCAGATCGAAGCAGAAGTGCCGAAGTGGAAGCGCCTCGTCGAATCGACCGGTGCCGCTCACTCCCAGAAGCAGTAGACGCAACTCGGCATGTCCAACACTGCAGGCGATGAGGATCCATCTTTCCTTGCTGCCGGCCCCGGCGGCGAGCTGGCCGTCGTCCACTTTCCTCACGACGCAGCCCATCACTACGTGCCACCGAAGTTCCGGCTGGCGCCGTCCTCGCGCGGCACGGTCATTGCCGCGCACCCTCCAGACCTTTTGCCCACCCCAGGAGACCTGCAATGAAGAAATTGCTTCCCGCCCTGATCGCGATCACGTGCCTTGCCTTCGGCTCCATCGCGACGGCACAGGACGCCTTCCCTTCCCGCCCCGTGAAGATGATCGTTCCCTATCCGGCCGGCGGCGGAGGGGATATCCTGGCGCGCGCCATCGCGGACGTCTTCCAGAAGCAGACGGGCCAGCCGATGGTCATCGACAACCGCGCGGGCGCGAACGGCATGATCGGCGCCGCGGCGTGCAAGGGCGCCGCCGCCGACGGGTACACGTACTGCCTGCCCGTGTCCGACGTCATGGCCATCAACACGCACATTTACAAGAAGGTGCCCTATGACGTCGAACACGACTTCACCGTCGTCGCCCCGATCGCGACGGTCGTGCTCGCGATCGTCGCCAACAGCAGCGTTCCTGCCAAGGACCTGAAGGAACTCGCCGCCTGGTCACAGGCGAATAAGCAGAAGGCGAACTTCGCCACGTGGGGTGTCGGCAGTGCGGCCCACCTGATGATGGCGCAGTTCAACAAGTCGATGGGCGGCAGCTTCACGAATGTCCCCTACCCCGGCGTGCCACAGATGCTGCAGGCAACGCTCGGCGGCGATGCCTCGGCGACGCTGCTGTTCTATGGTCCCATCGCGCAGTTCATCAACGAAGGCAAGATGCGCCCGCTCGCAGTGCTGGCAGGCGAGCGGTATCCCGCCCTGCCCAACGTCCCCACCGTAAGTGAAGCTGGCTTCAACTTCACGCCCACCGTCTACTACGGCGTGTATGCGCCCGCCGGCACGCCGCCGGCCATAGTCAGCCGCATGGGCCAGTTGCTGACGACCGCGGCGGCCGACCCCGCGGTCCTGAAGACGATGAGCGCTGCCGGGTTCGCGCCATTGAACGAGACGCCCAAGGCGTTTTCCGAGCGGGTGGCGCGCGACCGTGCCGCATGGGGTCCGATCGCGAAATCGCTCGGGCTCTCACTGGAGTGAGCACGCCTTAGACTCAAGGCATGCCAAGTGCTTCAACGTCCGCCGCGAAGCCGCACGCCGCGCGGCTGTCCGCATCCGAACTCAAGCGGCTCGTCCACAAGGGGCTCGTGCTGCATTTCATGCTGCAGCTGAGCCTCGGCGATGATGCCGATGCAAGGTTGCTCACGAAGACGCTCGGGCGCGTCCATCACCGCATCCTCTACTTCGCGCACTTTACCCCCGGCATCACCGTCAGCGAACTGCTCGCCGTGCTCGGTGTGAAACACCAAAACATCCAAGCACCACTGCGGCAACTGATCGCGGACGGGTTCATCCTGAGCCGGGCGTCCGAGCAGGACGGACGAGTCAAGCAGCTGTATTGCTCCCGCAAGGGGGACAAGCTCCTGGAGTTCGTCTCGGCGGGCCAGCGCGAGCGTATCCAGCGCGGTTACGACAGCGTGAGCGAGGCGGATGTGGAAAGTTATTTCAAGGTGGTGACGGCCATGCTGGGTCCCGAGCGTCGTGAATGGGTGCGGCGACTCACCGAGCTGGATGACCCGACCGAGTCCGTATGAGCCGCCTCCCCTTCGTCCCCGAGCAGCCGGAGGACCCGCAAGTCGCCGATGTGTTCCAGCGGTTGCGAAAACGTTGGCAGGGTGCACCGGTGTTGCACCTTTATCGGCTGCTCGGATGGGCGCCCGGCCTGCTGCCGGCTTGGATGGAGTTCGGGCATGCTTTGCGGTTCAAGACCAGCTCGCCAGCGGCGCTGCGGGAACTGATGATCGTTCGCTCCGGACAGCTGCAGCAGGCCGAATACGAGTGGAAGCATCACTGGGTGGCCGCGCTCGATGAAGGCGTTCCAGAACAAAAGTTGCATGCTCTGGAGCATTGGCAGACCAGCGACATCTACTCCGAAGCCGAGCGCGCTGTGCTGGCACTGGCTGAAGACACCGCCATCAAATGCGGTGCAACCGAGGCCACGATCAATGCCCTCAAGGCCGTGTTACCGAATGAGCAGCTTGTCGAGCTCGTTGTGATTGCGGGCTTCTATGCTTGCGTCGGCCGCGTCGTCAATTCGCTGGACGTTCCGATCGAGCCCGGCTTTGAGACGATGCTCCCTCTCGACGAGAAGTTTTCTGCTCCTTGAAACGTGCCGCCCGCAGGGTGCGTCGAACATCTCCACGATGTGAAGCCGACCAGCGTTGGCCTCAGCAATCGTGAGTCCTCAACTGTCTGCTGAGCCAAAGCTATGAAACTCTGCACCTTTGCCGTCTCCGGACCTTTGGGGGAAATCCGCCGTGTCGGTATCGTTCGCGATCGAACGATCATCGATGCGACTGCGGCGCGAGTCGCGTACCTGGAGCAACATCTGAGCGCTTCTGCTGCCGCGCGTGTTGGCGACGCTCAGGTGCCGAGCGACATGCTCGCGCTGATTGGTTCCGGGCCTCTCGGACTGCAGTGGGCAGAGGAAGCGCTGGACTACGCGGTGACTTCCGGGCGTGAAGCCACGCGGGCAGGTGCGCGCGTCGCGTACGAGATCGGGGCCGTGCGGTTGCTATCGCCGATTCCGCGTCCCCCCGGCATCGCTTGCTTCATCACCTGGTCCGCTCACGTCGATGACAGCAGGGACAAGGGCTTCGCGATGCTCAATTTCCCCGATCGCAACAGCGACATGCGGGCCTACTACAAGGCCAATCCCGACGCAGTCGAAGGCCCCGGCACGGTGATCCCAAGGCCTGCTTATGCGAGCGAAACCGACGTGGAGTGCGAGATGGCGGCGGTCATCGGCACGGGCGGGCGCGACCTGTCGATCGACGACGCACGGCGCGCGATTGTTGGCTACACCATCTTCAACGACGTG
>JACCDW011887312.1_pt1 | contig 13917 bp, 13 predicted proteins | sample 7449781 | NCBI WGS metagenome assembly JACCDW01 (sample SAMN15323449, study PRJNA562643) | freshwater metagenome | isolation source: river surface water | place: USA:Blue River Watershed | collected 2017-08-18 | reverse complement strand
CACCTGGCCGTTGAGCACGGTTTGCAGGCGCATCACTTGCGCAGGCGCGATCTCGTCGCTGGTGACCATCCAGGGGCCAAAGCCGCCGGTCTTGTAGAAGTTCTTGCCAGGTGTCCACTGAGAGGTGGCGATTTGCCAGTCGCGCACCGAGCCGTCGTTGTAGCAGCTGTAGCCCGCAATGTGGTCCCAGGCGTCTTCCTCTTGGATGCGGCGGCCGCCCTTGCCGATGATCACGGCGATCTCGGCTTCGTAGTCCAGGCGGTGCGACTCGGGCGGGCGCACGATGTCTTGGCCGTGCGCGACCTGCGAGTCGGCTAAGCGGATGAAGATCGTTGGGACCTCGGTCACCTCGCGGCCGGTTTCGCGCACGTGCTCGCCGTAGTTCAAGCCGATGCAAAAAATCTGGCCCGGGTTGGGGATCACGGGCAAGAGTTGCAGTTGCGAGAACTTGTGCGTGGGCGGGTTCGCCTTGGCTGCCTCGGCTGCTGCGCCCAACAGGTTTTTGGCGATCAGGGTTTTCAGGTCGGGCGCTTGTGCACCCAGGATGGGGGTCAGGTCGAGCACGTCGTCGCCGTTCACGACGCCGTAGGAGGGCACGCCCTGGTTCAGGAAGCTGATGAGTTTCATGGTCTGGCTTTCAGGTGGGTCAACAAAAGGAAAGGATCAGCACAGCCGCGCGGAAATTTCTTGCGCGGCCCGCTGGATGAGGGGGGTGAGTTTGCTGCGGTCGATCACGGCCATGCGTTGCACGCTGGTCACGAGCGAGAGGGCGGCGATCACGCTGCCATCGGCCTGGTGCAACGGCACAGCCACTGCGGCCAGATTGGATTCGAGTTCGCCATCGGAGAAGTAGTGGCCGTTTTTGCGGATTTGGCTGAAGTAGCGGCGAAACGCCGACCAATCGCTGGGCAAGCCTGCGGCGGCAATGTCTTCGGTGTGGCTGTCGAACAATTTGTGCAAAGCCGGAGGCGTCCAGCCCGCCAGGATGACTTTGGGCGCAGCCCCTTGAAACAAGGGGCGCGGGCGTCCACGGCCATAACTCAGACTGGCCGGCATGGAGCCCAGTTCGCGGTGCGTATCGAGCAACTGGTCGCCATGTAGGCTGGAGACCACACAGTCAAAACCGGTCTGGGCCACCAGCTCTTTCATGAACGGGATGCCGCATTGCAGCACCGGGTCGGCCTGACGTATCAAGTGGTCCAGCACGACGATGCGTGGCCCGAGCGCAAATTGGGCGTCGCTGCCGCGCCGCAGCAGGCCCGCATCGCTGAGGGTCTTGAGGTAGCGGTAGCTGGTGGGCAATGAAACGCCCAGCGTCTCGCTGATGTCTTCGGCGCTCCAGTGCAGGCGCTGGTCAGAGAACAGGTCGAGCACGCTGAGCATGCGGGCGAGGCTGGTGTCGGTTTTTTCTGCTTTATCGGTCATGGTGTGGCAGTTCAACAGCCGTGGGCCAAGGCTGCCGCAGCAGGCAGCAAGGCACTGAGTCGATCAAGTTCGGCACTGTTTTGGGCCACACCCAAGACGTAGCGGTCAGGGCGCAGCAGCACGGCGCGCACGCCTTGCTGGTCGAGCCAGGCTTTGAGCTCGGGCTCGCGCGCAGGCACGGTGACCACGCCTTGCGCCTGCCAACGTTCACGTGTGTCTTCACTGACGGCGGCCAACACGGTGTCCTCGCCCAAGACAGCAAAGTTCAAGCCCAACAACGAGTCCAGCAGGCGGCCATCGGCCAGCGTGGGTTGCGGGAACACCTGGGCCACAGCTGCCTGCTCGCCTTGCCAGACGCCAGGGCCCAGGCGCGGCGCCGGGAACTGGAAGATCTCGGGCTGCCCCGCCTTGAACTTGGCATCGCGCTCGCGCGCCGCCTGAGGGTCGGTGGTCTGGATGATGTCACCCAGCTTGACGGCCAGATCGATGAAGGCCTGTACATGCGGTGAACGTTCGCTTTCGTAGGTGTCCAGCAGCGCATCGTCTGCGCGGCCACGCAGCACGGCGTTGAGCTTCCAGGCCAGGTTGGACGCATCGCGAATGGCCGCGCACATGCCTTGGCCCAAGAAGGGTGGTGTCTGGTGCGCCGCGTCACCGGCCAGCATCAAGCGGCCCTGGCGCCAGCCCTCGGCGATCACCGAGTGGAAGGTGTAGATCACGGCGCGTTCGATGTCGGCTTGTTCCGGTGTGACCCATTTGCGCACCAGCTTCCAGAGTGTTTCGGGCTGGACCAATTGCGCCGGATCGTCGCCGGGCATGAGCATGATTTCCCAGCGGCGGCGGTTGCCGGTCACGTTGCAATACGTCATGGGGCGGGCCGGATCGCAGTGCTGCACCGTGTGGTCGGGCAGACCGGGGACATCGGTTTTGAGCCGCACATCGAACACCAGCCAGGGCTGGTGCAGGCCCAGGTCCACCATCTTGGTGCCCATCGCTTTGCGCACCATGGACCGTGCGCCGTCGCAGCCGACCACATAGCGGGCCTGCACGGTATGACTTTCTTGTGTTTGCAGGTTGGTGACTTGCAGTGTGGCGGTGTCGGCGCCGTCCTGGATGGCGGTGACTTCGTGGCGGGTGCGCACCTGCACTTGCGCAAAGCGCTGCAGGCCGCTTCGGAGCACGGCTTCGAGCTCGGGTTGGTGAAAGTAGTGGTTGGTGGCGCAGCCATGCGGGCCGCGTTCTTGGGTGCCCGCGCGGATCAGCAAGGTCTCGCCCGCGGCGTTGTTGAAGTACATGCCCTTGAGGCCCGGGCGCGAGATGGTCTCGACCTGTGGGCGCAAACCAGCGGTCTCGAACACGCGCATGGTTTCACCGTCGAAATGGATGGCGCGGGGCAGAGGGTAGATCTCGGCCTCGCGCTCGAGCACCAACACCGACAGGCCGTATTGCCCCAGCAAGTTGGCCAGCGTGGCACCCGCCGGGCCATAGCCGATGATGGCGACGTCAAACACCGTCTGGTTCATGCCTTGTACCCCATGAGCGCTTGCATTTCCGTGATCCACTGAGTGCGGCTGCGGAATTTGGGGCGGCTGCGTGCCAGGGCTTCGGCGACAGCCATGACGGCTTCATCGCTTTGGTCCAGGTCGATCGGTTCGCGCAGAGGTTGCTCGCAGTACCAGGGCATGTCCAGAAATACCTCCAGTCGATTGCCTTCGGGGTCGCGAAAGTAGATCGACACCGCATTGCCATGGGTGGCGCAGACCAAATCGCTCACATCGGGGTCGGCGGTCACCCGGTCACGCACCGTGCGCAGTGTGGCCAGGTCGGGTACGCGCAGCGAAATCTGGTTGATCACGCTGAACGACAGGTCTGTAGGACGGCCCGTGGCCAGCACGATCTGGTGGTGTTCGCAAGGGTCCCGGCTGAGGAACACCAGTTGCACGGGCCCTAAGTCGCCGCGATCGGTTTCGAAGAAGCACATCACCTCTTTGTAAAAGCGGGCCATGCGTTCGAGGTCACGCACATAGAAGCCCATGTGGCTGAAAGACAGGGAATTTTTCTGACCAAGAGGGTTCGACATGCTCACTCCGTTTGCGAAAACTTCATTGATTCTATTTTGATTGATGAATAAAAAACTAATGGTTTATCCCATAGTGAGAATTTATTTGATTTGAAAGAATGCTGTCAGACCCCATGGTCTTGAACATCCACAAACAGGAGACACTCGCATGAATCGCACCACCCGCCGCATGGGCCTGGCCACTTTGGCCTTGGCTTTGTTCAGTGCCTTGCCCGCCATGGCGCAGGACTATCCGAACAAACCGATCAAGATCATTGCCCCTTTCCCCGTGGGCACAGGCCCGGACGCCAACACCCGCGAAATTGCGCTGGAGTTGTCCAAAGCCCTGGGGCAATCGGTGGTGGTGGAAAACCGTCCGGGCGCGTCCACCATGATTGGCATGGAGGCCGGTGCCAAAGCCGCACCCGACGGCTACACCCTGGTGATGGGTTCGACCACCTCGATGTCGGTGTTGCCCTATACCTATGGTGCCAAGGTGCCTTACAAAGTGGAGCGCGACTTTGTGCCCATCAGCGTTGTCGGGCTTTTGAACACGGCCCTGACGGCCCATCCGAGCGTGCCCGAGAAAAATGCGAAGGAGCTGATCGAGCGTTTGAAAAGACAGCCAGGCTCGTTGACAGCGGCCACATCGGGTGTGGGCAGCTACTCCCATCTGGCCGGTGAGTGGTTTGCCTCGAACGCCGGGGTCAAGATCGATTTTGTGCCTTACAACACCTCAAGCCCTTATGCGGATCTGGTGGCCGGTCAGGTCAACGTGATTTTTGACGCCTTGCCCGCTGCCATTGGCAACGTCCGGGCAGGCAAGCTCAAAATTTTGGCGCTGACGGGCAAGACACGTCACCCCAACTTCCCGGATGTGCCCACCTTTGCCGAGGCAGGTTTGCCTGACTACAGCCCTACTGCCTGGATCGGTTTGTTTGCGCCTGCAGGCACACCTGCAGCCGCGGTGGCCAAACTGGGCGAGGCCATGCAAAAAGCCACCGCGCAGAATCCCGAGTTGATCGCCAAATGGCGTTCTTACGGCGGTGACTTGAAGGGGCAGACTTCGGCCGAATTTGCAGCCTTTCTCAAACAAGACGATGCCCTGTGGGGCCCGGCCATTCGCAAGGCCGGCGTGAAGCTGGACTGAGCGCAAGAAGACCCGGCGGCGTCTCATCCAGACGATCGGGGCGGTGAGTCTAAGGGCCCTGACGGTTGTCGGGTGCCCTGGCCTTTCAAACCAATGCTGCGTAACATGCCTGTGCGTGATGTGATCGCTTCGATGGCTTTTGCACAGGCTGGATCTGCTGTTGGATGCCCGGGACAGTGAGGGTCTGTGGTGGCCTGCGGCATGGCTGTCAGCGCAAGTTGAGCGATTTCATGCTGAGGTGCCCCGCTCGAACATCAAAATGGAATCAAGCAAATGAGCGCATTGATCGCTGAAGAGCAACGCCGCCAAGCCATGCTGGGCGGGAACATCGCGGCCCTGGATGGGCTGCTGTCCGATGGTTTGGTCTACGTGCATTCCACGGGGGCGCGCGATAGCAAGACCACCTATCTGGCCAAATTGGCCAGTGGCAGCTTGAAGTACCTGAGCTTGTCTTTTGAAGACTTGCAAGTGCATGCGGCAGGCTCGGGCCATGTGGTGACCGGGCGCATGTCGGCCGAGGTCAGCAAAGACGGTCAGTCCAAGGCGGTGCGCAGCTTGTTCATGACGGTGTGGATGCCCGAGTCTGGCGCAGAGGGGCCGCAAGGCCTGCGAATGCTGGCACACCAGGGCACGCCTTGTCCCGTTTGATCGGTATCGGCAAATCTCCCATTCATTTCTGCGGACATGCCTGCTTGGTAGATACTTGCGTGCATGACCCTCAACGCTTTTGAAGTGCAAACATGATCGACAAGATAGCTTTAAGCATGGCCGATGCACTGGGGCCGGTGGCCGATGGCTCGACGGTGCTCATTGGTGGATTTGGCACCGCAGGTATTCCCAATGAATTGATCGACGGCTTGATCGCGCAAGGCGCCAAGGACCTCACCGTGGTCAACAACAACGCTGGCAATGGCGACACTGGTCTGGCCGCTTTGCTCAAGGCCGGGCGCGTGCGCAAGATCATCTGCAGTTTTCCGAGGCAGACCGATTCGCATGTCTTCGACAGTTTGTACCGCAGTGGTCAGATCGAGCTGGAACTTGTGCCGCAGGGCAATTTGGCCGAGCGCCTGCGCGCTGCGGGCGCGGGCATTGGCGCTTTCTTCACCCCCACCGGTTTTGGCACCGAGCTGGCACGTGGCAAGGAAACCCGTGAAATCCAAGGACGCCAGTATGTGCTCGAATATCCGATCTACGGTGATCTGGCACTGATCAAGGCCGAGCGTGGTGACCGTTGGGGCAACCTGACTTACCGCAAGGCGGCGCGCAATTTCGGACCTGTGATGGCCACAGCGGCCAAGCACACGGTGGCCACGGTGCACGAGGTGGTGCCGCTGGGCGCGCTGGACCCTGAAACCATCGTGACGCCGGGCATCCATGTGAGCCGTGTGTTGCAGATCGACCGTGTGGCCACCCAGGGTGGCGGATTCAAGAAAGCGGCCTGATGAACATGAACACTTCTTACCAACGCCGCAGCAAGGATGAACTGGCCCGGCGCGTGGCGCAAGACATCCACGATGGCGCTTGTGTGAACCTGGGCATCGGCATGCCCACGCTGGTGGCCAACCACATCCCGGCGGGGCGTGAGGTCATCTTGCACAGCGAAAACGGCATTCTGGGCATGGGCCCGGCACCCGCCGATGGCGAGGATGATTACGACCTCATCAATGCGGGTAAACAGCCCGTGACCTTGTTGCCGGGTGGCGCATTTTTTCACCATGCCGACAGCTTTGCCATGATGCGCGGCGGGCATCTCGACATCTGCGTGCTGGGCGCTTTTCAGGTCTCGGCCACAGGCGATTTGGCCAACTGGAGCACGGGCGAGGCCGGGGCCATTCCGGCTGTCGGCGGCGCGATGGACCTGGCGGTTGGGGCCAAGCAAACCTGGGTGATGATGGACCTGCTGACGAAGGCAGGCGAGAGCAAGTTGGTGCAGACCTGTACTTACCCCCTGACCGCGATTGGCTGCGTCAAACGCATTTACACCGACTTGGCAACACTGGCATGCACCCCACAAGGCTTGAAACTTGTGGACAAGGTGGATGGCCTGGATTTGGCCCAGTTGCAGCAATTGGTGGGACTGCCCATTTCTGAATGAGGCAGTCTGGCGCGTTTGGCAGTGCGCTGAAGATCGACACGTTTTAAGCGTCAGGCCACCAGCCCCTTCGGGGGCTTTTTTGCGCCTGCTCGAATTCTTCGGCGCTGAGCTCGATCTCCATGCGCAAAAGCGCTGCGCCCATGGCTTTGCCCAGGTTGTCCAGCCGCAGGTTGCGCGCACCGCCGCCTTGCAGGGCGCCATGCAGCACCAGCTTGATGGCCAGGATGTTGGGCAGCGGCCAGACATCGACATGGCCGGGCAACCAGGGCGCAAAGTGCGCTTGCACTTTGGAGGCCGTCACCTCGCGTTCGAGGATGCGGTAGCCCGCTTCGTTCCAGGCGAACAGGCCGAAGTCCACCCAGTCGGCTTTGTCGCCGCTGCGGGCGTGGGCCAGTTGCACCAAGGGGATGCGCAGTGTTGTGCTCATGGCTGCACCTCCAGCATGTCAACGCGCGCGTGTACCTGCTCACGCGCAATCAAGGTCGGCCAGATGCCCAGCAGCTCGCTGGTGTTGTTCAGGCCCTGAAATCCACAGGTGTAAGCGGGGCCGCTCAAGGCCATCCACGGGAACAGCCGGCCAAAGCCATCGGCTGCGGCTTTGCTCGGCGTGCGCAGCACCATGCGCACCCAGATCTCGTTGCGTTGATTGAGCTCGGCGGCGGCAGGCAAGGGGGCCAAGGCCCCGTGGGCAGAGTTCAGGCCGGGGTATTCCACAAACAATTCGTCGAAAGGAATTTTTCGCTCGCGCAATTGCTCGCGGATGATGCGCTCGGCCGCTTGCACCTTGTCCCAGGCGTCGGGCCATGAAAAGCCCCAGGTGATTTCGGCCTTGAAGCCATCCTTGAAGCCCGCCACCACCTTGAGCTGCTCGGTGGGTGGCGTGCCTTGTGCCCCGGTCAGACGCACACGGTGCTGGCCTTCGTCGTGCAACTGGATCTGACCCATGTCGAGCACCACATCGGGTGAAAAATACGCGTGCGGGTTGTGCACCTCGTACAGCAGTTGCTGGCGCACGGTGTCAAAGTTCACCAGCCCGCCCGTGTCCGGGGCCTTGGTGATGATGGCCGTGCCGTCGGCAAACACTTCGGCGATGGGGTAGCCGATGTGGCCTAAATCCGGGATGCTTTGCCAATGCCCTTGGTCGCCAAAATTGCCGCCGCTGCCTTGGCCCGAGCACTCCAGCAAATGCCCCACTGTCAGGCCTTGAGCCAGGCGGTTGAAGTCTTCCGGCGTGCGGGCATCGCCCAGCTTCCAGCCCAATTCATGCACCAAAGGACCGAGGAACAAAGCTGCATCGGCCACGCGTCCGGTGATCACGATGTCGGCGCCTTGCGCCAGCGCATCCACGATGGGTTGCGCACCGAGGTAGGCGTTGCCAAACACCAGGCGCTCGCGCACGCTGCTCACTTCAGCGCCATGCATCATGTGGTCAAAGCGGGCTTGCGCATCTTGCAAGAGGTGCAGCACATCGTCGCCCGAGACCACGGCAATGCGTGGGTGCCAGCCTTTGCCGGCCAGTGCTGTGCGCACGGCCTGCGCCGCGCCCATGGGGTTCAGACCGCCCGCGTTGCAGACGAACTTCACGCCGCGCGATTGCATCAAAGGCCACAGGCGCATGAGCATGGGAACCACGTCGCGGGCATAACCCAATGAGGGGTCGCGTTGTCGGTCTTTTTGCAAGATGGCCAGCGTGAGTTCGGCCAGGTGGTCGCTGGCGATGTAGTGCACATCGCCGCGCTCAATGCTGGCGACCACAGGCTCCCAGTTGTCGCCATAAAAGCCCAGGCCAGAACCAATGCGTATGGATGTTGTCATGCGTCAATCTTGCTGCCATGTGCGTGACGTTGAATGGGGGACAACCCCTAGCGAAAGTCTCGTGAAAGACATACATAATCGCACGACCGTTCGCAAATGCTGTTGCCCGAACCTCGGGCTCCATCGCAGCAGATGCATGACGACAGAAGTACAAAAAAGGAGACAAGCGTGCAAGTGCTGCAACTGCTCATCAGCGGTGTAGCTCAGGGCTGTATCTATGGACTCATTGCCCTGGGTTTCGTGCTGATTTACAAGGCCACCGAAACGGTGAGCTTTGCCCAGGGCGACCTGATGATGGTCGGCGCCTTCGCGGGTTTGGCTGCCATGACCTGGATGGGTTTTCCATTTTGGCTTTCGGTGCCTGCGGCCATTGTGGCCATGGGCGTTTTTGGCGTTTTGCTCGAACGCTTGGTCATCCGCCCCATTCTCGGGCAACCGGCTTTTTCGATCGTCATGCTCACCATCGGGGTGGGCTATGTGCTGCGCGGCCTGATCACCATGATCCCCGATGTGGGCACCGACACCCACACCATGCCCGTGCCTTATGCCGGCCAGGTCTTGCAGATGGGGGGGCTCGTGGTGGCGGCTGAGCAGTTGGTGGTGATTGCGTTCACCTCCGTGCTGTGTCTGGGCTTGTTTGCCATGTTCAAGTACAGCAAGTTGGGCATCGCCATGCAGGCCTCCTCGCAAAACCAGCTGGCTGCTTATTACATGGGCATTCCGGTGCAAAGTCTCAATGGCTTGGTGTGGGGGCTGGCCGCAGGCGTGGCGGCGGTGGCGGGTTTGCTGCTGGCGCCCATCACTTTTGTGCATGCGAACATGGGCTTCATTGGCCTGAAAGCATTTCCTGCCGCCGTGGTGGGTGGCTTCGGCAGTTTGCCTGGCGCCATCGTCGGTGGTCTGGTGGTCGGCATCGTGGAGTCGCTGTCCGGTTTCTATTTGCCTGAAGGTGTGAAAGACATCGCGCCTTACATCGTGGTCTTGCTCATGCTGGTGCTCAAGCCCAATGGCTTGTTCGGCGAAACACTGCGCAAGAAAGTTTGAGGCCCGAGCATGCGATTCATTTTTAAAACCCAATACAACCAGGACATCACGCTGGCCAAGCACGGCGGCCATGTCTTTTGGTACAGCTTGCTGGCGCTGTTCCTGATCGCCGCCCCTTGGGTGGTGGCTGAATACTGGCTGGCGCAATTGACCTTTGTGTTGATCTACGCGGTGGTGGGCTTGGGCCTGATGCTGCTGGCCGGTTTCACCGGTTTGTTCTCCATGGGGCATGCGGCCTTTTTGGGCGTGGGCGCCTACACCGAAGCGGTGATGGTCAATGCCGGGGTGCCCTTTCCGCTGGCGCTGGTGTGCGCCGGGCTGTTCTCGGCCATCGCGGGTGTCATCGTGGGCTTGCCCGCGCTGCGCGTCAAAGGCATTTACCTGGGCATGGCCACTTTGTCCTTTGGCTTCATCGTCGAAGAAGGCATTGCCCGTTGGGAACACATGACCGGCGGCAACGCAGGCCTGAGCGTCAATCCACCGGCCATGATGGGCTGGACACTGGACAGCACCGAGTCTTTCTATTACCTCTGCTTGGTGGTGACAGTAGGCGCCACGCTGGCCATCCTCAACTTGCTGCGCTCGTCCACCGGTCGGGCTTTTGTGGCCATCCGCGATTCCGAGATCTCGGCTCAAAGCATGGGCATCCACCTGGCCCGTTACAAGACCTTGTCGTTCGCTTTGTCGGCCGCGCTGGCGGGCATTGGCGGCGCTCTGTACGCGCACAAAATCCAGTTCCTCTCGCCCGATCAGTTCAACATCATCCAGTCGATCGACTTGCTCTTGATGGTGGTCATCGGCGGTCTGGGCTCGGTGCACGGTGCGTTTTTGGGCGCGATCTTTTTGATCGTCATGCCGCAGCTGATTGCCATGGGCAAAGACTTTTTGCCTGCTGCCATTGGCGGTGCCACCGGCCTGCAAGGCACGGTCTACGGCATCGTGCTGATCGCCTTTGTGTTGTTTGAACCCATGGGCCTGTACGGTCGCTGGCTCAAGGTGCGCACCTGGTTCCAGCTGTTCCCGTTCTACCGCCGTGGCATGTTCAAACGCCAGAAATCCTTCCAGAAGTCGGACCGCCTCAAATGAACGACGACATCCTCCTTTCTGCTCAGAACCTGAGCGTCCGCTTTGGCGGCGTGCTGGCCGTCAACAACGTCAGCTTCGACGTCAAGCGCGGCGAAGTGTTCACCCTGATCGGCCCCAACGGCGCGGGCAAAACCACGGTGTTCAACCTGATCAGCCGCATCTACACGCCCACCACGGGCACGATCGACTACGCAGGCCCCGAGGGTACGCTGCGCCTGACGGACCAGCCAGCGCACAACATTGCCGGGCTGGGCATTGCGCGCACCTTCCAGAACATCGAGTTGTTCGAGCACGCCACCGTGTTGCAAAACCTGTTGATCGGCCGCCACACGCACCGCAAAACCGGTTTGTGGAGCGAAATGTTTTTCAGCAGCAAAACCCGTGCGGCCGAAATCGAAGCGCGTGAAAAGGTCGAAGAAGTCATCGACTTCCTGGACCTGCAACACCACCGCGATTCCATGGTTGCAGGCTTGCCTTACGGCGTGCGCAAAGTGGTGGAGCTGGCCCGTGCCCTGTGCACCGAGCCCAAGCTGCTTTTGCTGGACGAGCCTTCTTCGGGCCTGAACGTTGAAGAAACCGAAGACATGGCCTTCTGGATTTCCGACATCCAACACGAGTTGGGCATCTCGGTGCTCATGGTTGAACACGACATGGGTCTGGTGTCCAAAGTGTCTGACCGCGTGCTGGCCATGAGCCAGGGCCAGGAGCTGGCCACCGGCACGCCCAGCCAGGTGCAAAGCGATCCCGGTGTCATCGAGGCTTATCTGGGGTCGGTGGACGATGTGTCTGCGCTGCGCCGCGAAAACCATACAGCGGAGGCCGCATGAACACCGCCGTGAACGAAGACAACATCGTCCTCAAACTGCTCAACGTGGAAAGCGCCTATGGCCCGATCAAGGCCATCCGGGGCGTGAGTCTGGAGGTCAAAAAGGGCGAAATCGCCACCGTGCTCGGCTCCAATGGCGCGGGCAAAACCACCATCCTCAAAACCATCAGCGGCATCATCGATCCGCGCAAAGGCTCGGTCGAATTCAAAGGCCAGAACATCACCGCCATGGACCCGGCGCACATCGTGCAACGCGGTCTGATGCATGTGCCTGAAGGCCGTGAGGTGTTCCCGCTGCTGTCGATCCGCGACAACTTGCTGATGGGTGCTTTCACCCGCAACGACCGCGATGGCGTGGCCCGCGACATGGAAGCGGTGTTCAACTACTTTCCCATTTTGCGCGAGCGTGCAGCGCAAGACGCTGGTCTGCTCTCGGGCGGTCAGCAGCAGATGCTGGCGATCAGCCGGGCCCTCATGGCCAACCCCGATCTGATCTTGCTGGATGAACCCAGCTTGGGTCTGAGCCCGAAGCTGACCAAAGAGATTTTCGAGATCGTGGTGCGCATCAACCGCGAGCGCGGCACCACCATTTTGCTGGTCGAGCAAAACGCCAACATGGCGCTCAATGCCTCGGACTACGGTTATGTGCTGGAAAACGGCCGCATCGTGATGGAAGACAGCTGTGCCCGTTTGCGCGAAAAGGACGACATCAAGGAGTTCTACCTGGGCATGAAGGAAGAAGGCGTGCGCGCCGACCGCCGCTGGAAAAAGAAGAAAACCTGGAGATAAGAGATGAGCAACCTCTGGGACGTCTCGGGCATTGCGCCCAACAAAAACATCGTCATGGCGGGCGAAACCATTCCCGCGATTTTCTGGAACGCAGTAGCCGCCCGAGGCCCCAAGGTGTGGATGCGCCAAAAAGAACTGGGCATCTGGCGCAGCTGGACCTGGAACGAAACCGCTCAGGCCGTGCGTGAGATCGGCCACGGATTGATGTCCTTGGGCTTTGAGGCCCACCACACCGCGTCCATTTTGTCCAACACCAACATCGAATGGGTCTTGTGCGACTTGGCGGTGCTGAGTGCCGGCGGCGTGGCCAACGGCATTTACCCCACCGATGCGGCCGAACAAGTGCATTACCTGAGTGAAGATTCGGGCACATCCGCGTTGTTTGTCGAAGACGATGAGCAACTCGACAAAGCTTTGGCCGTGCGCGACAAATTGCCGCTGCTCAAAAAAATTGTCGTGTTCGACATGGACGGTCTGCGCGAGTTCCACGACCCGCAGGTGATAAGCCTGGATGACTTGCGCGCCTTGGGCCGTGAGCACCTGAAGGCCCAGCCCGACATGCTGGTGCAGCGCACCCAGGCCTGCCGCGCCGAAGACCTGGCCATTTTGGTCTACACCTCGGGCACCACCGGCAAGCCCAAGGGCGCCATGCACAACCACCGGGGCCTGGTGCATAGCGTGCGCGGCTACAACACGCTGATCGCGCGTGACGAGACCGACGAGTGCATGTGCTTCTTGCCCCTGTGCCACATCGCCGAACGCATGGGCGGCGAGTATTTCTCGCTCTACACCGGCGCCAAGTTGAACTTTGTTGAGAACCCCGAAACCGTGCCCGAGAACGTGCGCGAGATCGCGCCCACCGTGTTCACCGGTGTGCCGCGCGTGTGGGAGAAGTTTTATTCAGGCGTGATGATCGCGCTGAAAGAGGCTGGTGGCTTCCAGCAAGCTGTGTATGGCTGGGCCATCGGCGTGGGCCAGCAGGTGGCCGACTTGGTGCTGGCGCGCAAGCCCGTGCCAGCGCATTTGAAGCTGCGCTTTCATGTGGCGCGCTGGCTGGCACTGAACAATGTGCGCAAGATGATCGGCATCCACCGCGCCCGCTTTCTGGTCACCGGTGCAGCGCCTATTTCGCCCGATCTGGTGCGCTGGTATCTGGCTTTGGGCCTGCCCATGCTGGAAGTCTGGGGCATGACCGAAACCTGTGGCGCGGCCACCGGCGTGCCAGCCGACCACATCAAGCCCGGCTCCATTGGCCCTGCCGCCGACTTCAACGAAGTGCGTCTGGACCCGGTGACCGGTGAGATCCTGGTGCGCGGCATCAACGTCTTCATGGGCTACCTGAACCTGCCCGAGAAAACAGCCGAGACCATTGACGCGGACGGCTGGCTGCACACCGGCGACGTGGGTGTGGTCGATGAGGAAGGGTTTTTCCGCATCACCGATCGGATGAAAGACATCATCATCACGGCAGGGGGCAAGAACATCACCCCGAGCGAATTGGAAAACGAACTGAAATTCTCGCCCTACATCACCGACGCGGTGGTCATTGGCGACAAACGGGCTTACCTCACAGTGATCATCATGATCGATCAGGAAAACGTGGAGAAATTTGCACAGGACAACGATGT
>JACCDW010468496.1_pt1 | contig 13917 bp, 10 predicted proteins | sample 7449781 | NCBI WGS metagenome assembly JACCDW01 (sample SAMN15323449, study PRJNA562643) | freshwater metagenome | isolation source: river surface water | place: USA:Blue River Watershed | collected 2017-08-18 | reverse complement strand
GAACGCATCAGGTACGCTTGGGCATGGCTATGGAATAATTGGTACAATCATCATTTCCATTGGTGTTTTTGGATATATCTACGCGAAAAAAACGTTGAGATTTGAGAAGTTTGTACGCTTAAAATATTTGCTTGAATTTCATATTTTCTTATGTACCATAGGCCCAATTTTGATCCTTTTCCATACCACTTTTAAGTTTGGGGGTATCGTCTCTGTAGGTTTTTGGAGTATGGTTTTAGTGGTTTTGAGTGGGGTTGTGGGCCGCTATATTTATGTTCAGATTCCGAGAAGTTTAGACGGTAAGGCATTGGGCATGCGGGAGATTGAAGCTCAAATTCATTCCATTGCCGATGAATTTGGTTCCACTGAAACAAAAAATTATCAAAAGAAAGACGTAAAGAAGAATTTGCGAAAATTAAAAAGATTGCAAAGACAACTCTCACAATTAGATAAAATGCAACGTTGGTTTTCGTACTGGCATATATTTCACAAACCTTTTGCTTTAATCATGTTAGTAATCGTAATCATTCATGTAATAGTTACTTTGCTAATGGGTTACACATGGATATTTTAGCAATTTAATATGGACATTTTCGAAATAGCCACCTATGCAATAACCGGTATTTTTATCGTTGTTGTTTTTGTTCGCTATTTGAGAAAATTTCAACAACTTTCTCTTCAAACTCAGTTGAAAGTTGAAACAGCGCAAAAAACAGGTAGATATGAGCCATTATCATTGTACCCTTATATTGACCCGCACAAATGCATAGGTAGCGGCGCTTGTGTAAACGCTTGTCCCGAAAAAGATGTACTCGGAATAATGGGTGGTCGTGGAACTTTGATTAACACTACGAGTTGCATTGGACATGGTGCTTGTTTTTTGGCTTGTCCGGTTGATGCAATAAGCTTACGTATTGGTACAGAAAAGCGAGGTGTAGAATTACCGCACATTAAACCTGATTATGAGACTAATGTTGAGGGTATTTTTGTTGCCGGAGAACTTGGTGGAATGGGATTGATTAAGAATTCCATTGAACAAGGAATTGCAGCGGTGAATGGAATTAAAGCCAAGATTGACAGCTCTTCCGATACTGAATCCCTCGATTTTCAACACTATGATTTAGTCATTGTTGGATCTGGCCCAGCTGGAATTGGTGCCGCGATGCGAGCAAAAGAACTGAATTTGAGCTACATCGTTTTTGAACAAGACAGTTTAGGAGGTACTGTTTTTACCTATCCTCGGGGTAAAATAGTTATGACACATCCGGTGCAATTGCCCCTTTATGGTGAAGTGAAAATGGAATATACTAGCAAAGAGGAATTGTTGGATTTTTGGATGGAAATCAGAGAAAAATACAAGTTGATTATCCAAGAAAACACTAAGGTAGATTCTATCAATAAAGAGAATGATTTCTTTGTTAGCATTTTACAAGGCGGTGAAAAGATCTTCAGTAAGTCGGTTTTACTAGCAATTGGTAGACGTGGCTCTCCCCGAAAACTCAATATTCCTGGCGAAATTTCCACGCACGTTGCTTATCGATTGATTGAAGCAGATGAAATTCAAAATGAGAGAATTATGGTAGTTGGGGGAGGTGATTCAGCTATAGAGGCTGCATTAATGTTGAAAGACCAGAATGAAGTTTTCTTATCTTACAGGAAAAGTGAGTTTGCGAGAATCAAGTCATTAAATGAAGAGAAAATTAAAGCAGCAATTAATGCCAATCAGATAAAGGTAATTTTCAACTCAGAACTTAAAGAGATATCTAAAAATTCCTTGAAAATAGAATGCAATGGTATTCAAGAAACCATGGAAAGCATAGACAAAGTTTACATATTTGCAGGCGGCGAGTTACCTACTGAATTTTTGAAGAATGCGGGCGTGAATATGGAAATTGCCAAGAATAAAATCATTAAATCACATTGAGGAAATACCTAATCATATTGATTTTAGTTTTGTGTTTTACAAAAGTAGAAGGGCAGTTTTCACCAGGAGACTTATCTGAAGCTCATAAAGAACTAGAGGGCCTTAAAAATTGCACCCAATGTCATAGCGTAGGTTCAAAAATTCAAGAATCAAAATGTCTGTCTTGCCACAAAGAATTGAATCAAAGAATTAAGCAAAAAAAAGGGTTTCACGTCAGTTCGCAAATGAAAGGTAAATCTTGTATTACTTGTCATTCGGAGCACCATGGTAGAAAATTTGATGCTATTCACTTGGACGAAAAGAAATTTGATCACAAATTAACAGGATACAATCTAGAGGAGGCGCACGCTAAAGTGAGTTGCCGAGAGTGCCACAAAGCTAAAAATGTACAAATTGCTTCACTCAAGGCAAACAAGAAAACTTTTTTGGGGTTATCCACTCAGTGCTTAAGTTGTCATGATGATTACCATCAAAAAACGTTGAGTGCGAATTGTTTGGAATGTCATTCCATGAGTTCTTTTAAAACTGCGCCCAATTTCAATCACAATAAACAATCAAAATTCAAGTTGAATGGAGCGCATGTAAAGGTTTCATGTGTGGATTGTCATAAAGTTACGCAACGTGAAAACAAGAAATTTCAAATTTTTCGTGGTATTGCGTTTTCAAAATGTGTTGATTGTCACAAAGATCCACATGAAAATAAATTTGGCTTGGATTGTAAGAAATGTCATAGCGAACAGACATGGAAATCCCTCAAGAATCAAGAAACATTTGATCACAATCAAACCGGATATCCTTTGGAGGGTAAGCATATAGGTGTAGATTGTAAAAAATGCCATACCCAAGGATTTACAAAAAACATACCCTTTGCAAGGTGCAATGATTGCCATAAAGATTATCACAAAGGTGAATTTATGCAAGCCAATGGTATCGTAAGGGACTGTAAAGACTGTCATGATCTGAATCAAAACTTCACTTTCAGTGGTTACGATTTGAATGAACATCAAAAATCTTCATATCCATTAACAGGTTCTCATGAAGCGGTTTCTTGCATTAGTTGCCACCGTCCCAATAGCAATAATAAATGGCAGTTTAAGTTTCAGGATAAATCATGCGTTTCTTGCCATAAGGACATTCATAAAAACTATTTAGATACTAGTTTCTATCGAGATAATTCTTGCAGCAATTGCCATAATACCGATCAATGGTCAGATATAAAGTTTGATCACAATACGACCAATTTCAAACTTGAGGGCGAACATCAATCAGTCTCGTGCCGAAAATGCCATTTTTCGGAAGAAAAAGATGCTTCCGAAAATTGGATCCAAAAATTCAAATTGCCCAATTTAGATTGTGTTCAATGTCATGAAGACATACATATGGGGCAATTTCAAGAAAACAATTGTTTAGACTGTCACTCAACCAATAAAGGTTGGCCCGTGCCTAACTTTAATCATCAAAAAACCAAATTTCCATTGGAAGGCAAACATAAAGATGTAGATTGTAATTCCTGCCATAAACCCATGTCCCAATATTTGCCAGATAAAATTGTTTTATATAAAATTAAACCCTTCGAATGTATAGATTGTCACAAAGCAAATTAATAGCCCTTGTTTTTAGTTTTATTTTCTTGGGATTAAATGCTCAAGACAATCCTCATGGAAAAGATCTAAAAATTGATTGTAATAAATGCCATAATTCTGGAAGTTGGAAAATTACATCGGAAAACAAGCTGTTCAATCACTCTAAGGAAACGGGATTTGAATTAGAGGGGCAACACCAGAAATTAGAGTGTAAAAGATGTCATCAAGATTTGAGTTTTAAAGGATTGGGGACTCAATGTGTTGATTGTCATACAGATGTCCATCAAATGTCTGTGGGAAATGATTGTAAAAGATGTCATACCTCCGAAAATTGGTTTGTGAAAAATATTGCCGATGTACACTCTGAAAATGGATTTTTGTTGGAAGGTGCACATGTTACCGTGTCTTGTATAGATTGCCACAAGTCAAGCAACACCCTGGTTTGGAATCGGTTGACTGGGCAGTGTATTAGCTGTCATAATTCTGAATACGTTAATACCCAAAATCCCAATCATGTTCAAGCAGGATTTGGTACTAATTGTATAGAGTGTCATGCCCCTCAATCACCGGCATGGAAATCGGATTTCTTCCATTATTTTTTTCCGTTAACTCAAGGACATGATGGATTGACATGTGTTCAATGTCACCAAAACAAACCGTATAATCAAATCAGTTCAGAGTGTATCAGTTGTCATCAAGCCGATTACAATTCTGCATCAAATCCCAATCACAAACAATTAGGATTTCCTACTGATTGTGCAAAATGCCATTCCACGCAGTCTGGATGGGCTCCAGCTAAATATGATGATCATGACGCGGACTTTTTTCCAATTTATTCCGGAAATCATAAGGGGGCTTGGAACAAATGCACAGATTGCCATACCAATAGTAGCAATTTCGCTTTGTTTAGCTGTGTAGACTGTCATGAACATAATGATCAAGCTGATTTAGCAGATGAACACGACGATGTAAAGGGGTATATTTTTCAGAGTAAGGCATGTTTTGAATGTCATCCCAAAGGATCGGAATGATTAGTAATTTTCGGATCGGTAAATATTCAAAAAAGATTCTTTTGTTCATTGCAATTTTAGCAATTAGATCGGCTTGGGCGCAAAGTAATGACAAGGGTGTAGTTACATATATTTCGTCTGAAAATGTGTACGTGCGTTTTGAAAATACTAAAAATTTAAACATAGGAGATACCTTGTTTAAAACGAGTAACCACAAACCATTACTTGTATTACAGAAAAAGTCATCTACATCAACTATAAATTCAAGAATCAGTAATGAGATAATAATATTGGGTGATTCGTTTTACGGTGTTTCTAAAGTAGTGAATAAAAAGCTTCAATCGGATAGTCAAATTAATCTTAGTTCTATAAATCACAGAATTCAGAAGATCAGGTACATTGATACATTAAAAACTACCACCGTTGCTCCAAAAGCCATTGCTAATAAATGGAATTGGCATGGTTACACCAGTGTTTCAACACGATATAATCAAACATTTAACTCTGAATCTAATAGAGCCTACACACAGCAATTTGGGAGGTTTAATGTAAAAGGAGTGAAAAAAGATTCTTTTAGAAATTCAGGATTGCATTTAAGTGGTAATTATCAGCACTTTTATTCTCAATTTCAAACTACTGAAGCACCTAAATTGGGCAGGATTTATTTGAACCAAGCAGAATTTTCTACAACTTTAAGTTCTCATCTTGATCTCAACATTGGACGGGGTTTTCAGAATGGATTGAGCAGCATTGGGACTTTAGATGCATTAAAACTGGGATTGAATATTCATCAAATTCGAATTGAAGGCGTTTGTGGATTTTCTCCAGAATATAGAACTCATTTGTTCTCAACCCAAATGCCCGTTTTAGGTCTTTCTGCAAAGTACCAAGACCATGAGTTGCCAATTAAATGGGATGTTAATATGGGTTGGATGAATCAATATAAGGGTGTGGATTTAGACCGAAATTTGCTGCTATTCCAATCCAGTGCATTCAATCAAAATACCTATGCATTTTTTCTATTGGAGAATGATATAACTCAAGGATTCAAAAATGCGCGTGTTCAAAGTACATACTTATCCATTCAGCACAAGTTCAATGCGAAATGGAACGCTTTTATATCTTATGATACAAGAACACCTTGGATATTTTGGCAAACTTATGACCAATTGACCATTGATGAATTAATTGAACGCGAAGCTCAGCGAGGATTTAGGTTTAGGGTTAATTACAAGCAAAATAGAAATCTTAATTGGGGAATTCAATCCACGTTACGAACTTCTAACTTCCGAAAGGAAATGATGTTACTCGGGCTTAATGTTGCACACAATCATTTTATTTGGAAGGGTAGTACATTGAGTTACAGGCTAAATTTAACGGATTATTTAACTTGGCAGAATGCCCAACAGATTGTTAGATGGTCTAATTACTACAAAGAGTCAACCATTTCTATTTATTACCGAAGCAATCTATATTCTAGAAATTCAAAAATTTCCAGCATCTTTAATCAATCATCAGTGGGTGCACAGTGGTCTTTTCCTATTGCAAAACAGTATGATTTGGATGCATTTATTGAGCAAAATATTCAGCAGCAACAACAACACTTATTTTGTTACTTAACTCTTAGTAAACGATTTTAAAATGAAAAATAACTTTATATATATCAGTGCGTTATTTGTTTTAAGCTGTTCTAATTCCGTTGAATTAGAGCCAGTAGATAGTAATGACAAATCTTTGAAGACGGGCGTCTTTAATGAAAATAACGGAGAACAAAATCAATCAGATGGTTCTTCAAATGGTATTATCAGAAGCAACCATGAAGTAAAGGTGTTGAAACATATACCGGGCAAACGGTATTCATACCTGAATGTTGAAGAGAATGGAAAAGCTTATTGGATTGCTACCATGCGCGAAGAATTTTCAGTAAATGTTTCTTATGCATACAATGAAGGTATTGAAAAGCTCGATTATACAAGCACTGAACTTGCCCGTACTTTTGATCGCATTATTTTAGTTTCAAAGCTTTTTCCAATGTCTGATCATGAAAATCATGTACATTCAAATACCGGTTCAGATCAAAATGTGGCTACTTTTAAGGAGAAAGTAAACATCCCCAAAACATCAACACCCTTAAAACAAATTGTAGAAAATTCTAGCAGATTTAAAAATAAATCAGTTGAAGTTACTGCTAGGGTAGTGAAAGTAAATCCTGGAATTATGGACAGAAATTGGATACATCTTCAAGACGATACTAAAAACGAATTTGATTTTGTGTGTACTTCCAATCAAGATATCCCTGTTGGACATACTGTAACGTTAAAAGGTATTATAACATTAAATAAGGATTTTGGTGCAGGATATAGTTACGATATCATCATGGAAAATGCCACGGTAAAATGAAATCAAGATTAAAAAACCTCATTTTTCGAATCATCAATGAGAAAACTGGTTTATTGTATGTTTTGCTGTTCACAATTGCGATAGCTGTTGCTACGTTCATTGAAAAAGACTTCGGTACTGAAACAGCCCAAAAAGTAGTTTACACAGCTGTTTGGTTCGAATTGCTTATTGCGCTAATTGGTCTAAGCGTTTTATTTTCAATGTGGAAGTACAAACTATTGCAAAGAAAACAGTATTCAATATTGATTATACACATAGCCATTGTTGTCATCATTATAGGTGCAGCTTTCACTAGATTTTTTGGTTACGAAGGGATGATGAATATTAGGGAGGGACAGACACAAAATCAGTTTGTAAGTTCCGAATCTTATATATCGCTGCTGTTAACCGATGATAAAAGTCAAAATTACGAATCTAAGCATAGGATTATACTGTCATCTTTGGGTGAAAATCAGTTTAAACAATCCTTTAGAATTAACAATCAAACATTAGAATTAGATCTCATAGAATTTATTCCTAATTGTAAGGAAATGCCCATTGAAGATAATTCAGGCAACTCAGCAATCAAAATTGTTGTTCCAGGCAATGGGGGTAGAATTGAGGAGTATTTACCATTGGGTGAAGAAAAGCTAATTAATGGTATTCCCTTTAGTTTTAAACCTGAATTTGAATCAGGTAAAATTCATTTTTTTCTAAGAAATGCACAGTTGTTTGTTCGTACAGACCAACCCATGTCTGTATTAGAAATGGCAACAAAAAGGCAAGTTGATTTTCCGGCAGATACCGGTACGGTGCCATTGATGTTAAGATCTTTATATCAATTAGGAAACATACAGTTTGTTGTTCCTGAGTTAAAAACTGGAGTAAAAACAGTCCTTAAATCGGAATCAAAGAAATTGACCAATGAAAGTATAAATGATCTAAAATTTCAGTTGAAGTACAAAGGTCAAACAGAAGTAGTTCACATCAAAGGATCTAAAGGATCAATAGGCCCAGGAACCAGGATTGTACTAGATGATCTTGCGGTAGAGTTGAAATACGGGTCGGTGCTCAAGCAATTGCCGTTTTCAATACGGTTAGATAAGTTCGAGTTGGAACGTTATCCGGGTACAAATAGTCCTGCGTCGTTTTCGAGTTTCGTAAAATTGATTGATGGTTTGGAATCATTTGATTATCACATTTATATGAATCATATTTTGGATCACAAGGGATATCGGTTTTTTCAGTCTTCCTATGATCAAGATGAAAAAGGAACCTATTTAAGCGTAAATCATGATTTCTGGGGCACATGGGTGAGTTATTTGGGGTATTTTTTACTGACTTTAGGAATGATTTGGGTTTTGTTGAGTAAGAAAACAAGATTTTCCATGTTGAAAAAAAGTTCGCTTCAGACGGGAATGCTCGTGGTGTTTTTTCTATGGTCAGCGCTGGTTAACGCTCAAAATGAATTATTACCAAATCTGGCTATACCAAACTTAGAGCACGCAAATAAAGTTAGTGAAATTTTAGTTCAAGACGTGCAAGGTAGAATGAAGCCAATGCATACATTCAGCCGCGAAATTTTAAGAAAAGTATATGGATCTGAAAATTTGGGAGATGCAACTGCCGATCAAATAATATTGGGTATTTGGGGCGCTAACGATCAATGGTATGACATGCCTATTATAAAGTTGGGGTCGGATGATTCGCTTGCAGGTATACTCAATAAAAAAAATATCAAATTTCTTTCCTTTAGGGACTTCTTTGATGAAAATGGAAATTATTTATTGGAAGAACAGGTGCAAAATTCCTCAAGAAAAGCAGACAAAGATAAAGGAACCTTTGATAAGTCTTTAGTAGCGTTAGATGAACGAGTAAGTATAGTAAATATGCTATTTTCAGGAACGTTGTTCAAATGGATTCCAATTGAAGGCGATTCCAATAGAACCTGGGCATCTGCGCATAATCATGGCAACCAAGCACACAACCATCAAGAAAATCATGATATTTCGGATTTGTTTTTTGATAAATACAAAGAAGCCATTCATAATGGTATCGAACACGGTGATTATGCATTGGCAAATGATTTAATTGATGACCTACATCAATTTCAGATCATTGCGGCTTCTGAATATATTCCCAACGAAAATCAACGATATCTTGAAATTGTCTTAAATAATTCTCAAGTATTTATTCGACTTGCCTTTTTGAATATGTTTATAGGATTTATGTACTTGATAGTCATGTTTTTGGCTATTTTCAACAAGGTAAAAAAAGGCGTTGTTTTATCAAAAGGGTTATTGTTTTTTGCAGGTAGTTCATTTGTTTTTCATACCCTTGGATTAGGCATTCGTTGGTATGTATCAGAGAGGGCTCCTTGGAGTAATGGTTATGAATCAATGATCTATATAGCTTGGACATCTATTTTGGCAGGACTCATTTTTAATCGAAAATCACTAGGCGGAATGGCCTCTACCTTCATATTGTCTGGCATTATGCTCTTTATTGCCCATCTAAGCTTTCTGAATCCAGAGATCACACCCTTGGTGCCCGTATTGAAATCATATTGGTTGACCATCCATGTTTCTATGGAAGCCGGGTCTTATGGGTTCTTGATGTTAGGTGGAATCATTGGCTTACTAAACTTGATTTTGTTCGCAACCCTTACATTCAATGCTAGGCAAAAAGAAGTATTTCTACACCAAATCAATCAGTTGACTCAATTAAGCGAAAGAACCATAACTGGAGGTTTGATCATGCTATCCATTGGAACTTATCTGGGTGGAGTATGGGCAAATGAGTCATGGGGTAGATATTGGGGCTGGGATGCCAAGGAAACTTGGGCTTTAGTTTCGATCATGGTATATGCATTAATCTTACATATGCGATTCATTCCGTTTCTAAGAGGTAACTATGCGTTTAACATAGCGTCTATTTTTGGATTCGCCACAATAATTATGACCTATTTTGGAGTGAATTATTATTTGTCCGGACTACACTCTTATGCCGCGGGTGATCCGGTGCCTATACCGACTTGGGTATATGTTTCTTCAGTATTAGTATTTGTACTATCTGTTTGGGCTTATTTCGGGAAGAAAAGTGTTAGAGAATAATTTGCTGTTGCTAAAATCAAAAATTCTATATCACTCTACTTCTTTGATTTCTTTGCATCTTTTTTAGTTCCCACCGCTCTGATTTCAGCAAGAAATTCCTGTGTTTTCTTGACGTCTTCTTTTGCTGCAATGCCAAGTTCAATGGATTTTTCAGCACTGGCTTCAGCCGATTTATAATCTTTCAATTTAAACTCTAAGTGTGCTTTAGTATCAAAGTGTTTGAATTCTGGTGACAGTTCGATGCTTTTCTTAGAGTATTTCAATGCTTTTTTCAAAAGAGCCACGTCATCTGTTTCTTTGCATAAGGTCCATGCGGTTTGATTGTATTCTCGGGCTAATACTGGTTCTTTAGCCGTTTTACAATGTTCGTCGAATAGATTAGCCAAAGCATTCCAGTTTTTCTGAGTTTGATACCAATGCATCCAATTTGAATATTTTGCATAATCTGGGTATTCCGTCCATTTCAACAACTCTTCTAGGCTCTCCTTGAATTGATTTTCGTTGTTTGTGTTGATGGCTTTATATACCTGTGTGCTCCACAACTGCTCTGTATGAAAACGGGTAAGGTCATTTCCATAAAGGGAATCAAACAGTTTTAAGTTGGCCATCCATTGCTGAGTATGTTCTTTGGTGAAGTAATACTGGCTTAAGCGTCCCACGGAAAACAACTCAAATACATCTGTGATTTTGTTGTATTGTGCTGAAAAGCCACTAGTGCTAGTATCCTTATACATGGTGAAATCTTTGCTATTAATGAAAGGCATAAACCAATCAGGAATATTGTTAGGACTCATTTTGGGGAAGCCCGGACGTGAATATTTTCCTTTCGATCCTTGAGTTTGAATGATGTTATATGCAGAATCCATTTCCTTCATCCAATATTCCTTTTCAGTGTAGCCCCGATAGGTGAATAACAGGTTGCCATCTCCGTTGAATACCAAGAAGGTAGGAAATGATGAAACGCCGTAATGGTATCTGAGAAGTCTTCCGAGTGAATCTTGCTCCATTTCAAGGGAATAACAGTCCATGAACGACTGCATTTTATTACTAACTGAAGTGTCGCGGAAGTTCTTTTTATCCATCACAATACACCAATAGCACCAGTCGGTATAGCAATCTACGAACAGCAATTTATTGGCTTCTTTGGCTTTTTTGAGGGACGCTTCCCAGTTTACCAACTTCGGGAAATAGGTTTCAATTTTGGGGAAGGCTGGTTTTTGGGCTTTGCCCGATGTGAACAGTCCAAGCGTTAGAAGCACTAAAAAAAGTGATTTATTACTATGTAAATGCAGTTTGAGTTTCATGTGGCAGATTTAATTCATTGACTTCGTGAATATACGGCATTTAAACATTAAATAGATGTATCGGTGTTTGCTGGATGGATTACACTAATTTCGCAATTACTTTATGATTGACTTCTTGAATCAGCTCAAATACCGAAATGAACCGCTATTTTATTTCGGTTGGGTCTGCTTGATTAGCGCATTGGTGTTTTTGGTTCTTGCTAAAACCACCACAACCCAAGTGTACGGCGTGAACGCTTGGTTCAAACCTTTTAAATTCGCAGCTTCTACGGTCACTTTTGCGTGGGCAATGGCTTGGTACTGCCATTATTTGCCCGATTTCAACATTAAAATGTTCAATGCTTCGGTCATTGTTTTACTCGGATTTGAAATAGTATACATTGCACTGCAAGCTTCTCGCGGACAGCTTTCCCACTACAACATGAGTACCCCGTTTTATTCAATGATGTACAGCTTCATGGCGCTTGCCGCTTCGCTGGTTACCATTTATACCGCTTATGTTGGATTTCTTTTCTTCAAGGGGACCTTCCCAGAGTTGCCAGTGCATTACCTATGGGCCATACGATTGGGTATTGTCGTTTTTGTGATTTTTTCTTTCCAGGGATTTGTCATGGGCTCTCGACTCAATCACAGTGTGGGTGCATTGAACGATAATTCCAATTTGTTTATTTTAGGTTGGAGTAAAACGGTTGGCGATTTACGTGTAGCTCATTTCATAGGAATGCATGCCCTACAAGTGTTGCCAGTGCTTTCGTTTTATGTTTTACGAAACACCAAACTTACTATGCTGGTATCTGTTCTTTATGGAATACTGGCTCTACTTTCTCTCATTCAAGCATTCAAAGGGAAGCCATTGGCCACTTTTTTAAATCCATAAAACATTGAACTGCTCTGTCTGCAATTCGCCCAACAATAGCTTTTACATTAAAACCGGACCTTTGATGGTCGATGGTGATAAAAGCAAGGAATACCGCTTTCTGAAATGTGATGATTGCGAGACCGTTTTTTTAGAAAATCCACTAGATGAAAGTGCGCTAGGCGATTTTTATCCCGATTATTACCTTCCTTACAGAGGGGAAAAGGCTTGGGGGAAATACGCTAAAATCGTTCAACGACAGGATGACGCGCTCAATATCAAAAGGGTTGATTTGGTATCTAAATTCCTGTCCCCGAAAAAGCATCCCCAGAAAATAAAAATCCTCGATGTAGGCTGTGGGAAGCCCGATTTTCTCTATCACTTTGATCAACGCGTTGATTCTGATTGCTTTGGAGTTGATTTCAAACAGGCTCATTGGGGTGATGCGAAGTATTCGAAACTGAATTTGACCGAAGGCGATTGGACTCAACACCAGCCAACAGAGCAATACGATGTCATTACCGCTTGGCACTATTTGGAGCACGATTATCATCCCCAAAAAACCGTAGAAAAATGCTTAGAATTGTTGAAACCCGGCGGAATAGTCATCATTGAGGTGCCCATGTATCAAGGGCTTTTGGCCAGAATCCAGAAAAATCACTGGCAAGGTTGGCATACTCCACGACACATCAATTTGTTCAGTTTTAAATCATGGAGCACGCTTTTTTCTGCGTCACATTGGACCATTTTAGATCATCACAAATACGGTTCCCTAGATCCCTTTATTTTGTGGTGGCTCGGAAGAGCAGAGAAGAAAAATTACCTCTGGAACACAAATTTTGAAGGTCACTTCTTGAATTTGGCTCTCCTAAAGGGGCTCACTTTTCCATTGTTTGCCTTAGAAAAGGTTCTTCCGCTGGGGATTCAAACGGTGGTAGTTCAAAAAAAATAACATCATGCAAGTAACCACAGTTCTCTTCTTTGAATTGAAAGGCAACATCAATAAAATTTGGGGGTTCGCGCAAGTGCCGCTCGCAGGATTTTTCATGAAACGCATTCCAGGACTCACTTTTTTCAAGTCTATGGGGTCGGGGAGTGGAGGCGGTTTCGGCGCTTGGCCCAGCTTTAGCAATTACGCTTGGTTGATGGTTTGGGAAAATAGCACATACACTGAGAATTTTCTGAACGGCAATTCCTATTTGAAGGGATACAAGGCCAAATGTTCCAATACCCGAATTTTGCATTTGAAGAACGTGATGTCGCACGGAAAATGGTCAGGAGTAAATCCATTTGAGTCGGCGGGTTCTTTTCCCGAGGGATCAAAAATCGTGGTATTGACTAGGGCGCGAATTCGATTATTTAAACTGTGGCATTTTTGGCAAAAGGTAGGAAATACAGCCGATGATTTGTACAAATTCGATGAGTTGGAATTTGCCATTGGAGTGGGTGAATTGCCCTTGATTCAGCAAGCCACTATCAGTATTTGGGCCAATATGGATGCCGTAAAACGCTACGCATATCAGCACGAAGCCCACAAAAATGTAATTCAGTTGACCCGGAAACACAATTGGTACAGCGAAGAGCTTTTCGCCCGTTTTTACCTCGAAAAAGAAGCTTGATTACAACTTGATGCCGGTCGAAAGTCGTTGTATCAACATGCTGACAATTCTCCTAGAGAGCTCGTTTTTGTGCAATAAGTAAAAGGCTAGTTCTTCCTCGCTCATAAGACCCAATACCATTCCAATCAG
>JACCDW010226690.1_pt1 | contig 13918 bp, 16 predicted proteins | sample 7449781 | NCBI WGS metagenome assembly JACCDW01 (sample SAMN15323449, study PRJNA562643) | freshwater metagenome | isolation source: river surface water | place: USA:Blue River Watershed | collected 2017-08-18 | reverse complement strand
GTATCCTCACTGCGTGTGACTCCTTCCTGGAGAATGGCCCCAAAGTCAATATTCTTGAGACCAAATTCCTGCTCAATCTTCTGATCATTGTATTCGTTCAGGGGAAGCATCGTGGTTTCAATCTTGGTCGAGTTGAGACCATCTTCACCATAATAGAACTGGACAATGTTTCCATTGGCGTCACGCACCGTTCCGTCGTGCTGTGTCATAAGGTCTTCCATGGCCTTAATAAGCTTACGCTGGGTATAACCTGTTTCGGCTGTTTTGACGGCAGTATCAATCAGACCTTCACGACCAGACATGGCGTGGAAGAAGAATTCCTGGGGAGTAAGGCCACGGATAAAGGAAGATTCTACGAACCCACGCGCTTCGGCACCGTCATTGTACTTCTTGTAATGGGGGAGAGTACGATCGGTAAAACCATAGGGGGTACGCTTGCCTTCCACGTTTTGCTGACCAACACACGCAATCATCTGCGAAACGTTAATGGGACCACCCTTCGAACCCGCACGAATCATCGAAATCAGACGGTTTTCGGCCGCCAAGGATTCCTGACCCAGGTCACCAAGTTCTTCAATGGCCTTGTTCAGGAGCGAGAAGATACGAGTTTCAAATTCATCCTGGTTACTCTTTCCACTGTTGTTGGTAAAGAGATCCATATGGACCTGAAGAATAATATCCTCGATCTGCTTCTTCTTTTCCTTGATAATCACGTCCATGCGGTCCTGGGTATTCTTGTCCGCAATCAAGTCACTAATCCCCACACTGAACCCCTTCAGGATCAAATAGGATTCGAGGACCGTCTGAAGACTGTCAATCAGGGCAACCGCATCCTTGTGGCCATAGTCATTGTAGGTTGTATGGACAATCCCCTTGCCTGGCTTGTTGAAAATGGACTTGTCGATAATCCCTTGGAGCATCTCCCCTTCCTCGATCTTCACATAATCAATGTCTGCCTTGGACTTCTTGTGGTTGCTGTTTGGCATGGTAACGTTGATTGGTGGGAGAAGGGTACTGATAATCTGCTGACCGGTGTAACGAGGCGCAGGACCATCAGCATCCACACGAGGCTCTGGGAGCTTCTCAAATCGCTTGTTCCACATCATCAAATTCATGAACTCACGACGCGTAAAGAAGTTGTCTGGCTTGGTTGCCAAGTAGGACCCCACAAGGGTATCCTGAACAATCCCAATCACCGGCTCACCATCACGGGGGCGAATAATCTGAAGAGGTACCGATGCGATATCTTCCAGTTCCGTGTGGGCTTCGTATGATTGTGGGATATGTGCGTTCATTTCGTCTCCATCAAACGTATGATACTTTTGCTTTCACAAAAGACTAGACTTTATCTTAGGCTGGATTTTACACCAACCGATCTCCGTTAAGTCGTTGCACCTTCTCCATTGATTTCTTTATAAAATCGGTAGGAGCTTGGCTCAGGATTGCCCATTGCTTATATATTTCTATACTCGCATCCAAAAGAGTTGTTACGTTGCTTTCGCAGTCCATTGTGGTCTTTCTCCACGGCCATTATTCTTTTTCAAGAATAACTTCGTACCTTTTGGTTTTAGGGGTTTCCCTGAATTTGAAGATCTTGCGTTGAATTCTATCAACACTAGACGGTTATATTACATATATAGGTTGGAGTTTCCTATACACATAGAAGCAATTACAACATTACTCCACGGTGGAATTTGCTTCATCCACTGTGGTGCCCGCCTGTTGCGAACTTTGATTGAGAGTACTAAATGTATCTGAAATGACTGTATCTTTATTTTTGGGTAGTTGTTCAACAAATGAGAGAGCAAGGTAATATGATTGTTCATGGGGCACATTTTTTCCACCAAAGCAGAAACGTTTTACATCTTTGTGAGATTTCATTGTTTCTGTACGAACATATACCGCAATTAATGATGAAGCTGATGTAATCCGTATTTCTTGAATATTTTGTCCAATGAATTGATTTACCTTTTTTGTGAATTTTTCTGTAATATCTTCACTAAATGTTAAATCTTCTTCATACTGACATCCTAATTCTTGAATGAATTTTACTGCTGACTCACGTGCTTGCTGATATGTTTCATTACGGTTTTGTCCAAATACAATTCGACGTTTCTCATTATTTGACATATGTATTACTACATAGACTAAATGATAAGATCCATTTCTTCGTATTGGTCGAAACTCTGCTTTTATGGCATATGGTTTGAAGAATTCGGTAATATTTGAGTTTTCACGATTTTTTACTTGAGAATGCTTTGCTCGGTTGTAGCCTTGTGGAATTACAGAATTTTCTTTAAGAATATATTCTGCTTCCAAAGCATCAAGTTTATCAAGGGGGGCTTTTACAAGTTCTTCTCGGAGAAATTGCGATACACCATACTTTCGTATATCACTATAGAACTCTGTAATTGCGTCTCTTGACTTACTTACGTGATCACTCCATCTTCCTTCAATACCATATTTATATGCTTTCCCATTCTTGTATTTATGCTCTTTTACTTGACCAATATACACTTTATTGGTTGGAACACAGGTAATTTTATAGATATATCCGTATTCCATATTATCTGTCTCCATTAAAACTACCCTATTCAGATATCATTGTCATTTCAATTTTTGTACCAAATCGGTTAATCCGCATTGTAGGCACTACACACCGAAACGTTGAGACGAAACGTATTGTAGGGCAAAACTCGCACACGATGCCCCATCATGGACATGCGGTGGAGCGTGGGCTGACGGTTAAAGAGAATCACATCGCCGTCCATGAGGTGACGATTGACAATATCACCGTTCTTCAGTACGATTTCCTTAGTATTCACGTGCTTGAGGGAAATCATACGACCATCGGAACGAATAATACTCTTTGCCCCAGGAAACACATCCGCACCATTCTGGACATACTTGTACAGGATATCACGGTTGTATGGGGTCACACGTTCAGGCCGAGAAAGGTTCATCGCAATCTTCATGGGAACACCGACTTCCGCAATGGAAAGATTCGGATCCGGTGTAATGACCGTACGAGCGGATTGTTCCACACGCTTCCCCTGAATGTTATAACGGACACGACCTTCCTTCGAACCAATACGTTGCTGAATGGACTTGAGCGGACGACCCCCACGTTGCGCCGAAGGCGCCACCCCCTGAATCTTATTATCCACCAGCGTGGCAATATGATATTGAAGAACAGCGGTCCATTCCTGAATGACCTTACGGTCGGCCCCCTTATCAATCTTTTCTTGGAGAAGGTTGTTGGATTTGATAATATCGTAGAGCTTGTGCGTCAAGTCATCTTCAGAACGCTGGTTATTGTCCTGAATGACCGATGGGCGGACCTGGGGTGGGGGAATGGGAAGGACACTACAAATCATCCAATCAGGACGGCACCAGTGACGACTGAGACCCATAAAATCCACATCTTCATCCGTAATACGTCGGAAAAGTTGCTGGACATATTCCACGGTAAGGGGCTTACGAACCGTGATCTTTTTCTTTTCTGGGTTATTCACATCTGGAATATCATCCCATTCGGCAATAATATCCGCAATCCCTTCACGCTTAAAACGTGTTGGCTGTTGCGTACCACAACCGTCCTCGCTGTTTTGCCCACAACGAGACATGCCATCACAGGCATTCAACACTTCACGCCAACGCCCCTGGCCCTTTCGACGTAGAATATCCTTATGGTCCGCCTTGTTAATACGAAGCTTAGCACAACGAATACAGACGCACTTCAAAACACTCAGGATGGTGGGGAGAAACTGAATGAAATATACAGGGCGAGCAAGGCGATAATGACCAAAATGGCCGGGACAACCATGATTGGTTTGACCACAAGAACGACACGTCTTACCATTTTCCAGAACACCCATACGAGGGTCAAACAGGCCTTCAGGGGTGGGTTCGTTAATTCCATAGGTCTGGTAATGTTTGACTTCCACCACGGATCGCTTTATGATTTCATCAGGACTAAAGATCCCAAATTGAATCCCCACGATGGACTCATATTCAGATGATGGTAGTGTAAATCCGGCTGGCATCCTGTTAATAATAGACAATGTATTATTGGACAAGGCGAACGCTTGTATAATCAATTTTTACACCACTTGTTTAAGTATATTTTTCGCTGGTTCTCTCGAAAACTAACGAAAAATAGTATCGGAGTAACTGGTTCATGTTTGCTTAAAGATATCATGTGTTTATAGTATAAAAGAGAATGTATTCCATTGTAGATAAGAGTGATACACATATAGAACATACCTATATTTGTAAGGAACCACCGGTGGAATTTCATACGGCCCGTCAAAAAGTGGTCCTGGGAAAAAGTGAAGTGTATGGTGAAATGCTCTTTATTGATGATGAAATTCAGAGCACTACCAGTGACGAGGGGATTTACCATAAAGTCATGGCACAGGTCCCCTTTCAAGGATATGGACCAGATCACGGTGTGCGTATCTTAATCTGTGGGAGTGCCGAGGGATGCCTGTTGCGTGAAATCCAGAAAATGGGTCTTCAGGGTGTAAAAATTACCATGGTCGATTGGGACCAGGAGCTCGTGGAATATTTTAAGGGGGAGAAGGGTCAGATTTGGAATTCTGGAGCCTATCAGAAAGCAGAACGTGATGGGAACTTGACATTACTCTATGAAGATATCTTTCAGTGGATCAAAGGGGCGCCTTCGGAGACAGTGTGGGATATTATCTATATTGATCTGATTGATCCAGATGAGGAATATCACCCCCTCTACGCCGACTTTTTATCAGATTGTCAGAAACACCTTTCGGCGTCTGGGCGTCTGATTCTGAATCACGGAGAATTTACCCCAGAAATGTCGAGTTTGATCCCCATTGTCAGAAATGTATTTCCAGAGTGTCATTATGCGATTGTCCCTTGTTTTGTGCCAAGTTATATGGGGGTCTGGAATTTCCTATATGTCCAGAAAGAGAAGATGAATCTGAACTATCTGGAACGTGTGTCTGCGTTGCGAACACAATGGAATATGTGGAAGCCATCCTAAAATTGACCTGCTTTGGGAAACTAGGAATGCTATAGAAAAAGAAGATGAAGACAGAAAGCGTAAAATTTCCGGCGATTGCCGATCCTGTTCTGTTTTACATTGGCAAGTCACAAGATGAGAATCACGGACTTCTTGACCTTGCCAAACCTGAAGACCTATGGTTTCATTTGGGGAGCGATTCGTCTGCGCACGTGATTGGGGTTGTCCCCACCGGCCTTCCACGGAAACATTTGTCCTACATTGTGAAACGTGGTGCCCTCCTTTGTAAGCAACATACGGCCAAGGTGGCAAATCGGCAAAATGTGGCGGTGATTTATACACGTGTTCGCAATGTAGCCAAAACGGAAACTCCTGGCGAAGTTGTGACCCAGGATACTCAACTCATTATTTGCTAAAAAAATTGACCCTTTTTTCATGCTTATCACAAGTACAGTCGATAGTTGTGATAATTAAAATGCCAGGCCAGTATTCCCTTAACCTCTATGCCACCGAAGAAGGTCGTCCCATTTATGAAAAGCTCTTTGTAAATGGTCAAACGCTTCCAACTCCAGATGGTTTTAAAGATACTCTTGTAATTACGCATAATACGGAAAATGCTGGATTTGACCTCTATTGTGCGAAAACACAGACCATTTCTCCTGGGAATGTGACCCTTCTGGACCTTGGGGTAAAGGCTGTTCTGAAAGAGAATACTGGATCAGAAAATCAGCATTATTGGCTCGCCCCACGCAGTAGTATTTGGAAGTCTGGGGTGACCATGGCAAACAGTATGGGTGTCATTGATCGCAGTTATCGTGGTGTGCTGATGGGGGCAGTCCTTCCTTTCCGTAATGAAGGGGTTACCATTGACGCTGGGACTCGTCTTTTCCAGATTCTCCCACCCGATATGGGGACAATTACACAGGTCTATCTCCATGATATGGGTCTTATTGATACCACGGAACGTGGCGAAGGAGGCTTTGGTTCTACCGGCAAGTAAATTGCGGAAAGCGTCTGTGTATTTTTTATGCCGACTCTCTAGAAATGTCCTCCACGACCTATTATATTCTCCAAGATGCCATTCATAATGTCCAGACAGTAAGCAAATCCAGCCAAGATTTGGAACGCATGATGCTCCGCATTGACCGCTTTCTGAAGGTCCCAGATGCGATGGAAAAAATTAACGCGGCCGTCGATGACGAAAAGGTCGAATTTGCCCAATTCAGTGTCATTAAGACATCCGATCCCATGAAATACATTCAGTAAAAAATGGGGTCTTATTTATACAATAGCATATGCTCCTACCGCCTTCATTTTTTCAACATAATGTTTGCGACATAGGGGCGTATACATTTCTTCTCCCCCCACACATACCTGTCCCTGTTTCGCTTCGCGCGCCTTACAATAGGAAAACAGGGCTTCCGTCCCATTACGACACTCAGAACAGAATGCTTTGAGTTTGGTAATCGTATCCGCAAAGGGAATTAAATCCAGAATTTGTCCAAAGGGACGCCGATCCGCATCCCCATCCAGACCCACCACCACAACATCCTTCATGTCTTCTTCCACCGCATGTAAGACAAACTGCTTGAGATCCCCAAAGAACTGTGATTCTTCAATAATAACCAGTTTTGCGGCCTTGTAGGATTCATCCTCAATATGATTCAGAAGGGTTGGCCAGCGCTTACACGGAATCTGAATGGAATCGTGGTTGGCGACAACATGATCCTCACTATACCGATTGTCTGAAATATGGCTTACAAGAAGAATTGGGGTTTGAATCGAACGGTGACGATTCACAATACGAATAATCGCCGACGACTTGCCGGCAAACATCGGACCAAGGATCAATTCAAGACTCATTTTTCTACTTGCTGGGGTGGGAAAACTACACGCCAATTTTTTGATGCGTTTGGGGGTTCTATGTTATGTTAGGGTGAAAACCCACACTTGCTACATAGTTTCATATTACAAGGAATGAGTCCAATCTTTGTACGAATCCGAATATAGGTATGTTGGCAATAGAATTGTTTAATCTTTTCTTGTAGTTTTATTTCTTCCATATGTTTTTCAACGTTGGACGCTTCAGATGTTAAACCCCTTTCTTCTAACATTTGTTTGTATTTTTCGAGGGCTTCTTTTGTATCGATCGGTTTCGACATATCTACTTACTGGGCAAAAAATTGGCTTCAAGGGATGGTAGGTTGGAAAGTAACAAGCGACAAAAATGATATCTGGATTTCTGGATACCCAAGATTACATCCACTTTCGGATTGTGGATACACGCGGTGAGACACTTCATACATTTGTCGGTGCTTCCTCTGCGATTCCGTGCCTTCCTGGGGACACATGCCAATGGTCTGGGGAACATTGTGTGTTAATTTCACGAAAGAAGCATACAAATCTGGTTGGAAATCTTCATCTCCAGAGCAAATATCGGTATGGAATGACCAGTCGTGGGGTACCCATTTATCTCTTTACCCCACAAAATCGAGGGTATCCACCCCTCATTGTTGGATGTAGTCGCAAAGAAACCGACAAGAATATCTTGGCCCTGGTCGATTTTGAAGATTGGGGGAACTTGAAGGGACATCCTCGTGGGAATCTGCGTGAAGTCTTGGGGGAATGTGGGGACTATGATGCCGAGAAAAAGGCGTTGTTGTATGTGGCATCCCCCTATAAAATTCCAAAAGATTGGTCTGATGATGAACGATGTATTTCGGAGGTCAATTTGTCGGATCGAATCGAACTTCCAGAAAACACCTTTCATATTGATCCGGTCGGTTGTAAAGATATTGATGATGTGATCAGTATTGAATATGTGGATAGCGAGACCTATATCTGGATTACCATTAGTGATGTTAGCGAAATTATCAAGGAAGGCTCCAAGGAGGATATCTTGGCCTCGCAGATATGTCAGACAACCTATAGTCTTCAGGGCGAGGCACTCAAACCGATGCTTCCCCCCCATTATTCCGAAAATATCTGTAGTTTGTTGCCTGGAAAAATGCGCCTTGGAATTTCCTTACGTTGTCAGGTTCAGGCGGATGGAAATCTGTTGGTTGAGAATGTGTATAAAACATTGGTCCGTGTTACAAAATCCTACAGTTATGAAAGTGTCTATGATGATCCGTCCTTTCCCAAACAACTCTTTGTAAAAATTACCCATGCGATTCTTGGAAGCTCGGCAAATCATCGCGACAGTCATACATGGATCGAAGCCCTCATGATCTTTTACAACCGTTATGTTGGCAGTCTTCTAAAAGAACTTGGAAAAGGTGTCTTACGTTCGCATGCTGGATCCGATCCGTCACGTGAGGCCCTATTGCGCACCTTATCGGATGAAACCTTGCTTGCCTATGCGAATTACGCGGCGACCTATGTCGATTCTGGGACCTCTGCCGATACGACCCATAAAGCCCTAGGAATCGAGACATATTGTCACGCGACCAGTCCAATTCGTCGTTATGCGGACCTTGTAAATCAACGTGTATTGAAGACATGGTTATCAGGTCAGGCAGTCAATGTGGGCTATAATATCTACCAACTTCAGACACGTGAAAAAGAAAATAAACAGTATAGCCACCACTGTCAATTCTTAGAACTATTACAGGAATCTCAGAAATCTCAGATCAATGTCCAAGTGTTGGCCCTGGAAGATTTTGAAGAAGGTCGCATTCGAATTACCGCATGGGTTCCTGTGTGGAAACGTATCTTCTCCTTTATGATGAATGGTGGTATGATTGGGGAAGGGGTAGCTTCCGTAGAAGATGTGATTCAACACACAAAAAATACAATTCATATTCAAGACACCTTGACCATGAATTATAAAACATTTCCCCAACAAGCACGGTGGATGGATCGCATCCTGTTTCAAATTGTTCACATAGATGTGAATTCCCACGTAGTTATAGATGGAGATAAAGCGAGTCCTGCTGAATAACGTCGCGAATCAACTGGGGTTTAATCCCTTCAATTTTTGTGAGAAGGGGAATATCCTGGCTATAGGTTGCCATAGCGGTAAGCTCATCCAGGCCATTTGAAATCTTACTGATCATTCGCACAAGGTTTCCCTCAAAGATCCCATAATCACTACATACATTCGCCGCATGAGCACCCTTGAGCCACGCCTGAATCGGTTCGACCCAATTATAACACAGTTTCCAAAACTTGGGGTCCGAGGGAATACGCTCGTATTCTTCATCTTTTTTATATTCAGAAGCAAGGGTTTCAAAGGTTTCCAGGACGCGACGAACACGGTCACTTACCTTGATATTGTGTAAGAAATAGTTTTCAGATTCTTTATCATCCCCAAAACAAGACAAGATTGTCAGAATTTCATCTGCTTCCAAATCTTGGAAAAGGCCCTGGGTATAAGCCTCTGAAATATAAAGCAAATGGTTTTCATTACATTCTGTAGCCAAGACACCTTTTGCTGTCACAGTATATGTGCTATCTTCATTCGGAACAACATAATTATGCTTGGTAAGAATCTTTAGAGTTTTCTGAACACTGTCGGTATAATTTTCAAGATCCTGAAGAAGTCGCACACAATTCTCACGAACCTTGACCGCCTTTTTCCATTCGGCCCATTGTTTTTCGAGTCCAGACCATTTTGGACCCATATGACGATCATTCCAACGATTCAGTTCCGTCTGCGCCTGTTTCCGCCCCGCATTTACAAGGCAAGAAATATCACTCAGAATCTTATCCTTGAGTTCAAATTCACGCTGATCGTGCGGAAGAAGTTGTAGGGATTGTACTTTTGTTTGCGCTGCATCATAATCACGCTGGGTAGAAGTAATCGCATCCTTATGTTGCTGATACCAATAGGAGTCATTCATAATCGAAAGCCATTCCGTATTTTTATTATGAAGCGTCTTCAGCAAGAAATCGTAGGAAAAGGTCATTCGACTCTGAATTGCCGGCTTCTCCCCCTTCATCATTGACCGCATTTCCAATAAACTGGGGGGATCGCGATCTGGCAAATAGACAACCGTCCCCTGCGTATCTTTTCCACGCCGACCTGCGCGACCGGCCATCTGAATATATTCGTCATGCCGAAGCATACGCATGGATTCTACCGTATCATCGTACTTTGTAAGGCCCACAAAGAGGACAGTCTTGGTTGGCATATTAAGGCCCACCGCAAAGGTTTCGGTACAAAACAGAATCTGAATATAGCCTCGGCTAAAGAGAAGTTCAATCACCTCCTTGAGCATTGGCAAAAGACCGCTGTGATGGTACGCAACACCCTTCGTGATCAGATTTCGTAGATCGTGATACTGAGGAAGAGTCTCCAGGACCTGTTTGTGATGACGTAGGTGGAAATCAAAGATCTTCTGTGCCCCATGGCCATCTCCAATCCCATTTTCTCCGTGAATTGCCAACAGATTGTCTTCAATCTTGTGCGCATACTTTTCACAGTCACGGCGACTTAAGACAAACCCAATTGCTGGAAGCTGATCGTTTGCTTTGAGGTATTGTACCATCTGATTGAGCTGATGTTGGTAGCCATCCCCTGCGATTTTTCCATCAACGGCCCCCTCAAAACCACCGGCTCGCGCATCGCGCACCTTTTCCTGATACTTCACCTTGGCCTTTGCGGTTTCCTTTCGTTTCTGAAGCCAGGTATTATAGGTTTTCTCATAAAAGACTTCCTTGGCATCCATAATTGGCTGTAATTCGCCGTCATAAAACACATTGTGGGTAAGAGGAACAATACGATAGGTTGTCTGAATAAGATGAACAGGAACCTTCTTAATCTCCCCCAACCACGAAGCAAACTTTTCTGGAGATGCGAGGGTGGCAGAAAGAAGGACAAGCTGAACCTGGGAAGGAAGTAGAATCATAGTTTCTTCCCATACCTTTCCACGTTCTCGATCATTAATATAATGGCACTCATCAAACACAACCGCCCCCAAATCTTGGAGGGAAAGACTGCTGGTAATTCCCAGATGCTGGGTAATTGTCCCCTCCTTATAAAGAAGGTTTCGAAGGATTTCAGTGGTCATCACAATAATCTGCGCATCTGGGCAATATTTAATATCTCCAGTCATAATTCCCACCTGACCAGGAGTTGGCCACATTTGCTTCAGATCGTGAAATTTTTGGTTGGATAAGGATTTAATGGGAGTTGTATAAAAGACACGTTTCCCCTGTTTTAGGGCGTGAGCAATCATATATTCTCCCACCAAGGTTTTTCCAGAACCGGTCTTGGCACATACCAAGGTATTATGACCCTGATCAATGGCAGCAATCGCATGTTTCTGGAAAATATCGAGGGGGAACTTGTACTCGATGGCATATTCTACAACCGTATGACCTGGTTCCTTGGAAAGGTCACACTGACGTAAGTAACTCATTCTTTTATAATATAAAATCAAGCGTTGTTTATATATTATATAATTGGCAAATCGCGTTCAATTTTTTCTATCATTTACAAATAGAAGTTCGGATGCAAGAAGGTTATTATTGGTTTTATCGCCTTACGCTTACACAAACAAATACTATAATTACCACACAGGTTTTTGATGATTTTAAGAAATATATACATGCAATAAATCCCGGAGTTAATTTAGGACTTTTAAAAGATGCTCTTGATATGATAAATTTCGATACAATTATCGATAAAGGAGAGTATCAAATATTACGAACAAAAGATCCTCTAAATTATGATTATGAACCAATTGTATAATTATTCAAGGAGCATTTTATAGGATCCAATCAAGTATTTAACATTTGGATACCCCATCTTTTGCGCCTGTTCTGCTGCCTTTCTGGCGCGCACCGTTGTATTACAGTAGAAGAGAATACGCGCTTGTTTATCTGGCACACGCATTGGTAAATCAGAGACAATATTTTGGACCGGAATATGAAATGCGAGTGGATAATGTCCAAGTGCCCATTCATTATCGGTACGAACATCGACTACCGCATCATATTGCTGATATTGAATCTGTGTTTTGGCTACTTCCGGTGTGACAGCAAGAGGGCTCTGGTAGGAATAATAAATCATATATATCAGTATTCCAAGAATTACGGATAAGAAAAATTGTTTCCACCAAATCTTCATTTTCTCTACCTCTAAATAGATAAAATGAGTGTCGTAAAAGATTATTCACAGGTGGTTTCAAAATTAAATACCCCACAATATTTTGTACAGTACAAAAATGAAACAAAGTTTGTATTTACGACAGATATTGATCAGATTTTAAAATATGTTCAATCAAAGGTTCCCAGTCAAAATACAGCGAGTTTCTCAACGGTAATTTCTGGATTATCTGAGGATCGTGTTCAAAAAATTGGTGATTTTACTGTTGTGAAAACAAAGGACTTTGGAAAATATAAATCTGGAGGAATATAATGTTTATAAGGGATTCTTGTATAATTTTAGGAAAAAAATTTTACAAGCAGAATCTTATTTTAAGCGGATATTTGGAATGAATCTAATTGTGTTACGTATGCCTTTGCCTGTTCTAATTTCTCATGAATGGAGTATTTATTGGATTTTGTAGTTGCCCATTTTTGAAGAATCAGATCATTTGTAATTTCACCTGACTGCTTTTTATTTTGAATGGGATGTTTTTCAACACGAAAGAATTCTCGTATATTTCCACTTGGCAACTTTTCTGTATAATATACAACATACTTTGGTAAATCTTCCTGTGTAAGTCCGTCTGGTAATTCTTTTGCATTATATTTACGATTACACTTTCCACGATTGGAATTTTGAACTGACTGTGATGTAATACGTAAATTTTCCAGGCGGTTATCCAGTTTATTTTGATTAATATGATCCACAGATTCTTGCCCCTTTCCATGGCCAAAATGATTCATAAGATGGGAATGTAAATATAATATTTTTTTATTTATATGACATGCGATATATCCAACTTTCATAACATACCATGACACTTCTTTCCCTTCAACATTTCGTATTTTTTCGAGTACATCTGGGTCAATGATTGTAAAAGTATTGGGATTACAATATAATAATATACAATCCCTTCCTACAATATCTTTTGCGTGGTACGCCCAATTCTGAATTTTTCCAGCCGATTTCCCCATTGTAGGTGTAAATCCTGGAATATAATCCCCCAGAATAAATCCGGATGGAAGTAATTGGTTTGCAATTGTAAGAGTATCCATAAAACTACCGGTTTAATATAGTGTTTTTTTTCAATTTTATTTCGAAATTGTCTTATTTCAAAATAAAATATATATTTTTATATTTTAAAGAGTTTTAATTTATTTGTATTTATATTCTTTATTGTGTTTTTATATTTTAAAAGTGTTTTTAAAGATATTTATATATTATATTTTATACATATACAACAATAAACAACCAATAAGGTGTTTAGTTGGAGTAAGCTAACGTTTGCCCCAGTTGTGTTACCACAACCCTAGACGCTCTCCTTGTATATCCATATGGAAGATATACAATTCCTCGTATAGATCCTGTTTCCAGGCGGACGGACTCTATCTTATGCGAGTTTCCTCGCCCACTACCATTGAGTCTCTGAACTGCATGCGTGGGGAAATTCCCTTTAGCACTTGGCTGCGGATTGTCGCTACCATACAACTTCTTACCATACCCACATGTTTCCCTGTGGTGCCACTGGACAGATCTTTCGATTCCAGGGCGGTATTGTATGTTTATCACGAGTTTCCCGCAATTTGACAGTGTTGCTTGGGTACATTTGTATTGTACCCCCATATAAACTAGCGTTACCTTTTCGTAACACTCTTGGAAGCATAGCTCCTTTTTCATTAATTTGAAAAAGCGATACCTCCCATACCAGACATGATACGGAGCACGTTGTAAGAAGTAGTGTAGACACGGACCTGGGAAGAGGTAGAAGAGCCGACGGCGAGGGAGCTGACGGTCAGGAGGAGGGTGGTGTTATCAATACG
>JACCDW010615019.1_pt1 | contig 13921 bp, 13 predicted proteins | sample 7449781 | NCBI WGS metagenome assembly JACCDW01 (sample SAMN15323449, study PRJNA562643) | freshwater metagenome | isolation source: river surface water | place: USA:Blue River Watershed | collected 2017-08-18 | reverse complement strand
CGTAAGTAATAGCTAATGCTGTACTTGCAGTAAAAGTCATGCCAGTTACTACGGCGGAGTTGCTCTCCCATATAGCAAGAGCGCCATTGTCCATATACCAAGCATAATCTAGTGAAGTATAAGAAGCGTCACCAGTAGGATCAGCATTCAAGCTAAACATTACTACTGCTGAAGTACTTGTGGCTTTAGCTGTACAATAAACACCTCTTACATATCCTTGGGTAGAATAAACTTGAGAATCCCAAGCATTAGTTCCAGAAGATTTTATGAAAGTGCTGCTATCTGCTCCATAGGCTGTATTTCCACCAAAAACAGGAGTCCAATCTGAAGCTCCTCTAGCACCAGTTCCACCTGTTCCTCCAGTGCCACCTGTCCCTCCTGTGCTACCGATAGATCCTGTAGATCCTATTCCGCCCGTACCACCTGTTCCGCCAGTGCCGCCTGTTCCTCCAATAGACCCTGAAGTTCCAGAGGTTCCCGCTGAACCAGATGTTCCAGATGTGCCGCTAGAACCAGAAGACCCACCTGAACCAGAGGTTCCTGAAGATCCACTAGTTCCAGATGTTCCTCCGGACCCTGAAGTGCCAGAAGATCCGCTAGTTCCAGAGCTTCCCGCTGAACCAGATGTTCCGCTAGATCCAGAGGTGCCAGAAGAGCCTCCTGATCCAGATGTACCAGAAGATCCGCTAGTACCCGAAGAACCAGAAGACCCAGATGTTCCGCTAGTTCCATTTCCGCCTGTCGCGCCATCCAAGTTTGTGGTCCAAGAAGCATATGTTCCCGTGCCATCTATTTCTGTTACTCTTAGAGTTATCGCACCAGTAGAACTATTATAAGATACTACTTCTCCATGAAAGTGATTCGTTAAATTATAAGCTACTATTAAGTGCTGAGCTATAGTATATGATAAATTAGCACTTGTAGTTAAGCTTTGATTATTTCCAATTACTAACGAAGCTAAATTTATAGAAGTAGAAGAGCTGCCTGCATATACAGCACTAACGCCACTTGTTCCTGAAGTCCCCGAAGTTCCAGATGAACCACCAGATCCAGATGTGCCAGACGAGCCGCTTGTTCCAGAAGACCCTCCTGACCCAGAGGTTCCAGACGAACCGCTTGTCCCAGAGCTTCCGCCAGAGCCTGATGTGCCGCTAGAACCAGAAGTTCCTGAAGAACCACCAGACCCAGATGTGCCGCTTGAACCAGAAGTCCCCGATGATCCTCCAGATCCAGATGTTCCAGATGAGCCGCTTGTGCCAGAAGATCCTCCAGACCCTGAAGTACCAGAGCTTCCTGATGTTCCAGAAGACCCACCAGATCCTGATGTTCCAGACGAACCAGAAGACCCAGATGATCCAGAGCTTCCGCTTGTTCCAGATGAGCCGTCGCCGCCACTAGCACCGTCTAAGTTAACCAACCAATTGCTATAGGTTCCAGATCCCACAGTTCTTATTGGCGCTCCGAATGATAAATCTCCAGTTACAGAATTATAAGATATTACTTCGCACTCTTGGAAATTAGATCCATTATATACAACAATAATAGATTGCGCAACGCTATAGCCATAATTAGGTCCAATATTTAAAGTACCAGCATTTCCTAATGTAAATGAAGTTTCTGATGTTGCTCTATACTTATCTCCGCTAGAACCAGAGCTTCCGCTTGTTCCAGAAGATCCGCTTGAGCCAGATGACCCCGACGATCCTCCAGAACCAGAAGTTCCAGAAGTGCCTGAAGTTCCGCTTGAACCAGAAGTTCCAGATGAACCTCCTGAACCGCTTGTGCCAGAAGATCCAGATGTACCAGAAGAACCAGATGTTCCACTTGTTCCAGATGTGCCAGAGCTTCCTCCTGAACCCGATGTACCAGAAGACCCAGAAGTTCCGCTTGTTCCGTCTATTCCAGATGTTCCACTTGAGCCTGATGTTCCGCTGGTTCCAGAAGATCCGCTTGTTCCGCTTGTCCCAGAAGACCCACCTGTGCCGCTAGTCCCAGATGTTCCAGAAGAGCCTCCGGACCCAGACGTTCCAGAAGACCCTGATGTACCAGATGTTCCACTGGTTCCAGACGATCCGCCTGACCCAGAGGTTCCACTTGTTCCAGAAGAACCGCCTGATCCCGAAGTCCCAGAAGAACCCGATGTTCCAGAAGAACCGCCTGATCCTGAAGTCCCAGAAGAACCCGATGTCCCGCTAGTTCCATCTATACCAGAAGTCCCGCTAGTTCCAGAAGTCCCGCTAGTTCCTGAAGTGCCACTAGTACCAGAAGTACCTGAAGTTCCAGAAGATCCGCCAGAGCCAGAAGTTCCAGATGAACCACCCGATCCAGAAGTTCCCGACGATCCAGAGGTTCCTGAAGATCCTCCAGAACCCGAAGTTCCAGACGATCCAGATGTTCCCGAAGAACCAGAAGATCCTGAAGTCCCTGATGTTCCAGACGTACCAGATGTGCCAGAAGACCCATCTGCTCCGCAAAGAACCCAAGATACAGCATAAGTATTACTTAGCTCTATATTTCCATGCCCAGCTAAGAAATTTAAATTTACAGTCCAAGTATCGTCTCCATTATGTATAACACTAGCAACAAAAAGCTCTACTCTATTATGAATATCTCCAGTATTTACTAATTGGAATATTGCTTTCTCGTATCTTAATTCAACCCAAGTTCTTAATCCTTCAAACCAAGAATCTAATAAACTCCCACCAGAATCATACTCATTAAATATAGCAGAGGAAATAGAAGATAAAGAACCATTTCCAGCAACTACTTTAAATTCACCATTTGCCAAAACTGCATTATTTGTTAATAAATATCTATAAGTATTAGCTCCGTCCACTCCTGAAGAGCCAGAAGTGCCAGAAGACCCTGATGAGCCTGAAGTTCCCGATGTGCCTGAAGATCCTCCAGAACCACTTGTCCCAGAAGTCCCCGAAGTTCCTGAAGTGCCGCTTGTTCCAGATGTACCACTTGTGCCAGACGATCCTCCTGATCCAGAAGTGCCAGAAGACCCCGAGGTTCCAGAAGACCCTCCTGATCCAGAAGTTCCGCTTGTTCCTGAAGATCCGCTTGATCCAGATGTTCCAGAAGATCCAGATGTGCCAGATGTTCCACTTGTACCAGACGAACCACCTGACCCAGAAGTTCCAGACGATCCTCCAGACCCAGATGTTCCAGATGAGCCGCTTGTACCAGAAGACCCGCCAGATCCTGAAGTGCCAGAGCTTCCACTAGAGCCAGAAGATCCGCCTGAACCAGAAGTGCCTGAGCTTCCAGATGAACCAGAGGTTCCAGAAGTGCCAGATGATCCAGCAGGACCGGGCAACCCAGCGCTTACAACTATAGCGCTTTCTATATCGCTTGGCGGCGCTGTAACTTCTACGTTAATTGATGGCTTTGGATTTACTATTACTATGTCTGGCATATTAGTAAGTTACTTCTGGGGTTACTGTGACTGTTCCTTGCAATACTCTTGATACAGTATTTTCAGGAGCTTGGCCTGATACATATCTTTCTATATCATAAACCGCAACTGTTATCGGAAGCGCTGCGGTTTCTGAAGGGCTTAATGTAAAATTAATTACTCCCCCAGTAGCGCTTACCACTGTAGGCTCTAAATCAACAAGAACTCCAGTCGAGCCATATGAATATCTGACTTTTCCTCTTAAAGAATAGCCACTTATATTTATTGGAGTGCCGCTTGTGTCAGTCAGGGTAGCTGTTAAATCGTAGTTCTCTCCCTGATTGACAATTATGTTGTATACAGCCATGCCATAGATTACACTCTATTTTGTTCAATAGATCATATAATTCCTACTCCTTTTTGGCCCACAACCTTACTAGCACATTCGTTAGCAAAAAGAATTGCTTTTTCTATGTCATTAGTTTTACTAAATTCTACTACCAATCCAGCCAAGAAAGAATCACCAGCTCCAGACACATCTATTACTTCTTGCTGGGCCACCGGATAGTTTTTGCCTAAGTAATAACAGCCATCTTCTCCCGCTGTTTTAATTATTCTATCTTTAAGCACACTTGGGATGCAATGCTTTGATCTGTCGTATTCAAAATTATTAATCTTTACGAATCTTACTTTTGTAGCCCAGTCTCCTAATATTCTTTTGCTATCAAGAAATACTGAATTATGATTAGACGAAATAGTTAAAATATCTTCTTCTGTTAAAAAACCTTTATTATAATCAGATATTACTATGTGATCATAATCATAACTCATCTTTTCTATATTGAATCTCTTTATGTTTTCGGCAGAATCTAATCTAAAGAACATATGATTTGTACTCTTATGCACATATCTTGTTTTAGTTATATTAGACCAGTTGGGATTTGTAACTATATCGCAAGAGTTTTCTAACGATTTTATATTACGATAGACATTTTTAGCCATGCCGGGATTATCATTTTGATCGATAATCTGCAATATTGGCACAGGCTTATCTGGACTCATTCTATTGCAAGAGCAATAAACATGAACGTCTCTGCAACTGTCGCCAATTACTAAAATTTTCTTTTTCATTAGAATTTACTTTTTCTTTCGACGATCATGGATGGCCTTGAAGAGTAAAGAGCCTTTTTGTAAGCTTCTAGCACTTCTGGGCCAGTATTTGGAACGTAGACAGGAAATGATACCATGTTTCTAAATCCTTCTGTAAAGTTTTGAGAATGAGTTGGCCCAGAATAGAACGGGCCACTATCAGCCACAACTGTTCTAAATATTACTGGACACTCATATTCCCCATGAGAAATTCTTTCAATATGATTAGCGTGATTAATAATCGCATCTGCTGCGACTAGCATGAAATCATGACGCTCGTAATAAACAACGGGCCTGAATCCTTCAAACGACATACCAATCGCAAGTCCAGCCATAAGGTTTTCCGCGACAGGGGTTTCAATCTTTTGACTATTATCTACATTAACAAGATTGCCCATAGCATTTCCGTGTTTTACGTTATATCCAATAAATACAGAATTTGCTTTTCCAATCTCCGTCATTGCTTCAGTAACAGCATTCTTAAATGAAATATTTGGATCAATATCAAAAGACGGCATCTCTTCTGGAAGCAAATGCGGGAAATATTCAGCATCAGTTTTTTGCTTTGTTTTCTTTAGATCAATGTTCTCGTCAATTCTTGCGTGAGGATAAGTGATGTCGTATCGATATCTTTCTACACAAGGAGGCATCGGAGGCAACACAGACTGGCCCCATCTTTCATTCTTTGGTGTGCAAACAGATCTATTATTATCTTCTACGATAAACTTGCATGGCAAATCAAAGCCAGAAACATATCTTGCTGCTTCAAAAAGATGCCCAGAATCTTCTGTGCCATCGCCAACAAAGCACCATACCTTCTGGGAAGACCCCTTGCGCTTGAGAGCAAGAGCGATCCCCGCCGCAATAGCTGGTGTGCCTCCAATGATTGCTGACGTAAAGAAATTGCGCTTTCTGTCATAAATAAACATACTTCTGCCATCTAAGATTCTTTGGCGCAACTCTTCTGCCGGGATTCCAGCGAGAAGAGCGTGATAATGATTTCTGTGATTAGAGATTACATAATCCCCATCTTTGATGTCCTTAAAAATTTCTATTAATTGATCCTCATTGCCTCCTGACAAATGAAATAAGAATGGCAACTTGCAATCCCTATAAAGATCAATGATTGAGTTTTCGAAATTAATTAAATCTTGCTTTGTGGCGTAATTCATTTTAAAAATTGATAATGATTCTTCCAGATTCTCCAGACTTCAATTTAGTAATAGCCTCATTGACATTGAAGATATCGTAGCGATCAGTCACTAGAGATTTTATGTTTATTTGTCCGTTTTTATAAAGTTTTATATATCTTGGAATGTCTATGTCTGGATCAAAGTTTCCAGCTTGAGTAGACCTAATAGTTTGCCCATTAGAAGAGAAGAATTTAATAGGATCAGATATCATTATTTGCGATCCCGGCTTTGGCTGAGAAACAAGAATGCATCTACCTTGCTCAGACAACATAGGTATAAATCTAGATACAAAACTTAAAATACCAGTAGTGTCTATGATGCAATCAAACTTTGTTTTTGATTCTACTATCTTTTCTACATCAACCGGACTATAAAAAGCAGCTCCCAAGTTTTCAACCATTTGCCTTTTCTTTTCATTGATATCTATTCCTACGACTTCTGAAGCCAATGAAAGTTTTGCGGCTTGCACACAACTAAGACCAACTCCTCCACACCCAATCACTAATACGCTCTCTCCGAATTTAATATTAGCGTCTTTATTCACTACGCTAAATCCGGTGGAAAGACCACAACCAAGCAAAGCGCAAAATTCATTATTTATATCCTTGTCTACTGCTGTGACACGATTTTCGGAAATCACAACTTCTTCAGCAAGAGTCGTGACCTTTCCGCCAGAGATTTCTCTTTCATTCCAAGTGTATTTAGCAAAATCAGCCTCAATTCCAGCCCCTTTTCGCCAATGCATGACAACTTTGTCGCCCTTTTTTACTTTAGAAACATTTTCGCCAAGATCTTCAACTATTCCACATCCTTCATGTCCTATTAGATGCGGCATATATTTTTCGTTATTCTTTAGCCCAGCTATTTCTTGCAACTGCGCCCCACACAAACCACTGGCCAATAGCCTTACCCTTACTTGCCCAAATGACAATTTCTTAGGCAGGTTTATACTATCTACATGGAGCGGTTTGTTTTTTTCTATTAGAATCGCAGCTTTCATTATCTCTTTATTCTATCGAATTGTATCGAACTAATATAAAAAGATTGACACTTTGTCATCATCACCACAAATTCAGCAATCTCATCTGGGTCCATTAATTCATTAAAATCTGGTCGCCCGATATTCATTCCGGTAGCCATGGCCCTAGGATAGAGGTTTATTATTTTGATATTTTTTTGGAAAGCTTCTGCCGAAATAGAATCCGAATAACCCCTCAGAGCATATTTAGCTGCTGCATAGTCAGGATCTTTAGCGTCTGGCGAAACTCCGCAAATCGAATTCACATTAATTATTGTGCCGCCACCCTTTGATTTTAAAAATGAAAACGCAGAACTTAAAACATTTAATGATCCTTGATAAGATTTTATGTAATCACTCTTATCAAAAGCATTATTTATTATAATATCTGGGTTGTGCTCTTTGAAAATGTCCTCTGAAATATCAAGCATATCGCATACTACCCCATTAAATATAGGATATTTTTTTCTTCCGCAAACGGTTACTTCATACTCATGATCAAATTTTTTAGCCAGCGAAAGCCCAAATCCAGATGTCCCACCTACAACAAATACTTTTTTCATTCTAATGAAAATATAAAATCTTCTGTGACAATAAAATCTACCGATCCGTCTAGCAAGTGTTTAATCACTTGTTGCGGGTAATTATTGATAGGCTCTCCATGGGCGTTAAAAGAAGTATTCAGAACAATTGGTAGCCCTGAAATTTTTCTATACTCATCAATTATATCATAGTAAAGTTGATTAGCAGATCTTTTTACTAATTGAGGTCTTGCTGACTTATCTACTTTGTGTACAACAGCAGGTATTTTGTCTATCCAATCTTGTTTAGTGCTATAACATAGCGTCATGAATTCTGAAGTATATCTTGACTTTTCGCAGTCAAAAATGGAACTAGCATATTCTTCTAGAACAGATGGCGCGAAAGGCATGATTTCAGTTCTCTTCAATCTTGCGTTTAATTTTTGATGCGTTTCCGCATCTGTCGGGCGCACTACTATACTTCTGTTGCCCAATGCTCTAGGCCCGTATTCTGTTTTGCCCAAGAACAACCCTATTACATGCCCATCATTAATTAAATTTGCTACTTGATTTATGTTAAAAGCCTTTATGCGAACATTTTGATTGGTGCGCATCAACTCAAGCCAAGTTTCTCTTCCAAAACTTTCTCCCCAATAAACATGTTCTGGATGTAACGGTTTATTTATTTCATTAAGCTCAGAGGCTCTTACTAACGCTGCTCCTAAAAACAAACCAGCGTCCCCCATTGCTTGATGGATATATATTTCGTCATATAATCCTGACTCGTTTATGAATTGATTTAATTTTACATTGGCGAATAAACCACCAGACAAGCACAGCTTCTTGTACTCAGGGAATCTGCCTTTCATATCCACCAACATTTTCAGAACCATGTCTTCTGAAAATTTTTGCAAAGTGGCAGCGTAATCTGCTTTTTTATCTTCATCTCTAAACCAACCCTCATCTGAAAGTTTATTTAGTATAAAGAAAAACGTAGAAAGCCAACCTACTTTTTTATGAGTCAAATCCTCATAATATAAGCATTGACTAAAATAATCATATATTCGCTGATTGACTTTCCCATGACCAGCTAATCCAACTATCTTCCCTTCGTCCTTCAAGATTCTCCACCCCATCCAATTCGCGCTAAAACCCCATAAATTTGCCAAAGGAGAAGCTACTCCATACCAAGCTGAATGCACACAATCGTAATAATTGTTTTCGCACAAATAGATTTTTCCTCTGCTTCTCAAACCTGCGCCATCTAACGATAAGCTAATCACTTTGCCACTCATACCAGACGTATAGTAAGCACCTAAAGCGTGGCACAAATGATGTGAAAATGTTTTTATTTTAGAGCTTATTTCTTGCCTCCTATACTTTTCTGGGAAATTCTTAAATAAGAAAGGTCTCGCTATCGCTATATGGTCGCAATTTTCCATTGACACTCCATATCGCTCTTCAATTGAAGCAACAGCCTTAGTTGGAAATATATTTTGGTTAAAGCAAGCTTTTACTCCAGTAAGCTTTTCTTCTTCCAAACTATAGACTACTTTTCCGTCTATAATCAAACACGCGCCAGCATCATGTCCATCAGTCGGTGATAATCCTATTATTTTACTCATAAATTGTTAATTATATCGTCAAATATGTCTTCCTGTTTGTATTCTACCCAATTTTCGTGGTGGTCAACTGTGATGTCAGCTCTTCCTCTGTTCATCCAAAGCTTGTCAGATCCAAAGACGCTTGTTTTTTTTGTTTCTATTTCGTGCCTCTTTATGTCGTAAGACGCATAAATATTCCCAAATTTCGTCCCGAATGGATAGATCCGCTCAAAATTAGGAAAAGCTTTTTTCAACTTTTCATGATGTTTTGAAGCTACGACAGCTCTGCACTGATTTTCTTTTTCGAATTCGAGAACCTTTTTCAAATAAATCTTTTCTACCTCTGAAGATTCCGAGTCGAATCTAAATAAGATGTTTTTATTTTTTTCATCATAAGTTTCTTGGAAAACCAATTTGATTTTTTCGTTTTCAAAAGCGTAGATCCTAACTTTCCACTTTTGTCTATTTGAAGCGAAGAATTTAAAATTGTAATTTTGAGGAGCATTATGCTCTTCATGATATATCACCCATTGATTATCATGGAAATGGAATAACTGCACCATATATCTTGGGTATCTTGTTTCAGATATTTCTATATGAGGGCTTTCCAAAAAACTGATTTTAGCATTTATTAGCTTTACATCTAGATCTATGTTTTCATTCGATATCAATAGATCTATTTTGTCTTTTACCATTTCAAAAGAGATTTCTTTAGTGCATTGAAAAGACTTCTTCTTAGGGCAAAATAACCAATCGTTTTTATCAAATATAAAATCTGGCTCCGATGCGCAACCATGGCAAATATTTTGGCTAGTATTTGTTACTCTATATGGAGTATAAAAATCTGTTCTAGGCAAAGATATACCAGAGATAAATACAACTGGCTTATTTAATGCCCAAGCAAGCCAAGACAATCCAGAAGTTAGTCCTACGAAAAACTCGCAATGCATTATGTCATTAATTCTATCTTCTAACGAGTGTTCTCCAGTCTTGTCGATGCATCCCGGTGGAATTTGATTCATTGATCCATCCACTCCAAATACAGGGTGCTTATCTATACAAACTACTTCTAACCCAAGAGACTTTAAATACTCCACAGTTTGAGACCAACCAGATGGATTATTCCAATACTTAAACTGGGCTGTTGATTGGGTAGCTATACAAACATACTTCTTATCAAAATTATTTTTTACAACATTTGGTTTTGCTATTTTTGCTTTGATTTCATGGAATGATATACCTAAAATTTTAGCAGCCATTTCTTGCAAATTATACTCGCTCCATCTCTTGCCCTCTATAAACTCATAAGTGCCTAAATGGATTACCCTGTCTTGATTTTGAGGCTGTCTATTATAATAATCAAAGTTTATATTTGGATATCGTGATTGGAAAAGTTCTCCAAACGGAGTAAATAAATTTACTGGCAAACCTTTTTCTTTTTGGAACTTATCCACCATTGGCATCCAAGCAATTATGTCGCCTAAAGAAGGCGATTCGTTTACAATATTTATTGCGTTATTATCTTCTGATTTATTTGGAGTGAAAGAAAAGGTTTTAACTTTACTATTTTTCTTCACCAATCCAGAGATTATGATTTCGGTAAACCTATCCGGTTCTTTCCAAAAATTATTATCAATATGAAACCCATCAACACTGTGCAGTCTGATTTCAAAATCGGGATCAGATTGCAATTTCTTTATAGCGTCATATACTTCCTGCCTTTGGAACAAGCTTGTATTAAAATGCACTTCTCCAGAAAATTTTTCGATCTTTTCTTTTATTAGTTTTCTTGATTTATCGCACCCGAAGATTAATTTTTCAGCCCCTTCTATATCGAATTTTAAAAAGTTAATCTTATCTGGAATTAAACTCATCAAATTATCGAAAGACAAGCACGAAACAAGTCTATCTGGAGTATTATGAAAAAACGGTTTTACATAATGGACTTTTTTATCATTTGATATAAATGCATTTAAAATTACAGGATTATCTTCAACATTAAGATGGCTGTAAAAATCACTCAAACAATCTTGACTAGCATCTACGCCAATGTACTTTATATTTTTATTTTTGTGCTTGAAATAGAAAAACCCCTTTGAGCACCCCAAATCTAAAACTGTATCCCCTTTGTCAACAGAAACATACTTTTCATATGTATTTCTTACAACAATTTCATCCCAAGTTTGAGGGTCTGTTTGTTGTAGATTTTTCCTATTGGCTGAAGCAAAGTCGTCTAAAATTGAACACGCCTTTTTAGCGGCGTTATCCCAAGAAAATTTTTCTCTTATAATTACAGAATCCTCAAGAGCTTTTTTCTTGTAGTATTCGTAATTATTATATACTTCAATCATCTTGTCTTCTAGGTCTTTGAAGTCTGGATCATACCAATTGCCAGAACAAGTTTCTCCATTTTTATAAAAGTTCGATGTATGAATTTCTCCTTTAACTTTAATTGGAATTCCTTTGCCAGAAGCAAATTCTAATTGCCCACTACAATCGGAATATAAGCTTGGAGTCCCGCAGGCCATAGCTTCAATCAAAGGCAAGTTCCATCCTTCAGACCTAGAACAAGATAAGTAAACGTGACCAGCTTTTAAAAATTTAGCGTACTCTTCTCGGCTTGGGAAATTTAAGATTCTAATGTTATCGCACATTAATCCATATTCCTTTAGTCTTTCTTTTGTAGATCCAAGCCCATCAAAATTAAATTTATCTTCTACTGAAATAACTAATTCAACTTTTGGGTTATTTTCAAATACATTTTTGAAAGCCCTTATCAATTCGACAGTGCTTTTACGGACATCCCATCTTCCGAAAATCAAGAATCTGAATTTCCCTCCAGCTACTTTTACGTCTTCTGGATAGAACAAGCTTGAATCTACACCTTCAGGGACCACTTTAACCTTTTTAGGGTCCATTCCTTGGTTAATTGTGACATCAGCTTGCCATTTTGTAGGAACCCAAACTTGATCGTATTCTTTTAATTTTTCGAAAAACGGCTCAAAATATCTAGTTGTTTCCCAAACAGTATAAGCAATTTTAGGCCCTACATAATCATGATAAAAATAATAGTGATTGCATTCTGCTAGTATTAAATTTAAATCATATTTATACTCTTCTTTTTTAAATCCATAAAGAGGGAAATCTTCCAATTGGTGATTTAAATTCCAAAGGGTTTGAAGCCCCAGCAATTTCTTGTCAAGCTCTGTTACATCTTTTCCATGACACTCCTCTTCTGTCATATGAATGCCTCTCCAGTCTTGACCTACTGTAAAATTTCTTATCTTCAAGTCATGATACTTACTTAAGCTTCTGAAAAAATTTTGACTGTGAGCATTATACCCAGTAGTGCCTACATAAGTAGCATGGCAGAAAATATTCATATTAACAATTTACTGAAATAATATTAAAAATCAAAACAACTTTTTCCATGAAATTTCTTGACTTTTTATTTATCTTTCGCCATATTTAGGCGGTGAAGAAAGGAGTTTTAAATAAAGCAATCGAAATAGCCCATTCTTTTTGCCCAGCCAATAGAGAAATAAGAACCAGTCACATAGCTTTTTTAATTAAATCAAATATTATAGAAAAGATAGGGATAAACAAGAGAAGAACCCACCCAGAAATTAGTAAGCATCCGTATCACGAAGGCTACGTCGGGATTCATGCAGAACTTGATTGCATTTTAAAAGTTGACAAAGAAGATCTAAAGGACTATAAAATGTTAGTCCTTAGAGTTGATAGAAAAAACAAATTAAATATTAGCAAACCATGCCCCGGTTGTTTAAGTTTAATTAATCAGTTTAATGTCGGAGAAGTTTGGTATAGCGACAAGAACGGAGAAATCGTAAAGCATAATGAAAATAAGTAGCAAAGGAAAGAAGATTTTAATTTTTTCTGATCCCCATCAGGAAATAGAAAAACTTGTTAAGATTATTAATTATGAAGCGGCAGATATCAATATTTGCTTGGGCGATTGGTTTGATAGTCATTTCCGTAACCATATAAAGGACTATGAAGACACTGCTAATTATTTAATGCAGTATTTGTCTTCTTACAGCAACATTACACTTTTTGGCAATCACGACACTCAGTATCTTTCCAATAATAAATATACTATATGTAGTGGTTATGGAGAGGACAAGCACGAAGTTATTAATAGAACACTCGGTCCAAATAAGAATCAAATAACAGACAAGTTCAAATGGTTCGTTTGGTTAGATGATTATTTATGCACTCATGCTGGATTGCATGGCAATTTTATTGACCCCACAGCCGAAAATGTTTCTGATATAAATCTTTTCCTTGAAAAAGAAGAGAAAAGAGCCAATATTAAACTAAAGATTGGTGACGAGCATTGGTTTTACATGGCTGGCAGAGCAAGAAGAGGCCCATACCCCAAGGGCGGCATAACTTGGCTTGATTTTGATAGAGAGTTCGCCCCAATTGAAGGATTGAGCCAAATAGTAGGTCACACTTATCGTAAAAACGCCCAGATCACAGAATGGAGAAATACAAATAATTATTGCATTGATACCAACTTGAGTCAATGGGTAACAATAACAAATGGTAAATTTGAAATAAAAAATTACAAAGATTTATGAGCGAACAACTAGAATTTGATTTTAGATCTTCAGAAGAGATCGCTAAGCACAAAAAGATCGAAGAAGAAAACGAAAAAGTTTTAGAACAGATGTTTTCTGATGATAATTATATTTATAATAAGTATGTAGATTTCTTGCTCGACCTTATCCCTTTCAGGCTGGGATGGAAATGCAGGAACTGGCCTAGCGCAATTAGATGGTGGGCAAAATGTACTTATCAGAAGATCCGGTATGGAGTTTCTGATGATGATGTATTTTCTTTGGGACACAATATTGCTGAGTTTGTTCTTCCTAGACTTAAATACTTCAAGAGCAAAGGCAAGACTGGAATTCCTATTTGTTTTTTGCCCAATAATTATCATCTTCTAAAAGGCGAAGATGCTGACTACGCAGAAAATGCAGCTATAAAAGAATGGGAATATGTCTTAGATG
>JACCDW010042502.1_pt1 | contig 13924 bp, 10 predicted proteins | sample 7449781 | NCBI WGS metagenome assembly JACCDW01 (sample SAMN15323449, study PRJNA562643) | freshwater metagenome | isolation source: river surface water | place: USA:Blue River Watershed | collected 2017-08-18 | reverse complement strand
CCTGTGGTTTCGGATTTTTTGATCGATAAAGACCCGATCTTCGCTGCGCTCACACTGGATGATGATGAACTCAATCTGTACCGCCAGCTGTATGATCACTTCAGCCAGTCTGCGCCCAGGGCCGATCTCGTCATCTATTTGCAGGCCGCACCGACCACACTGGCAGAGCGTATCAAGCGGCGGGGCGTGCTGATTGAAGCGGGTATTTCAGAGGCTTATCTCGAACGTATCTGCGAGAGCTATAGCCGCTTCTTTCATCACTATGAATCATCGCCCCTGCTGATCGTCAATACCGAACACTTGAACCCTATAGAGCATAGCGAAGATTTTGATTTGCTCATGAGCCGCATTGCCAATATGCGCGGCAAGCGGGAATTTTTCAGCCGCGGAGAATAAGCATGTCATTCCATCTGCAACCTAAAGACACCAGGCGCAGCAAAATAACCATCAGCACCTTAACTGAGATGCGTCGCACGGGTGAGAAAATCGCCATGCTGACCTGCTATGACGCCAGTTTTGCGACACTGATGGATGCATGCGGTGTTGATACGCTGTTGATCGGCGACTCATTAGGCATGGTATGCCAGGGACATCGCTCCACCCTGCCAGTCACGATAGACGATATGGCCTATCACACAGCCTGTGTAGCAAGAGGCAACCATACTGCCTTTATCGTTGCCGATATGCCCTTCGGTACGTATTCAACACCGGAAAAAGCATTCAACAGCGCAGTGACATTAATGCGTCACGGCGCTGAGATGGTCAAGCTGGAAGGTGCTGCATGGCTGCTACCGATAGTCAGGTTTCTGGTAGAAAGAGGCATACCCGTCTGTGCACATCTGGGTCTGATGCCACAATCCGTGCACCAGCTGGGCGGATACAAAGTGCAGGGAAAATCAACCGAATCTGCACAACAGCTAAAGGCCGATGCGCTGGCGATACAAGAAGCAGGCGCTACAATGCTGGTGTTAGAAGCGATTCCCGCAACGCTGGGCAAACAGGTCACAGACTTGCTGGCCATACCAACGATAGGCATAGGTGCGGGCCCCGACTGCTCAGGTCAGGTACTGGTCATGCATGACATGCTGGGTGTATTCCCCGGCCATAAGGCGAAATTCGTAAAAAATTTCAATGAAGATGGCACCAGCATTGCCGAGGCCATTACCCGCTACGTCAGCGAAGTCAAACAACAGCAGTTCCCTGCAGCAGAACACTGCTTCTGATGACATGTACGCAAAGACCCAGCCTCAGCTCAGGACTGGTCCTGATAGCGCGCGAGGCTCAGCTCGAATTGGGGCTGTAGCATCTCAGCGTGACTGACTGCCATGCCGAGGTCGCGCACCAATCCATCTTCCAGGCTGTATACCCAGCTGTGTATGGTCAGATCCTGACCGCGTTCCCATGCATCTTGCACGATCGTGGTCTGGCATACATTGACCACCTGTTCGATTACATTCAATTCACAAAGACGATCACGGCGCTCTCTATCGGGCAGCACCTCTCCCAGATAACGTTCATGTTTTTGGTGTACATCCTGCACATGTCTTAGCCAGTTATCTGCCAGACCAACGCGGCGCTTAAGGAGTGCCGCATGCACACCAGAACAGCCGTAATGGCCGCAAACAATCACATGTTTGATGCCCAGCACATCAATCGCAAACTGCAACACAGACAAACTATTGAGGTCGGTGTGAACGATCACATTGGCGACATTACGGTGTACGAATAATTCACCGGGCAATAAGCCGACGATTTCATTGGCAGGAACACGACTATCAGAACAGCCTATCCAGAGATATTCCGGCGACTGCTGCGCTACCAGTTTTTTGAAAAAATCCGCATCCTGGGCGACCATTCTGCCAGCCCAGTTCTTGTTATTTTCGAGCAGCAGGCTCAGATCCGGGTTGATTTGACTATTTGACATGGAAGATTCCTTAATTTCACTTTGCGGATTTTACATGAGCCATCAACATCTGGCCGAAAGATAAGATTACTGAAAAAGCAAAGTATGCAGAGGCAGATCAGGAAATTAGAAGAATCAGGAAGATAAAAATCAAAAATATACAAATATTATTAGTAAATTTTTTATTAAAACTAATTTTTGTGATGAATAAACCTAAATTCATTATTCTCTGGCTAAAAAACATAATTGAAAATTTTTTTTAGGAATAAGTTGAAATATAACAAATTCTGTAGCATTTCTATATTCCTTTGAAATATAAATTTACCCTAGGAGCCTACTATCATGAAGAATTTGTCCAGCAAACCTGAAATTCCTTCCACAGTTCTCATGCATAACGCAGCCAGAAAGCCATACCGACAAATAGACATTGAATATAATTCTGAGTTGAAAATATTAACTACCTATTTAAAACCGGAAGGAGCCCAGTGCTTTAATATCGGCCTGCTGGAAGAACTTCGATATAACGCCTTGGAAATAGAAAAAAACAACGGTCAATTTTTCCTAAATAATAGCTATGTACCTGTTGATTATCATGTTGTTGCATCAAGAGATACGGATGTTTTTAATTTCGGCGGTGATCTTGCGTTGTTTATTGACTTAATCAAATCTGATAACAGGGAAGGGTTGATGCGGTATGCAAAATTATGCATCGATTGTATTTATGCACGCCTTATCAATTATCGCTCATCTGCTATCACAATCTCACTTGTTCAGGGTGAGGCACTGGGCGGTGGGTTTGAAACTGCACTGACCAGTAATATCATCATCGCGGAAGAAAGCGCAAGAATGGGCTTACCAGAAATATTATTCAATCTTTTCCCCGGCATGGGTGGGTACAGTATGCTGTGCAGACGGGGTGGATCACAACTTGCCGAAAAGATGATATCAAGTGGAAAAATCTATCAAGCTGATGAGCTTTATGAAATGGGCATCGTCGATCTACTAGTCGCAGATGGAGATGGCCATCAGGCGATTCATGATTTAGCAAGGCAACAAAAAAAACGGTTAAATGGCTTACGATCTATGTATGCCTGTCGCCAGCATAATCAACCGATCACTTATGATGAATTGATGAGGATTGTAGAAATTTGGGTTGATGCTACATTACAGTTGACTGAAAAAGATCTGCAAATGATGAGCCTGCTCATGCGATCACAAATACGTAAGCGTGGCGCTACCGCACAGAAAAAAATACAACCCGAAATGATGGATATGAATATAGAGCTAGTCGCAGCGTGAAAAATAATAACTAGATGACGCCTCATATGAACTTACTATTCATGTCAGATAATTCATTATCTGACATGAATAGTAAACTTATTATCCAAATATACCGCTTATTGATGCATAATAATTTCAAACTTATCTTAAATAATAATCTTCAAAAAATTAAAATAAAAATTATTTTTAAAGATTAGCTCAATTGAGAATAATTTGTGAAATGAAATAAAAATTCATTTTTATAGCATGCATTAATGCTTGCTGATCATCCGGATCAACAACAAATGTCAAAATCTGCTGAAGTTTAACCATATGATCCGCATCCATTTCGGAATGCGAAAGTAAAAATGAAAAACCCTGCTCTGGTAATCTATTCATATTTTTTGCAACACCAGAAGCGACTTTACCGCCATATTGCATGGAAATCACTTCGAGAACATAAATCATCCCGAGGACAGTAAAGATTTTTGATCTGTCCACCATATGGTAGTTATAAGCAATCATGGCCTGCACTGGAAATGAAAGAGGTGCATTGATCACATCCTTGGAAGAAATATCAAAATAAGACAAGTCTCTCAAAACAATTTCTTCATGTCTTTTCTCTTCAAGGATATGCTCATACAGATAATCTTGGAGCATAGTGTCTTTAACTCCGCAACGACTCGCTGCCGCAGCCATCACCGGGCAAAAATTTGCAACGATTGGGTATAGATCTCTTAATAGTTTGATATAGCGTTCGGTGCGATAATTGCCTGATAACATATCCTGAACCACTGGTAATGCTTCCAGTTTTTCTTTATATAATTTTGTTTCATCTAAAACCATCTGAAAAAATGCCATCTTTTCTCCCTTTTCTGTGATTTAAAAAACATCTTCAACGAGGTACGATTTTCTTTCTTGAAGATATCGTTTTAATTCCTCACATAGCACATCGCAAGTACGACTAATCACTCTCAGTATTTCCTCTGCATGACTTTTCAATTCCGCATCAGTCATTTTTTCCACTTGTCTGCACGCCATCAGTAATGATCTGCCACCAACACTCACGGCAGAACCTTTTAAAAAATGGAGGATTTCTCTGATTTGCTCATAATGGAAGCAAAAAAAAGCGCGCTCAAATCGCTTAATTATTTTTTTATTCTCAATAATAAATTCATTAATCAACTCGTCAAGAAAATATGGGTCATCACTAATATTTTCTAAATCCTGCAATGTATGAAAAGTGAGATTTGGCTCATCAAAATGTACCCATTTATATCCTTTTTTTGAAAAAATCGTTGATCTATGCTGACCTGAAAAAGCAATGGTTTGATATTGCCCAATTAATTTTTCAAGGGTTTTCATGAATAATTCGATTTGTATAGGCTTGGGCAAGAATTCATCTACGCCAGCTTCTAAACTGCCTTGTTTTGCATCTGTTGTCACATTAGCTGAAAACATGATCATCGGAGCGCGCTCCGACTTGGGGCGCATAGCGCAGTATGCGCGCGCCACATCTAATCCTGTGATTACGGGCATATTCATATCCAGGATAATGGCATCAAACTGAATTTTCTCTATCAACCCCAATGCTTCTTCACCATTATTCGCTAAAGTGCAGCGATAGCCGACTCTCTCCAGTATTTTTTTCAATACTTTTTGATTAGTGTGATTATCTTCCGCAACTAATATGTGATATGAATTAGATATAGTCTGTTTTTTCACCGGATTATTGGCAGGAGAAACTGAACTCTCCATCAGGCAACCACGCTTTTTATTTGCGACACTATTCTCAAGTAGAAGCAGATGCGCATGAAGAATATTATGCAGATTAATTTTTTCTATAGGGTTGATCAGTAATGATGTGCATCCTGTATTTTCTACAACATCATCTGCCACTTGTTTTGTCAATTCATTTGGGCAAACCATAATTAGGCTTAAAGGCATCTGCATGGCTGCAGTTTTCACCGCATGTACATATTTTTTTAAGCTATTTTCATATTGATGCAGATCGGTATAGCGGGATGGTGAGAAAACGAAAAAAATAAGATTGTATGGTTTTCTTTTCTGATTTCCATGTTCAATGGCAGAGAGTGCCGAACCCATGTTTTCTGTATGCCGAATTTTTCCATCCATGTACTCAATTATTTTTTCAATTCTTGAATCATAGCTTTCATCGAGATGAATAATCATGCCTCTTATGCGTTGCGCATTGATGAATTTTGGCACCTCTGACGATCTGCTATCGTATTTGAATTTAAGTTCAAACCAAAATTCACTGCCTGTACCAGGCTCACTACTAAAACCTATACGGCCATGCATTAATTCAACCAATCTCTGACAAATTGTCGTTCCCAGCCCTGTACCTCCGTATCGTCGCGTAGTAGCGTCATCCGCCTGTGTAAAGCTGTCGAATATCTTGCTCTGCGCGTCATAGGCTATGCCTATACCGGTATCTTTGATTGAAAATCTGAGGCTTACGGCACCATCAACAGTGACTAATCTTACTATCCTGATGGTGATACGACCACGTTCAGTAAATTTGACTGCATTTCCCAGCAGATTAACGATTATCTGACGCAGGTGATGCGGATCACCTCTTAATGCGTGGGGAACATCACAGTCTACAACCGTCAGAATTTCAACTATTTTCGGATCAACACGAAAACGGAAGATATCAATAATACTGAACACCAATGCATACAGATCGAATTCGGTTTCCTCGATCGCCATTTTTCCGGCTTCTATTTTTGAAAAATCTAATACATCCTCAACTTGTGACAGCATGACGTGTGAAGTCGTATTCATGCATTCAAGCATTTCCTGCTGTTCATTATCAAGAGGTGTACTTTTAAGAAGCTCAACCATACCGATAATTGAATTGAGCGGCGTTCGTAATTCATGGCTGACGGATGAAATGAATTGTCTTTTAGCATGATTAGCAACTTCGGCATATTCCAGCGCTTTATATAGCCTTCCGACTAAGGCACTTGAATAGAGCGATATCATTAACATGCCTATCCATAATCCGATAGAAAAATTCAGATGTACCGACCAGAATGGTATGTAGGCAATCACGATAGCAAAGCTAACTAATGATGCTGTCAGTGATATCAGCAGATATTTTTTACCGAATCTGAAGCCATATCCGATAATGACCCATAGATAAATAAAATACAAAGGTGAGGCATCTTCTTTAGCAAGAAAAAATACATAGGTCAGGCTCCCGACATCAAGAAAAATGGCGAACACTCTTCTTACTTCTACTCTCCCCGGCCTGATCAATATAGAAAGTGTAAGCAACACAGATAGCAGAAGAAATACTGTGATTACTGAAATATATTCATTTTTATTTTGCAAGTACGAAGCAGTATTATGCTTACTACTATTCCATATATATATGGCCAGTACTATGCCTATCAAAATTCGGATAATGGATTGTTCCAGCTCGTTATCCCACCTGAATACACTTTTGTGTTTTTTTTCTGACTCAGCAATATTGTGTAGACTGACTGGATTCATCATAAAATGAATATTGCATTGAGTATCCGGTGAGAATTTAAAGTTTGCTATCTCGTTAATTTGATTTATTCAAATCGGTAAAAATTCTACAGTGTGTTTTTGCTCGACCTGTACCGGACTCTTAATTTGCACATCCTGATGCATTATTCGCAAATGACGCGATTGATGCACAAAAAAAATGCTGGCCATGGCCAGCATTTGGTATCAATTATCAGTCGTTTTTTATTCAAAGAACTCCTTGACTTTATCCATCCAGGTTTTGCTCTGGGGACTATGCTTGGCACCGCCAGCCAAGGTGAGCTGATCAAATTCACGCATCAGCTCTTTTTGCCTGTCAGTGAGTTTGACCGGCGTTTCAACGATCACATGACAGAAAAGGTCTCCAGCAAAACCCGAACGTACTCCCTTGATACCTTTACCGCGCAATCTGAATGTCTTACCACTTTGCGTGCCTTCGGGTACAGTAAATGAGACTTTGCCGGACAAGGTCGGCACTTCTATTTCTCCGCCCAATGCCGCCTTGGCAAATGAAATCGGCATTTCACAGTGAAGATCATCAGCATCCCGCTGGAATACCGAGTGCTGCTTGATATGGATTTCTACATACAAATCGCCTGGCGGACCGCCATTCATGCCCGGCTCACCGTTGCCGGTTGAGCGTATGCGCATACCGTCATCAATACCAGGCGGTATTTTTACTTCCAGTGTTTTATTGCGCTTGATGCGGCCGGATCCTGCGCATGGTGTGCATGGCTCCGGTATGACCTTGCCAGTGCCATGACATTTCGGACAGGTTTGCTGAATGCTGAAAAATCCCTGCTGCATCCTGACTTGTCCGTGACCGCCGCACGTGGCGCATGTAGTCGGTGCTGTACCTGGCTTGGCACCTGAGCCATGACAGGTGTCGCATTCATTCCAGGAAGGTACGCGTATGGTCGTATCAAATCCATTGGCTGCCTGCTCCAATGTGATTTCGAGGTTGTAACGCAAGTCAGCACCACGATAAACCTGTGGACCGCTGCGGGCACGGCTGTTACCGAAAATATCGCCAAAAATATCGCCAAACGCATCACCAAATCCGCCTGCGCCGAAACCGCCAGCACCTGCGCCTGCGCCCATGTTGGGATCGACGCCGGCATGACCGAAACGATCATATGCTTCGCGCTTTTGGGCATCAGAAAGCATCTCGTAAGCCTCTTTGGCTTCCTTGAATTTATCTTCCGCGCCCTTGCTGTCCGGGTTGCGATCCGGATGATATTTCATTGCCAGCTTGCGATAAGCCTTTTTGATTTCTTCATCCGTGGCATTTTTTGCCAGCCCCAGTATTTCGTAATAATCGCGTTTTGCCATTTCTTTTGTGCCCTGACACCACATGCAAAAAACCGGGCCAGGGACTAATACTAGTCGCGACAGCCCGGCAATATCAGCTCAGCAAGCACTGAGCTGACGAAGGAAATTACTTGTCTTTTACTTCCTTGAAGTCTGCATCGACCACATCATCTTCAGCAGGCTTACTGCTTCCTGCTGCATGTGCCTGCTGCTGACCGGCAGCTGCATCTGCTGCACCACCGGCAGCTTGTTGCGCCTGCATGTCAGCGTACATTTTCTCGCCTAGTTTTTGCGCAGCCGTTGTCAGCGCAGTCGATTTGGCATCAATCGCTGCCTTATCGCTGCCCTTTAATGCTTCTTCAAGATCCTTGATTGCTGCTTCTATGCTTTCCTTTTCACCGGCCTCAAGCTTGTCGCCATGCTCACCGAGTGCCTTACGGGTCGAGTGTATCAGCGCATCGCCCTGATTATGGGCTTCGGCCAGTTCTTTCAGGCGGGTGTCTTCCGCCGCATTGGCTTCGGCATCACGTACCATTTTCTGGATTTCTTCTTCAGTCAGGCCGGAATTCGCCTTGATAGTAATTTTGTTTTCTTTACCGGTCGCTTTGTCTTTCGCACCGACATGCAAGATACCGTTGGCGTCAATATCGAAGGTGACTTCGATCTGTGGCGTGCCGCGTGAAGAGGGTGGAATGCCTTCGAGATTGAACTCACCCAATCCTTTATTACCTGCTGCCATTTCACGCTCACCCTGGAATACCTTGATAGTCACAGCTGGCTGGTTATCTTCTGCCGTGGAGAATACCTGGCTGAATTTTGTCGGGATAGTGGTATTTTTCTTGATCATCTTTGTCATCACGCCACCCAAGGTCTCGATACCCAGAGACAATGGCGTCACGTCCAGCAACAACAAATCCTTGCGATCACCTGAGAGTACGGAGCCCTGAATTGCCGCACCGACTGCAACGGCCTCATCCGGATTGACGTCCCTGCGCGGATCTTTGCCAAAAAATTCTTTGACCTTCTCCACCACCTTAGGCATACGGGTCATACCACCGACTAAGATGATGTCATCAATATCCGAGACCTTGACACCGGCATCAGCAATAGCGATCTTGCAGGGCTCGATGGTCTTACTGATGAGTTCCTCGACCAGCGCTTCGAGTTTGGCACGCGTGATTTTCAGGTTAAGGTGCACAGGCGCGCCATTGGTCATGGCGATGTAAGGCTCGTTGATCTCCGTCTGCTGGGACGAGGACAACTCGATTTTTGCGCGTTCTGCCGATGCCTTGATACGCTGCAGTGCAATCGGATCTTTGGACAGGTCAAGGCCATTGATCTTCTTGAATTCATCAATAATGAAATCGATCAGGCGCTGGTCAAAGTCTTCACCACCTAAGAAGGTATCGCCGTTGGTCGACAGCACTTCAAATTGCATTTCGCCATCAACATCGGCAATTTCGATGATAGAGACGTCAAAAGTACCGCCACCAAGGTCATATACGGCAATCTTGCGATCACCCTTACCTGATTTGTCCAGGCCGAACGCGAGCGCAGCAGCAGTCGGTTCATTGATGATGCGCTTGACATCCAGACCAGCGATGCGCCCGGCATCTTTGGTTGCCTGACGCTGTGCATCATTGAAATAAGCAGGAACGGTAATGACGGCCTCGGTCACTTCTTCACCGAGATAATCTTCAGCCGTCTTTTTCATCTTGCGCAGTACTTCCGCAGAGATCTGGGGCGGCGCGAGCTTCTTGTCACGCACAGCGATCCATGCGTCATTATTATCAGCCTTGATGATTTGATAGGGCATCAGACTAATGTCTTTTTGCACTTCTTTTTCATCAAACTTGCGGCCGATCAGTCGCTTGACTGCATACAGGGTATTCTTCGGATTCGTGACAGCCTGACGCTTGGCCGGTGCGCCAACCAGAATCTCGCCATCTTCCTGATAGGCGATGATAGATGGTGTGGTGCGCGCACCTTCGGAGTTTTCGATGACCTTAGGTTGGCCGCCTTCCATCACCGAGACGCAGGAATTGGTTGTACCCAAATCGATGCCTATAATTTTGCCCATGATATGTCCCTTCTAAAACTGATTAATTAATTCACTTGATCTGAATATGCGGCGACTATGGCTGGTTTCAAGTCAGGCAAGTCGTGCGATGGAAATTGTTTTAAGTCGCAGCCAGTTTCTATTGCGACACCGTAACCAGCGCTGGTCGCAAAAGACGCTCTGCAATCATGTAACCTTTCTGTAGAACTGTCACCACCGTGTTGGCTTCCTGATCGGCCGGTACCATTGAGATCGCCTGATGCTTCATCGGGTCGAGTTTTTCACCCGCTTGCGGATTGATTTCGATCAGACGGTTTTTCTCGAAAGCCGAAGCAAGCTGTTTCAATGTCATTTCCACACCTTCTTTGAGTGAATCAACAGAAGGCGTTTCAACCTTGAGTGCCATCTCCAGACTGTCCTTGACCGGTACCATCGCTTCAGCAAAACTTTCGATGGCAAATTTATGCGCACGGGCGATATCTTCTTGTGCCCGGCGACGGGTATTTTCAGCATCCGCCTTGGCGCGCAAGAATGCATCCTGCATTTCTGCCAGCTTGGCTTGCGCATCAGCCAGTTTTTGCTCCAGACTGGGCTCAGCCGCTGTCTCCGGATTGACATGCGCGGCCGGCTCCGCTGCAGCGGCTGCAGCTTCAATGGTGGCAGCAGGCTCGGGTACAGCACCGGGCTGATCTGCATGCTGTGCTTCTTGTTCGTTCTGCTTGGACTCGCCTTGACTCATAAAATCTCCAACAATATCAATGACTTAGATTTACATTAGTCGAGATATGGGGATGATGGGAGGATTTTCAAGAGCGATCACTGAAAATAGCTGGCAATCATCACAAAAATGATTGCACTAACCAAAAAAACGCGCGGAATTTCAGGAAAACCGTGAGATGCTCAATTTTCCGCGCCAAGCTCAATGGCTCGCAAGCGACCGGTCTCACTGTCTGCGCGCACAGCCTTCTGTTGTTCCGCAGTCATCGAAACAGGCCAGCCACCCGTATGGGATTCGACTATGCCAGCCATCGCTTCTATCCATCTTGGCGTCTCATTCAGGCAGCCGATGTAACGATATTCCGCGCCACCTGCAGCAAGAAAATCTGCCTTGGCTTCCATGGCAATTTCTTCCAGCGTTTCCAGGCAGTCGCTGGTAAAGCCGGGGCACATGATATCGATCTTGCCGACGCCCTCTGCAGCCAGCTTTTGCAACGTTGGTGCTGTATAGGGCTGCAACCATTCCGCCTTGCCGAAACGGGACTGAAAGGTGACCAGATAATCTTCTTTCGCTAAACCCAGTTGCGTGGCGAGCAGACGTGCCGTCTTGTAACACTCGCAATGATACGGATCGCCAAGCATCAGCGTGCGCTTGGGTACGCCATGAAAACTCATCACCAGCTTGTCTGCCCTGCCGTGTTGTTGCCAGTGCAACCGCACACTGTCGGCCAGTGCCGCGATATACGCAGGATCATCATGATAATGCTTGATCAGTCGCAGCTCGGGCGCGTTGCGCACTTTGGTGTAATGCGCAAATACGGTATCAAAAATCGATGCAGTCGTGGTAGCTGAATATTGTGGATAGGCCGGCAATACCAGAATACGGTCACATCCATCCTGCTTGAGCTTATCGAGTACGGACGGCAGCGATGGATTACCATATCGCATCGCATATTCCACCCGTATCTGATGTCCGCGCGCAGCTAAAACTGATTGCAATAATCTGGCCTGATTTTCTGTATGCACTTTCAGCGGCGAGCCTTCGGGCGTCCAGATAGAGGCGTATTTATGCGCAGATTGCTTGGAACGAAACGGCAAAATAATACCGTTCAAGATCAGCCACCATAGCAGGCGCGGAATTTCTACGACTCGTGGATCCGACAAAAATTGTTTCAGGTAGACGCGCACCGCAGCAGGCGTAGGTGCATCAGGCGTGCCAAGATTGGCCAGCACCACGGCCGTGCCGGAGATTACACCATGACGGTAAGAAGGTTCCGCATTAAAACTCATTGCAGCCATTGCCTTTCTGGATGATGCATCATCAGTATGTTAAAGATTTCGTTTTTATTTATGAGGCGAGCAATTCACGTGCATGCTTGCGCGTGGTCGCCGTAATTTCCAGTCCGCCGAGCATGCGCGCAATTTCTTCGACACGCGTGGCATCATCAAGCGGGGTGATGCGCGAGATGGTCTTGCCGCTTGCATGCAGGCCTTTACTGACTTGAAAATGCCGGCCGGCCTGACTGGCCACTTGCGGCAAGTGCGTCACGCACAATACCTGTCGGTCTTGTCCCAGTCGTTTCAGCAGGCGGCCCACAACTTCCGCCACGCCACCACCTATGCCGCTATCGACTTCATCAAAGATCAAGGTAGGCGTCGCTGTTGCGCTTGATGCGATCACCGAGATGGCCAGCGCGATGCGCGCCAGCTCGCCACCGGACGCAACTTTTGCCAGTGAGCGTGGCGTCGTGCCGGCATGACCGGCGACCAGAAATTCAATCTGTTCCAGGCCATACAGACCTGGCTCTGCCTGTTCAAGCGCGATCGCAAAACTGCCGCCTGCCATCGACAAATCCTGCATTGCCGCAGTGACGGCCTTGCCCAGTGCAGATGCCGCTTTTGCCCTTGCCTGCGACAATTTCTTGGCAAGCACCATATAGTCTTCGCGCAGTTTTTCTTCCTGCGCACGCAATGCGTCCAGATCGGTCGCGTCAGCGAGTTGCTGCAATTGCTGGGACAAACGTACAAACTCGCCGGGCAATTCGTCAGGTGTCACATGAAATTTGCGTGCTGCTGAGTGCAAGGCTTCCATGCGCGCATCCACTTCGCGCAAGCGATCCGGATCAAGCTCGATGCGACCCAGATAATCATTTAACGCATAGACTGCTTCCTGCAACTGAATTCGCGCCGGCTCCAGTGCTTCCAGCACGGGCTTGAGCTTGTCATCAATATCGAGCAGCTTGCCGAGTTTCTGTTCGATCGAGACGATCTGCGAGAGCATGGGGCTAGATTCACTCTCGGAGAGCGCCGTCAATGCATTCTGTGCACCATCGATCAGGCTGGCCGCATGCGACAGACGGCTATGCTCGCTGCTGATTTCCGACCATTCGCCTGGCTTGGGCGCCAGTTTTTCAAGTTCACTTACTTGCCATTGCAGTCTTTCGCGCTCGAGCAGTACGTTTTTTGCATTGTGCTCGAATTCTTCGCGCTGTCTGGCCGTGGCGCGCCATTTTTTATAGGCAACGGCTACTGCTGCGGTACTGGCAAGCAAGCCAGCTTGTGTATCAAGCAGCATGCGCTGCGCATCCGATTTCAGTAATGACTGATGCGCATGCTGGCCATGAATATCCACCAACAGTTCGCCCAGGTCGCGCAACTGCCCAATGGTGGCGCTGGCACCATTGATGAAGGCCTTGGAACGTCCGCCTGCATCCACGACCCGGCGCAGCAGAACCAGATCATCTTCGGCAGTAAATGCATTGTCTTCCAGCCACTGCAGGACTGGCGAACTGGCATCGATCGTGAACTCCGCCGCCACATCTGCCCTGGCCGCACCTTCCCTGACCACGCTGGCATCAGCGCGACCGCCCAGGCTCAGTGTGAGCGCATCGATCAGGATGGATTTGCCTGCCCCGGTTTCACCGGTAAACACGGAAAAACCGGAATCCAGTTCCAGTTCAATCGCGTCGACAATCACAAAATCTCGGATGACAAGGGTGCGCAGCATGAGGATAGGAGTTCAGTTGGCCAGCAGGATCGTGGAATATTGAGTCTCTGAAAATTGGGCAATCACTCAGGCTTGCCCAAGGAAATGCCGGCTATTTTAACTGACCGAGCACAGATGGATATTCGTT
>JACCDW011598511.1_pt1 | contig 13926 bp, 10 predicted proteins | sample 7449781 | NCBI WGS metagenome assembly JACCDW01 (sample SAMN15323449, study PRJNA562643) | freshwater metagenome | isolation source: river surface water | place: USA:Blue River Watershed | collected 2017-08-18 | reverse complement strand
TTTCACTGGCAACGTTTCAGGAATAAACGCCACAATGGTAGGATTAGGAAACGTGAATAATACAACTGATTTAGCGAAACCAATAAGTACCGCCACCCAAACTGCACTAGATTTAAAAGCTAGTATTACAGACTTAGAAGTAGGTTTAGCCACTAAAGCAGGTACGTCCTCTCCTACTTTCACCGGAAATGTTTCAGGTATAACGGCAACAATGGTAGGTTTAGGCAATGTGAATAATACCTCAGATGCAAATAAACCCATCAGTACAGCAACGCAAGCTGCTTTGGATTTAAAAGGAACCGTTAAAAAAGTGAATGGAGTCTCACCCAATGCTAATGGTGAAATTGCCATCTCGTTAGGACGCAATTACACGGGAGTATACAATGGGGGATCTTTTACAACAAGCGGAACTCCAGTCGAAGGCGATATTTTTATCGTATCTGCAGATCCTACCGGATCCAATAATGGCCGAACATTTATTTATGTGAGCGGGGTTTGGAATGAAATCACAAACAATATTGGAACAACAGATGCCCGCTATGTGCAGTTAGCGGGTAGCACTATGCAAGGCCATTTACAATTCCCAACGGGTAAAAAAATTACCTTAACTGACCTTCCTGCGCTTTCGACCGATGCGGCAAACAAGGCCTATGTAGATGCCTCCATTACGCTAGATGCGACAACACTGGTGAATGGCAAAATTAGATTAGCTGGAGATTTAACTGGAACTGCTTCTAGCCCTGCAATTGCAACAGGTGCCATTACTGATGCAAAAATAGCCTCTGGAATCAATCCCACTAAAGTAGGTTTAGGTAATGTAAACAATACGAGCGATTTACTTAAACCTATTAGCTCAGCCACCCAAACAGCCTTAGATGCAAAGGCTAGTAGCATTTCATTAGCCTTAAAAGCCCCAATAGATGCTCCTAGCTTTACTGGAACGGTCTCCGGAATAACAAAAACAATGGTAGGACTTGGTAACGTAGATAATACGACGGACGCTTCAAAACCGATTAGCACAGCTACCCAAACAGAATTAGATTTAAAGGCCAATATCACTGCTCTAAATTTAAAGGCAAATTTGACTGACCTTGCGCTGAAAGCCGATATAACGGATTTGAACCTAAAAGCACCTATTGCATCTCCCACTTTTACTGGTTCCGTTTCAGGTATCACAAAAGCAATGGTCGGCTTAGCGAATGTTGACAACACAACGGATTTGTTAAAGCCTATCAGCACTGCTACACAAACCGCTTTAAATTTAAAAGTAAGTCTAACCGGAATCGAGACTTTAACCAATAAAACATTAACCGCTCCTACCCTAACTTCACCAGTACTAGGGACACCAGTGTCAGGTACTGCCACTAATTTAACAGGCTTGCCTCTGAGCACGGGCATTACTGGAACTTTGGCAGTGGGAAATGGAGGAACAGGTGCCTCAACCATTATAGGAATCCTGAAAGGAAATGGAACTTCTGCCATGACTGCTGCGGTAGTAGGGACAGATTACAGTCTAGTAAGAGAAGTTTCAGATGAATATACGGCGACTGTAGGTCAAACTGCTTTTACCTTGACACAGACTAAATCCAGCAATGCTGTGATAAAACTTTTCGTCAATGGAGTTCGCCTATCTAAAACAGCATTCAGCTTATCTGGAACTACTTTCACCTATATTCCAGCGAACAACGAGGCCTACACCTTGGTAGCGGGAGATCGAATTCAAATTGATTATTTCTATTAACAACATGAAAAGAATCCTATTCTTTCTTTTTATTCCGTTTTTGAGTTTTGCTCAATTAACTAAAACAGGGTTTAGGCACACGAATCCAACCCTTTTCGTGGATTTTAGCGGTAAAATTGGTAGTGGAAAAGGCTTAGAGCGCTTTGGAAAAAAAACCGTGATGTTCGTTTGTGGAAATAATTTAACCGTAGTACATACCACAACGAATGGTGTAGCGCCTGAAAATAAAACAGTTACGTATAGCACTATTAATTCATCCCTCAGTGGTGCTCAAAAATGTTGGATTACCCAGAATTTAGGCTCTACTAATCAAGCCTTATCCGAAACAGATGCAACCGAGTCGGCCGCAGGATGGTATTGGCAATTCAATAAGAAAAAAGGCTATAAAAATAATGGAACTAGCACATTCCCTGCTTTCCCTTCAGCTAATAGTAACACAGAAACCGTTAATTGGGGTGCAACAACCGATCCGTGTACCTTAGAACTCGGGGCTGGCTGGAGAATTCCAACCGTTACTGAATGGACAAACGTAAATAATACAAATCTTAGATCACAGGCTTACGCAGGTGTCTTAAAAATGCATGCTGCTGGTTATTTGAGCACTAGTGTGAATAGTACACTCACTAACCGAGGATCTCAGTTTTTTTATTGGAGTTCCTCAAATTCAGATGCGACCTATGCTAAAGGCCTCGTCATATATACGACTCAGACCTACAATCAAATATCCAATAATGATAAGGATGCTGGGCTATCAATACGTTGTATTCGGGATTAATCGAGCATGAAATACGTCTTACTTTTCCTTTCTTTTTCTCTATTTGCCCAAGATCCCGCAGTAGTATTTCCCGTATATGGTCAAAAACAAGCAAAGCATATTTCGATCGAACAAGTCATAATTCACATCAGAGAATTAAAAACAAAATCCTCCATTACATACGGAGAAGCTGTTGATTTCTATTACAAAAAAATCGCTTCGACAGGCAAAAATCAGTGGGTCGAAAAGCTGGAAGAATTCAGCCTAGATCCAGATTGCCCGGCAAAAAGTCGAATAAAAATCAACGAACAAATTCAAAGTATCCGCACCTTACAAATCGGAGAAAAAGCGCCGGAGATTCAAGTGAAAGATTTCCTGCTTTCACAGTATTTTTCTAACAAACCCACGATCCTACTCGTATTTTACAGCCCATCATGCTTTCATTGTACCGAACTTTTGGTCGATTTAATCCCCTATGCTGAAAAGATAAAACTACCCGTCATTGCCATTCAAATAGATGACGAATTGAATCCTTGGACCTTTCCTACCCACTGGAAAACGATTAAAGCAAACAAAAAAATACTTAAAGACTATGGCATTTTTTCCACCCCTAGCCTATTTCTTATCCAAAAAAGTAGTTTTCGAATTAGTGCGATTCCGGAAAACTTGACTGAAATAAAAGAATTCGAACATCTATTTTAGAATTAAATGATTAGCATCATTCTAATGTGTTCGATTTTTGGGTAATTTACGACTATGAAACATGTAGTCCTTTTTGCGATTGGGATCCTTCTCTTATCTTGTGGAAAGAAGCCAGAAACTAGCCTACCCACGGTGGGTCCCATCACCGAATCTATTTATGCCTCTGGCGTATTAAAAACAACTGACCAATACCAGGCATTTGTTACCGTAAACGGTATTGTCAATGAGGTTTTGGTTCAAGAAGGTGATTCTGTACACATTGGAAGTCCACTTTTAACCATCACAAACGAAACGCAGCGATTTAGTGCAGAGAATGCTGCACTAGCAGCAAATTTCAATGACCTTTCAGCGAATCAAGGTAAACTAGATGAGGCTAAATTAGTGATTGAAACAGCCAAAAATAAGTTCAGAGTTGATTCTTCCCTTTATTATCGCCAAAAAAATCTTTGGAATCAGCAAATTGGGACGAAAGTAGACTTTGAGCTAAAAGAATTAGCTTATCAGACCTCTAGATCAACTTATTTATCCGCTATCCAGAAATACAAAGATTTAAAACGAGCGTTGGAATTTAGTTCATCGCAGTCGAAGAAAAACCTTCAAATTTCGACCAATCAAGCACAGGATTTCATTTTACGATCTAAGACAAATGGTATAGTCTACAGTATATTAAAGTCAAAGGGAGAAATCGTAACTCCCCAAACACCGATTGCTGTAATTGGCAATTTCAGGGATTTTGTATTGGAATTACAAGTGGACGAAAATGACATTTTGCGTGTTCAAAAAGGGCAAAAGGTAGTGGTTACTTTGGATAGCTACAAAAAGCAGGTGTTCGAAGCGGAGGTGACCAAGCTCTCTGAAATAATGAACGAGCGTAGCAAAACATTCTTAGTGGAAGCTAAGTTCACGAAGGCCCCACCTAAATTATTCCCCAATATCACCTTTGAAGCAAATATCTTACTTAGCCAAAAAGACAAAGTCATTTTAGTGCCAAGAAATTTCTTGAAAAATGATTCCATTATCACACTAGCCTCTGGAGAAGAAAGAGTCGTTAAAATCGGATTGAAAGATTTCCAAAAAGCAGAGGTTTTATCTGGCCTGAAAGCAACAGATGAAATTGTAAAGCCGAAATAATGAAATACAAACTCGTCTATCAGGTTGCCTTTTCTTTATTAATTGCCAGATGGAAGCAAACACTCGTCGCTGCGATAGGTGTGACAATCAGTATAACCATGTTTATCACGGTGCTCAGCTTTATGTCTGGACTTAATGATATGTTAGACGGTTTAATCACGAATCGGACTGCACATGTGCGGATTTACAAAGAGATTCAAATATCAGAGAAGCAACCGGCTGATTATATTAATCCCCATGGGCATAATTTCGTTTCTTCTATCAAACCCAAAAACGAACTCCTAGGCATAAATAATAGCAAGACGATCATTGAAGCGATTAAGAAAGATGAGCGTGTACTAGGAGTTGCACCTAAAATTAATGCCCAAGTTTTTTATAACGTAGGTGCCGTTGATTTGACCGGGGCGATTTTTGGCATTGATCCTGTAGAAGAAAATAGATTATTCAAGTTTAGCGATTACGTAACATCGGGAAATTACATAGACCTGAAAAATATCCCTAATAGCATTGTTCTAGGGAAAGGGGTCGCTACAAAAATGATGGCAAATGTGGGTGATGTCATTCAGGTGACCACCAGCAAGGGGGACCAAGTGGCATTACGGGTTGTAGGTATATTCCAATCAGGTATACAGGACTTAGATAATGTCCAAAGCTATTGTTCCCTTTCTACTACCCAAAAACTACTAGGTCAACCGAGTAATTACATCACAGACATTCAAGTGAAATTAAAAGATATTCTTTGGGCACCTGAAGTGGCTAAAGAGTACCGTAAAATTTACGAATTAAACGCTGTGGATATTCAAACCGCAAACTCCCAATTCGAAACAGGAAGCTCCGTCAGAACGCTCATCTCTTATGCTGTCGGAATTACCCTTTTATTAGTGGCTGGATTCGGGATATACAATATCTTGAATATGATGATCTATGAGAAAATGGATTCGATTGCCATTTTAAAGGCAGTTGGATTTTCTGGCAATGACGTCAATAAAATCTTCTTATCCATAGCCTTGAGCATTGGGATTTTTGGCGGGGCGATGGGACTTTTAATGGGATTTAGTTTATCGTCGCTTATTGACCAAATCCCATTCAATACAGAATCTCTTCCCACGATCAAAACCTACCCGATTAATTATAATCCAAAATTCTACTTCATCGGTGGAACTTTTGCCATTGTGACCACCTATTTCGCAGGCTTCTTCCCTTCCAGAAAAGCGAGCGGAATAGATCCTGTTATCATCATTAGAGGGAAATAAAATGAACAAGGTTGTACTCGAAGCAAAAGGAATCACTAAATACTTTCACGATCCCGTGACGGTAAAGATTTTAGATAAGGTTAGCTTCCAGCTAGAACAAAGCGAATTTGTTTCAGTCATTGGTAGATCTGGTTGCGGTAAATCGACCTTGCTTTATATCTTATCCACCATGGATACGGATTATGAAGGTGATCTATTAATTGATGGGCAATCCATGAGGGACAAAAAAGAAGGTGAACTTGCTATTGTTCGAAATGAAAAAATTGGATTCGTATTTCAATTCCATTACCTACTTAACGAATTTTCCGTTTTACGCAATGTGATGCTTCCCGGGCTGAAACTGGGTCAATTTTCGGAGAAAGAAGTCGAGCATAGAGCTTACGAAAAATTAAAAATACTCGGCATTGAAAAGGAAGCCTTGAAAGATCCTAACCAATTATCTGGAGGTCAAAAACAACGCGTTGCCATCGCTCGTGCACTTATCAACGATCCACTTCTCATAATGGGTGATGAACCCACGGGAAACTTAGATAAAAAAAATTCAGAAATCGTTTTCAACATCTTTCAAGAATTAGCGGAAGAGTATAAGCAGACTTTGTTAATCGTGACCCACGACAATGAATTCGCAGCTAGAACGACCCGAATCATCGAGATGGAAGATGGGCATATCAAATAAAAAAAGGAGCTGAGGGTCAGTAACCCTCGCTCCCTGCATTCATCTGTTCTATTATTATTTTTAGTGGTTAGGCGGTATCAGATTCGCTTAAACAATAGTAAGGATTAAAGCTGAGAGAAAAGAAAATTTATACAGTTGTATGTTCCATTTTCGAAAATCCGAACAAACCACATCAGAAAACTGCTAAAATAGCCTTAATTACTATTTTTTCTTTCAGCATAAGCAGAGGGAGATTCCCCCACTAATTCTTTGAAGTTTACAAAAAAGGTGGTTCTCGATTGAAAACCAGACTCTAAACCGATGGCTTCCAAGGTAATTATCTTATCCTTTCCCGCATCTATTAATTCCTTGGCATGTCGAATACGCCAGCGCATTCTTTGTTCTAAGAAATTAGACTGTTGTGTCTTCCGAAAATAATAATTGAAATGATGCACCGGGATATCCAGGTTAGCAGATAACTGAGCTAACGAAAAAGTAGATTTTAAAAAGGGTTTATACTCCTCTAAATACAAATCTAATTTTGTCTCAATTTCTACTAATTTCTCTGCGGACAATTCGTAGTTCGGAATTTTCAGTTTAGCCTCCCGTTCAGCACTGATATAAGGAGCGTATAAAAATTCCGGAAAATAAAAGACACTCAAAGAAAGCACTAAATAAGAACCCAATCCCAAGTAATTCCATGGAGAATTCCCTTGATACGTTAATTTAAAAGGGGTACTACTGGGCAGGATTAAAAAGAAATAAGCCAAGAAGATGATCAATATAATTTGCACAAATAAGAAACCGGGAATCCAATAATGCAAGATGAAGTTTTTTTCATTCCGAGGACGTTGGCGAAAATAAATTTTGCAACTATAAAAAAGATAGACACTACTCAGCAACAACTTAACATAAAAATGAAATTGCGCAGAGAAGAAAAATCCCAACTGCTGTTTAACCAACTCATGAATATCGAATTTAATTAACTCCGCAATCAGTATTTTATGGGCAAAAGAAGTTAAAGAATAGGGCAACATATCCAATAATTGAATGAAAAAGGGGATGAGATGCAGTATATCTTTAGGACGTAATAAAGCATTTTTTTGTAACATCCCACGCACATAGAAATAGGCCAAAGGATAAAGCAAATAAAAAAAAGCGTCAAAATTACCGAAAAGGACAGCTACTATTTCCACGTGCCATTCAACAAATAGGCAGTAATGAAGTAGCGTGAATAAACCAAAAATAAGAAAATAGAAAAAGAGGAAACGCTTCGGACTTTTAAAGAAAGGTCCGGAGGATTTTAACAGTAAAAGCAGGATAATGAAAAAGCTCATGAACACAGCAAGACTGTGTCCAAACTTATAAATTTCGTGCATTAAAATGGTTAGGTATGAGTGGTTACAGGTATTCTAACGAATGTACAAAAATACCCCCATAATCAATCAACCCGCCACGTATTTAATCAGGGGTATTTTCCGTAATACCCAAACGATTCCTCCCGAAATCAACAAACATGCCAGTGCGGTCAATGGCACCGCGATACTTGGGTGAAGCATTTCACCGTAAACACCCGCTTTGGCCAAATAAAACAACACGATAATATGTACTAAATAGATGCCATAGCTATGTGAACTCACCCAATCACGAAAAGGAGTCAGAATGCGAATATCAAGGTTTTGGTACCTGAAAAACAAAAATAAGCCTGCTGTAGCTAAAACAACGCTGGGCGAAAAATTAGCATACAGTAAACCATAAAACTTTCCGCTCTCCGCTGTAAAGTAATAGGAACCAATCATTGTCCAGAGGGTCCCTAAAACAAAAATAGCCAAAGCCTTTCCTTTAATTCCCGAAGAAAACTCCTTCGTGCTCAAGTAATAACCCAGTACTAAATAGCCTACATAGCCAGTAAAATCCGTTAATGCGACTGGTATCTTCAGATAGGGAAAATGAGGATTATTGAACAAAATTGTCAAACCCCACATACCCAAAAAATACTGAATATGCGATTCCGGAGCAGACCTAATCCAGCGACCAATGATGGGTATGAATAAATAAATGCCCACGATCATGTAGATATACCAAAAATGGTAAGACGCGCCGTTAAAATATTGCTCTCCCAGCCAAGTCAATCCATCGGTAAACCCAAAAGCCTTCCCGCGCAATCGTACCTGCCAGTTAAAAACAGAGAAAATCAAATTGTAAAAGAGAAATGGCAAAACAATGCGCATAAAACTCTTTTTCAAAAAAGGTCCAATCGCTTCTTCGCGTGGCAACAATAATGCCCCAGATAACATCACAAAAATGGGCACCACATAGCGATACCCACCATTGTACAGATTTGCAAACCACCAATAATCAGCGGGAACCTTCGTAAATCGAAACAAAATTGTCGCCGAGGCGTGAATTAAAATCACCCCTATGGTTGCATTTACACGAAGGTTATCTAACCAAGTTATTTTCATCTAGTTAAACGGCTGTTTATAATGACGTTTCTTAGTCGCCGCATAAATGGCATTCGCTATGGAACCGCCAGTGGGTGGCAACGCTGGTTCGCCTAATCCAGTAGGGGCAATTCCATTATTCACAAAGTGTGCATCGATCACTGGAATTTCATTTCCGCGAATCATCCGGTAAGCATTGAAATTGGCAGGACTGGCTACCCCTTTTTGGAAATTTAATTTAGCAAATAGGGCGTGACCCATTCCATCGATGATGGCTCCTTTGACTTGATTTTCTGCACCACTTAAGTTAACTACCTCGCCACAATCAGTCACTGCGGTCACTTTCGTGACTTTCGGTTTACCTTTTTCGACTTTGACTTCTGCGATTTGCGCGACATAGGATAAGTGAGAATAGTAGACGCTAAATCCTTGGTGAACACCTGGTTTTTTCTTCCATTGTGCCTTTTCAGCTACTTGCTTGATTACTTCTTCAAAACGAGCCGGCTCATAGGTTATTTTGCCTACAGGTTTTGTTTTTACTTTTTCCAAAAGGTCTAAACGCATCTGAATCGGATCTTTTCCCGCCGCCTCTGCCACCTCATCTAAAAAGGCTTGTTCTGCAAATCCCAAGAAATTCGTGATAGGCGCGCGCCACGGCCCTGTGGTTACGGCAGATTTTTGGTCAATGGATTCAATCAACACATTTTCAATGGCACCCACTGGGAAATTATCTTGACGAGTGGAATTACCCGCATTTAGGCCTACGCCTCTTAAGGCAAAGGCAATTATTTCACCATTTTTATCTAGCCCAGCTTTAAAACGATAACGAGCTGCCGGACGGTAGGTCCCTCCTGTCATATCGTCTTCTCTGGTCCACATAACCAAAACCGGTTTCTTGATGATGCTCGACAATTCTGCCGCCTCCAGCACAAAATCATTGCTTAGGCGACGGCCAAAACCTCCACCCATTTTGGACAATTCCACTTGAATTTTATCCACCGGAATTTTCAATAAATCCGAAACGGCTTTTTGAGCTGGTTGTGGAACTTGAGTCGGTCCCGCCAGTAAAACAGCATCCGACTTTACGTCTGCGAAGAAATTCATCGGTTCCATCGGACTATGAGAGATGAAAGGGCATTCATAAGTCGCTTCGATTACTTTAGCAGCTGAGGCGATGGCAACAGCAAAATCGCCGTCTTTACGCATCACCTGTGCCTTATCAGATTTCATTCCTTCGTCGAACCATTTAGCATGGGTATCGTTACTTTCCAAAGGCGCATCAGAACTATAATCACAAGTCAAACTAGCGCGGGCTTGCAAGATAGCATAGGTATTCTCCCCTACGATGGCCACTTTATTCTTGAAGGAAACCACCTCTAAAATCCCTGGCATTTTCTTCACATCTTCCGCCGAGAACGATTTCAAGGTAGCACCAAAAGGTGGACGCACGATTTGGGCAAAAACCATCCCTGGTTTGCGGATATCGATACCAAATAAAGGCTTACCTGTTACTACATTTTTATTATCAACGCCTTTAACGCGCGTTCCAATAATCTTATAATCCTTACGATCCTTGTACGTGACCTCAGTTGGAACAGGAAATTTAGAAGCCGCTTCGGCAAGGGATCCATAGGAGGCTTTTTGGCCTGCTGGACCTAATACAAATCCTTTAGAGGTTTTGCATTGCGCCACATCCACATTCCATTGATCCGCCGCCGCTTGCATCATCATCTTACGAACGGTAGCTCCAGCCTTTCTTAATCGCTCCCAAGAGTGCTTCAATGCGCCACTTCCTCCCGTCAATTGACGTTCAAATTGCTTCGTGTCAAGATTCGCTTGTTCCACTTGAACTTGTGCCCAATCCACATCTAATTCTTCTGCCACTACCACTGGGAATGCTGTTTTTATCCCTTGTCCAATTTCTGGATTGGGAGAAAATAAGGTGATTTTGCCCAAGCTGTCTATCGATAAAAAGGCATTAAATCGACCTACACCAGTGACCACTTCCATCGCGGAAGTCTCTGCGGAAGCTTCGGCTGAAAACCAATCAAAACCTAAGGTAAATACTCCTGTAAATAAGGCGGTTTTCTGAATAAAATCTCTTCTCGATGTTTTCATTTCTTGGTCTTTTTAGAGGCTAATTTTACGGCTTCTTGAATTCGGTGATACGTTCCACAACGGCAAATATTGCCGGACATTCCATCTACAATTTCTTGATCTGTGGGATGCGGATTCTTTTTCAAAAGACCCGCAGCGGTCATAATTTGACCCGCTTGGCAATAGCCACATTGAGGAACATCCAGTTCATCCCAAGCCACTTGAACCGGATGTTTTCCGGCAGGATCCAATCCCTCAATAGTGGTAATTTGTGCGTTTGACACAGCAGAAATAGGCAAAACACAAGAACGTGTTGGTTCTCCATTGACCCAAACGGTACATGCTCCACATTGAGCAATACCACAACCATACTTTGTTCCTAAAAGGGACAAATGATCTCTAAGCGCCCATAATAAGGGGGTATTTGGATCAATGTCCAAAGAGACCTTTTTCTTGTTAACTGTGCAATTGATAGCCATATTTCTATTTTTTCTTAATCAGTTCTTTAATGCGAATATTTCTAAACTTCAAAGGAGATCCATGTCCTAAAAACCCAATATGACCCGTTTTGTTTAATAAACCGGGATGTTCTTTGTGATCAGCCGTACCTTCTTTCGTTGCTAACGCGATATCTCCTTCTAAAATAACCTCACCATTTAAAATCACTTTAATTTTATTTCCTTGAGCGATTACCTCCTCTTCATTCCACTCTCCCACCGGTTTTAAGAAACCTTGTTTAGCCGGAATAATCCCATAAACGGAACCATGGTATTGATAGGGTTGAAGTTTCGCATAGATAGGGGCTGTATTGTCCAAAATCTGCAATTCCATTCCTAGGTAAGCCGCGTCTCCCTCTAAAGGTGCGCGAATACCTAAGCCATTATTGGCCCCAGGCGTTAATTGAAAATCAAATTTGAGATGAAAGTCGCCATATTCATTTTTAGTATACAAATTTCCCTTTCCCCCTCGGGTAGGATCCACCACTAATTCCCCATTCGATGGATAATAATCCGTTGTATTTCCCATCCAATTAAAGAGTGATGAACCGTCAAATAAAGTTACAAAATCAGCCTCTGGAGCAACATATGCCGTTTCAGGCTTCAGTTCTTTTACATAGATATTACGGTAAACGATGTGATTTCCATGAGCTTGCAACTCAATGGCGTCTTTTAAGAAAATCGGAATTTTGCGATCCCAATAATTCTCTAAAATCGCATTATTGACCACTAATTCGCCATTTAAATAGACCGTCACCCGCTCGCCTTTCATGATGATGCGGAAAGTATTCCATTCATTAATGGGATTATCAGCCACTTTCAACGGATTTCGCGGATTGATTTGGTTATTATATAAACCACCAGAACCCACCTGAGCACCCACATTTGTACGCGCAATATCCCAAATCTGCACCTGCGGAGATCCTCGCAAATAAATACCCGCATCTCCGTCCTTTTCAATCTTCCAATCCACATACATCTCAAAGTCTTGGTAATCTCTCACCGAACACAAATTATCCCCGTGTCCCGTAAAATGCAGCTCCTCTCCTTTCGCTTCCCATCCTGCATGCATGATTTTGTCCGCTTTTACCTGTAATAAAGCCAGGGTATCTGCAGACATTGTTCTTCGCTTCACAGGATTCGCTACAAGTCCCTTCCAACCGCGTAAATCTTGTCCATTGTACATCGTGTAAAATCCACGATCAGCTATTTTAAACGCTTCAGTCAATTTCTCTCTTACAGCTGGATCAGTTATTTGATTGAAAACTTCTTGTACCCAATCCTTCGTCATTTGACCTCTAAAATCAGGATTAGCCAGATAGAGAGCCGCTAAACCATCGGCTGCGATTTGGCGTACATTAGGATCCTGTAATCCGAGGTATAGCGTACGCATCGCTGAAAGAGAATTGCATTTTGCCAAACCTTTAAAGATCTGCTCCCGCGTCTCTAAGTTCGAGGTTAAATCCAAGGCATTTCGGTAGTTCAAGACCTGCTGATCCACATTTTTAAACAACTTCGCATTGATCCGTGCGAAAGCGCGAATGGCCTCTTCATTTTTTGTTTCCTTGGCTTCAGCATATAACCAACCTAAGTTTTCCACTTCCTGTACGAAAGGAATCCAATTGGCTTTTTGCGTAGCTTTAATAGCAAATGAAGTGATTTTACTGTTCAAGGTTCCATCTTGTCGAATGATTTGAGTCATCGCCTGTTGCAAAGATTTTACCTCGTTTGGAAGATCTGCATACCCTAATTTGCCAGCAATGATGTCAAAATCAGCTACCGTTACCCAATAAGGCAAAGCATAAAATCCTGCCGAACGGGTGGATGAATTGGATTGAACAGAGCGCCAAACCAAAGGCTTTACTTCCGGCCATTGACGGGAGGAACCATATACGAGCAGAATTGATTTTTGAGCTAGGCTGGCATTTTCATAGTTCGCTAAAGCCTTTTTAAAGAAATCAGTAGCCTTTAATGAGGTACAAAAATCAGCTATTTCGAGATTGGCTTCAGAGGAAGAGGCTAACAGAGACCACACCGTCGCCAGATTGTTTACGCCGCCCACTTGCAACATAGTCAAGGCTTTTTCCTTCGTAAAACCCGAAGGCATTGCCGGAACAGCCCATGCCGCTTTATGAGTACCTACCGCTTTTACAAATGCTAGCGCGTGCGAAGCATCCCAAGATTTACTTGCCGCCTTCAAAATCTGAAGATCGCGCGGCGCACTCAAATAGTTCTTCAAAATAAAGGCCATCACCTGCGGTCTTGATGCTGCGTAACGCTGTAACCAAATCGATGCATCCAAATGAGCTAAGGTCTTCATTTCCGCATTTTCCGTCAAGCCAATCGCTAAATAAGCCAGCAATTCCGTTCTGTTTTTTGAAATGGCCTGAATATAGGATTCAGTGATTTGCGTAGGATCATAGGATCCCTTTAGGGCATAAGCAGCCGATTTCAGACTTACATAATCCCCCTTTTCGGCTAATGCACGTAAGCGATTTTGTTCCACGCGGCTCGCGTCTTGGGAGAACACCGTGGTACCGATTAATAAAAATAGGAATAGATATCTCATCGTTTTATAAAATATAAGGTGCGCGCATCGGTTGATCCAATAGGCGATTTGCCTCGTCATCACCCACAATGACTTGATTGATG
>JACCDW010348229.1_pt1 | contig 13930 bp, 16 predicted proteins | sample 7449781 | NCBI WGS metagenome assembly JACCDW01 (sample SAMN15323449, study PRJNA562643) | freshwater metagenome | isolation source: river surface water | place: USA:Blue River Watershed | collected 2017-08-18 | reverse complement strand
GAGATTCCGAGCAACTAGCCCAGAACATGCTATTGAAAGAGCTAGAGCAGCATTCAATATTCCTGCTGACAGAGAATTACAAGCAAGGCTAGAAAACGGTTGACATTAGCCGCGCAATATGATAAAACAGTGATTCACTGATAAATACTACAAAGGTGATAGAATATGAAAATTAATGAACTGCTTAACGAATCGTTTGACAACATTGAAGATCCAGATACTGACAAGGTTCCTAACATTGTCATGCAGATTCGCAAGAGCATGGATACAGGCGGCAACCGCCCTATCGTCTTTCGTGATGGAACAAAAGCTGAGATTCCAGTGAATGCAATGATTGCATTCTTGAATCGTTATGAAACTCTACGTCCAATGGATCGTGAACAGATGCAAGACCTTGCTGTTCAGAGCAAAGAAGCATTTATTGATGCTGTAAAGAACTACAACAAGCCTAGAGCACCGAAAAGCATCTATACCTAATATTAGTAGTTAATTTTTCCCCCATATAAGCTAAATATTATTATAAAAATAATAATAAGGAGCTTATGTGGGGGAATTTTTTAAACTGGTAACCGATGTGGGCTTTCCTATAGCCGCTGCACTTGCAGCCGGCTATTTCGTTTTTCTAACATTAAAGTTTATTTTAGCAGGTGTCACGGGTAGTATCAGTGGCATGAAGGGAATTATCACGGCTCTAGACAATCGTGTTAAGACAATGAATCACGATGTTATCCGTATTGATACTGTTGTTAGCAATGCATTGGGTCTGAAACCAGACATTGATCGTATCTCCAGAGCAGACGGCAAAAATGATGCGCGGAGAGATTAATGGAAGATATTGCAAGTCTAATTAGTCAGTATGGTTTCCCTATTATTGCCGCCGGTGGCATGGGCTACTTTGTATTTTATGTTTGGCAGTGGGCAACAGAAGAAGTTGACCCGGTCTTAGGTGAAGCTAACGTAACATTGATTGGATTGATTGACCGCATTCGTATGCTTGATAATGATTTGATACGGTTAAAGCAAAAGGTAGATACTGTGTTACACTTGCGCGGCAAATCCATTGAGTACGAAAGAGTACAGGCAGAAGAAGAAATTAATAAAATCGTTAAAGAACAAGATACTAACTAAGGGGGAAAACAAATGTTGAAAAGAACAATCATACTGTCACTTCTCTTAGTAGGTACACCTGCACAGGCTACTGAAATCGTATTTCAATTCAAGAATCCATCCTTCTCTGGAAACAATGCAGGTGCGCAATGGTTAACGATTGAGAATCAAGAGTTCAACCGTAAGAAAGCTATTCAGGATAAGATAGAAGCTGATCTTAAGGCACAAGCACTTGAAGAAAAGAATTCTATTCTAAATCGCTTCATGAACAATTTACAGTCTCGTATATATTCTCAACTAGCACAGCAATTGACCAACAATCTGTTCGGTGAAATGGGAGGACAATCTGGCTCATTTGTCCTTGAAGGAAATCAAATTAGTTACGAGAAATCTGACACTGAGATTAAGCTTGTGATTACTGATGATGCAGGCAATGTAACAGAGATCATCATCCCAACAAGTGGATTTAAATGGTAATGAAATACATACTTTTACTCTTACCAATTTTATTGGGTGGATGCATGTCAACTGGTGCAGGAGTGCTAAGCATGAAAGATCCTGCAACTGTAGTGAACACACAAGTTACTGAGTTGCGCAATCTTCCGCCACCTCAGCAACAAGCAGTTGTAGCAGTATACGATTTTCCAGACTTGACTGGGCAGCGCAGAGATAAAGATGGTATTGCTAGTATTTCAACTGCTGTAACTCAGGGCGGAACACCTCTTTTGATTTCTGCATTAAAAGAAGCAGGTAACGGCACATGGTTCAGAGTTGTTGAGCGCAATAGAGTAGACGATTTAGCAAGAGAGCGTCAAATTGTTCGTCAAACTCGTGAAGAATATTTGGGCGAGAATGCAAACAAACTTGATCCTATGTTGTTTGCAGGACTCATCATTCAAGGCGGCATTATTGGTTATGACACTAACATTCAAACCGGCGGTGCTGGAGCAAGATATCTTGGTATAGGTGGAACAACAGTTTATCGCAAAGATCAAGTGGTAGTGTCATTACGTGCAGTAAACACTAACACCGGTGAGATTATCCTCAACGTGCAAGTATCAAAGACTATATTATCTGTTGGTAGAGACCTCTCAGTTTTCAAGTTTGTAGACGTTGGTACACAGTTAGTTGAACTAGAAGCTGGCATGACTGAAAACGAAGCAAGCACTATGGCAGTTAAGATGGCCATTGAAGAAGCAGTTTTACAATTAATAAAGCAGGGTGTAGAAGAAGGATACTTTAAATATAGGGAAGGGGCATAATGAAGAACAAATTTATACTTTTCATCATAGCAATGATGACTAGTTCCGCAGTATTAGCGCAATCAACAACCAACTCAATTTATATTGAGCAAGTAGGTGATAATAGTGCAATTACTATTACTCAAAAAGGACAGAGCAATAAAGTCGGAACTGAACAGAATCGTGTGGTTCTTGAGGGTAATAGTCAAACGTTAACAGTAACACAAGAGGGAAATAACAACTCTATTCAGGGTTCTATAGTTCAAGCAGACAATGTTGAAATGGATGTAACTGTTACAGGAGACAACAATACTTTGACATATGATCAGGGTGATGCAGCTAGTGTAGCTGGGTCAACTAAAACACTTGCGGTTACTGGTGACTCTAATAACTTGACATTTAATCAAGGCACATCAGCATCAGCTACCGGCGCAGTACAAACTATTACAATTACTGGTGATACTAACACACTTACATCTACTATAAACGCAGATGATGTTGTGAATACTAAAACTGTAGTTGGTGATGGAAACACTATTACTACAGTACAGGAAGGCACTGCCGGAAAGAACATTGAAATGGTTCTTACAGGTAATACCAATACTGTTGCAATAAACCAAAAGAGTACAACTAATGTTGACACACTTAAGATCAATAGCACAAGCACTGGCAGCACTATTACTATTAATCAGTGTAACGCCGGCGGCCCATGCTAATATTGGCAAGGTAACTCAAGTTCGCGGAACAAGTGAGGTCGTGAAAAGGAATACAAAAGTCCCTACACGACCTCAATTACCTATAGCCAAAATGGATAGAGTGCAGACTGGTAACGGAAGAGTTGAGATTACATTTGTTGATGATTCTACGGTGCGAGTTACCGAACAGTCAAGGCTAGTAATTGACGATTTCGTGTATGATGGCAAACCATCTACTAGTAGAATGGCTCTTAGATTTGCAAGCGGTACAGCAAGATTTACTACTGGTACATCAGGAAAAATAAACAAGAACAATATCAATCTTAGAACCCCAACAGCAACTATCGCAGTTCGTGGTACTGACTTTGCTACTACAGTTGATGAGTTAGGGAAAAGTCTAATAATCTTGTTGCCCGAAGCCGATGGATCAGTAGGCGAAATTACTGTTTCTAACATGGCTGGATCGGTAGTATTAACAAAAGCTTTTCAATCTACTATCGTGACTACAATGGACAGTAGGCCCTCTCGTCCCGTAATATTGAATCTTACACTAGATCAAATTGATAACATGTTGATCATATCTCCCGCAGAAGAACTTCGTACTACCGAAGATGTTGCTGATACTAGAACCAACTTATTGGATTTAACAGAACTTGACGTAGATTTTCTTGCCAATGACGATTTAAAAGAAGATCAACTAGCAAGTTCCGATCTTGATATCAATGCAATTAACAGCGACTTCTTAGGAGAAGATTTTCTTGATGATTTAAGCACGGAAGAATGCATGACTAGAGACGGTACTAAACTTTGCGGGACTAGGTTTGGTCTTGACAACACTACACAGATTACTACTATTATGTCAGGCGATTATCTACGTCTTGTCAGAACACTAAGTACAACAGTGGATATTGTTGTAAAGAAAGATTCAAATAAAACAATATTAATAGATAGCAATGGAAAATCATTCCTAATTGAAATCAACGAACCAGCTGGAGGAACTATCATCAATGTTAAACAAAGCGACTAAAATTTTACTCTCACCTTGGCTAGCAGTAGCTACATTACTGTTATTGTTATCAGTGAAGTTGATGAATCCGTTTCTAATTGATAGTATGAAGTTAAAGTACTATGATTATCTGATGTTGGATAAACCAATACAATCAGAACAGATTGTTGTTGCAAATATTGGGGAGAAAGCAATTGAAAAGTACGGACAATATCCGTTCTCTCGTGAGACTTACGGTAAAATTATTCAAGACTTATATGATGCCGATGCTGGTCTCGTTGGCACTACTATACTCATGCCTGAGCCTGATAGGATGGGCACTGACTTAACCCTAGCAAACACACTTAACGATTATCCGGTCGTATTAAGTCAGACATTAACTAACGATTGCGTTAAGGATAATCGTCTCCCTCGCCGCACAGGCGTTGCTGTAATTGGTGACGGACAACCCACTGATTTTCTTCCGAACTATCCATGTGTGCTTGATAACATTCCAATACTTCAAGAGTCTGCCGTAGGCGTCGGCATAACATCTTCTCTTCCAGAGACGGACGGGGTAACTCGCCGAGTGCCTTTATTAGGGATCTCAAATGGCGAATATTATCCTGCGTTTTCTTTAGAACTTTTGAGAGTTGCTGCGGGAGATCCTTCATATCAGGCGAAGATAAATCAGACGGGTGTTGAAGCATTGCGTGTTCCTCAATTTGGTACAATTAAAACCGATGAATATGGTCGTGTCTTTATTAATCCGAACTACCAGTTTTCTTCTGTAGAAATTGGCGAACCAATTCCTGATCTGACTGGTAAGATGGTGATTCTAGGCGTAACTGCCTCAGGAATTGCGAACCCTGTAGCGACTCCAGCAGGTGCGCAATATCCCCATGTCCTTCAGGCGAGTATGCTTGAGACTCTAATAGCTGGGGATTCGGTATCAATTCCGAATTGGGTTGGTCTTGTTGATCTTTTGGCATTCGCTGTTCTCTCACTATTAATCATTTTACTATCACGGGTAAGATATTCAATCGTTTGGATCGGACTGTTGTTAGCTGGATACGTCTACGCTCCGATCTATCTATTTACCCATAATATGATATTGTTTGATATTTCTTTCAACGTTTTGGCTGCATTGGTAATCTATCTGCATATCTATACTGTTAAGTTTATAAGTGAATTCTTGCAGAAGCAGCAGATTAAAAAGCAGTTCGGTACATATCTAAGTCCAGACTTAGTGGCACAATTGCAACGCCAGCCAGAACTCTTGAAGCTTGGTGGCACAGAACAAGAACTATCAATCATGTTCACAGACGTTCGTGGCTTTACTACAATTTCTGAACACTATGGAAAAGACGTTCAAGGCTTGACAAGCATTATGAATCGTTATATGACAGCTATGACTAAAGCTATTCTTGAGAACAAGGGCACACTTGATAAGTATATAGGTGATGCTCAAATGGCGTTTTGGAATGCTCCGGTTGACAACCCAACCCATGCTAAAGATGCAGTCAGAACAGCATTTACCATGCTTAAAACGCTAGAGGAATTTAACGATGAAATTAAAAAAGAAGGCATTCCTGCTTTTGGCATGGGTCTTGGCATTAATACTGACACCGTTGTTGTTGGTAATATGGGTAGTGATCAACGTTTCGATTATACTTGCCTTGGCGACGGAGTTAATCTTGCAAGTAGGCTTGAAGGCCAAAGTAAGCCTTACGGCGTCAAAATCGTCATTGGTCCAAAGACTGCCTACTATGTCAAGGACGAATACCAAATCGTAGAACTTGATTTGCTTGCAGTTAAGGGTAAGACTGAGCCTGCTAGAATATTTACTGTGTTGCCTTTCCATGATATATTGGGTGAGACACAGCATATGAAATTCTTAGAACTATATCGTCAAGGTCATTGGGAAGTTGCTGAAAAATATGCAAGTGATCTAAAACAATGCTGGAGAGGTGAAATGGACCAGTATTACGATATGATTATTGAAAGAATTCAAGAATTTAGAAACAATCCTCCCGCTAAGTGGGACGGGGTGTACAGGGCAACTTCAAAGTAAGTTACCCAATATTTTTGACACAGACACATATATGATGTAAATATAAGACTGACAGTAAAATGTCAGATTTTCAAACTTAAAAGGAAAACAAAAAGTATGAAGAAGTTAATCGCACTCGCAGCACTCGCAACCGCTGCTTTCGCATCGCCAGCAATGGCATCTGATTTCGCTGGTCCTCGCATTGAGGTAACTGCCGGAGCTGATGATGTTACCGGCGGTGTTGATCCAACTGACGTTACTTATGGTGGCGCTCTCGGATACGACTTGCAGGTTGGTAAGGTTGTACTCGGCGTTGAAGCAACTGCTGCAAACGTCTTTGACCGTGCTGATCTTGGTGCCGCTGCTCGTCTTGGCTACACCTTGAACCAGAATGTTCTTGCTTACACTCGTGTAGGCTATACCAATCTTGAGCGCCCACAGACTTGTGCAGGTACTCGCCCGGTAGTTTGCCGTGCAACTTCAAACTTGGAAGGCCTCACTCTCGGTGGCGGTCTTGAAGTTAAGCTAGTTGGCTCAACTTTTGTTAAGGCTGAGTATCGTTACACCGACTTTGACGGCAATCTTGGCCGTCACGGTGGACTCGTTGGCTTCGGTCTTCGTTTCTAATAATTGACTGAATGGAATGGCGGCGAAGAAATTCGTCGCCATTACCATATCCAAATGATAAATACATATATGAGAGCAACAGAATTCATCACAGAACGTAAGAAAAAGCGCAGAAGAAGTAAATCTCGCCGCGCCTATGGCGGGTATTTTTATCCAGGATTTGGTTACGGCGATAGTAGCTCAGGCGAAGGCGGTGACGGCGGTGGTGGTGAAAGCATGTACGAATCTGCGGTTGAAGAATTGGTTAGAGAGTTGCCCAGCCTAGCTAAACACAAATATGATACTCTTGATAAGCTAATGCGTAAAGTTGCTAACAAGCATAAACTGTCACACAAGGCATTAGAAAAACTATTCCAGCAAAAATTCAAGAAAACACCTAGTAACTGGTTGCAGGGTAAATTAGACGAAGCTGACAATGTAGACTGTGATTTAGAAGAAGAAGTTCAAAAGTTCGTTGAATGGACTGCTGAGAAACTGAATCTTAAGAAAGTCCCTACAGTTGAACTATCAATGGATACCGAAGAAGCACAGACTAATCATCATACCGGCGGTCACGTTCCTGGCGAAGGCAGTGTTTGGGTGTACGCAAAGAATCGCAATCTAATAGATATCCTTAGAACAGTATTTCACGAGTTGGTCCATGTTCGCCAACACGAATTAGGTATGATTAAACCTGGTGATAGTTATCCAGGCAGTCCTATTGAGGCAATGGCTGATATGCTTGCCGGCAAGTACATCAAGATTTACGGCGAAAAGAACAATCACGTTTTTCAATGACCCGCTTAAAATTATACGCTGATCCTAACAGCACCGTTTTTTCTACTACTCCTTGCTTCGGGTCGCATGATATGTTTGCAAGAATAGAGAAGGAAAAATGGGAACTAGTATATGATATTAATGAAGCTGAGGTTATACCATGCACAGCTTATGTTGATAACGAAGAATTTATAAATCTACTAGACAACACAATCCGCAAAGATCAAATTCTCCTAGTGATGAATATATTTCACAATGATAACCACATGACTGATGAATGGTTTCGCAGTTCAGTTTGGGATAAAGTCAGAAATTTAAAATGCAGAACATTGATAATACATAACAATAACTACGACACTTCGGATCCAAAATATATATTCTATGATATCATGCTCAACAGACAAAAATATTATATGTTTGACATGGATGAGCATTTCAATCCAGCGACTAAAAGATGGACTACCGACTCTAAGCGAGAGTATTATACCCTTGGTCCAATAGATAAGCGTTTAACCAAAGATAGTAAAAAAATCCTATGTTTGAATAGGTCAGCTTTTTTAAGACATTACGGCTTTAGTAAGCGAAGAATTGCAAGAACACGTTTGGAAAATATACTCGCTGATAATGAAGATGTATACTTGAGCGATCCAGATATAAATGTTTTCTTTTACCCCAACCAATATGAAGAAGGTACCATTGACATAATGCGTTCAGGAGGCACGTGGTATCCAGCCGCAGATTTGTACTACAATACTTCATATGTGAGCGCATATATAGAATCTGTAACAGACACCACCGGAGAAGGCAAGCTATTTTGTGCTTCTGAAAAAACATATGATCCGTTACTTAAAGGCAATTTTATACTACCCTTCTCTACTCCTAACTTTATAGAGGGCCTAAAAGAATGGTATGGCTTCAAGTTTCCCAATTGGATAGACTATTCATATGATAAAGTCACTGACTTTAACAAAAGACTATTGCTATATTCTGAGTCAGTTAAGAAGGTTTGTGAAATGGATTTAGAGACACTTCACCAACACTATATTAATGATAGACATATACTGGAACACAACCGAAACCGATTCTGTGAAATCCAATATAGCGGTTTGCATGACAAAGTTGTTGATTCGGCTAGATATTTTGGGTGGCTATAACTATTTGGTACACAAAGTATTTGACTTTTTCACGTTTGATGTTATAATAACTAGACTATAAGGAGAAACTATGTCACGTACATTTAACGCCGAAGCTAAGGTCAAGTTGACCCAGCTCATCAACGAAGGTATCAGCGTTCTACAGGAAGTTGATACTCTTAACGAAGGTCTTAATGACACTGTTAAGGCAATTGCAGAAGAACTTGAAGTTAAGCCAAGTGTTCTCAAGAAGGCAATCAAGATTGCACACAAGCAGCGTCTTAACGAAGAAAATGAAGCTAACGAAGAACTTAACACGATTCTACAGACAGTAGGTAAAGCTTAACTTAATGTCTAGACTTGTTGCCTTTGGCTGTTCGTTTACGTACGGGCATGGGCTACCGGATTGTTTTGTTCCTCCTAATGAACCTGGACCATCCCCTAGTAACTTAGCTTGGCCTGCCCTATTAGGTAAAAAGTTAGAAAAAGACGTAATCAATAACTCGGACCCTGGAGCAAGCAATCTGCAAATATTGTGGAAGATTCTAAATTACGAGTTTCATCCGGGTGATCTATGTGTAGTTTATTGGAGTTTTTACAACAGACTTGACTTTGTAAGATTGGATTTGGATTCCAATAAAACACATAGATTACAACTAGAGGACTTTGATAAGGATTTTCTTGCTAGACCGGGGTATACCAAACACAATGCTATACGAAATTTCTTAATGATCCATCACGCTGCACTATTCTTAAAAGATAAAGGAATACCTTACTTCTTTTTAGATAGAAGCAGCTTAAGTGTGGGTGCTAAATTTCCAGAACACCTAAAACCTAAGGGGTATGACAATACCCAAATTGATGCGGTTTTCAACGTTGATGTAGCACTAGATAATGCTCATCCGGGAATAAAAAGTCAAGAAAAAATAGCCGACTATATACACAGTAAGTTAACACAAGAAATGAAGAAGAATTAATGTCATATATTGACGCTATCCTAGATAACAAATCCGATCGTATTCATGTAGTAGAACGAAGTCCTGAAGGAAAGCGTCTCTACAAGGAATACCAAACAAATTATACATTTTACTATAGCGATCCTAAGGGCAAGTATCGTAGCATTTATGGTGACCCAGTAAGTCGTTTCTCAACTCGGAAGAAACAAGAGTTTGAGAAAGAGCGTAGAATCCATCGTGGTAAAACACTCTTTGAAAGTGATATTAACGTTGTTTTCAGATGTTTGAGTGACAACTATTTAGGAGCAGAGCCTCCCAAACTTCATACTGCATTCTTTGACATTGAAGTTGACTTTGACAGAGAACGAGGATACAGCCCAACGGATGATCCGTTCAACGCGGTCACTGCTATTTCAGTATATCTAGATTGGCTAGAACAACTAGTGACACTCGTTATGCCTCCCAGACATATGAGTGATGAGACTGCACAGGAATTGACAGCGGAGTTTGAAAACTGTTTGCTATTCCGTAGCGAAATTGAAATGTTTGAAACATTCTTTGCACTGATTGAAGATGCAGATGTAATCACTGGTTGGAACTCTGAGGGTTACGATATTCCCTATTGCGTGAATCGTGTTACTCGTATTATGAGTAAGGATGATACACGCAAGTTCTGTCTGCTTGGACAGCTTCCAAAGCCTCGCACGTATGAACGTTTCGGTAAAGAAGAACTAACCTACGATTTAGTTGGTCGTATTCATATGGACTATCTACAGTTGTATAAGAAGTACAACTACGAATCACGCCACAGTTATTCACTTGACTCAATTGGTGAATATGAATTGGGTGAACGTAAGACTCCATATGAAGGTAGTCTTGACCAGTTGTACAACAAAGACTTCAAGAAGTTCGTAGAATATAACCGTCAAGATACTTTGCTTGTGTATAAGATTCACAACAAGCTTAAGTTCCTTGATCTTGCAAATGCTCTAGCACATGAAAATACAGTGTTGCTTCCGACTGTCATGGGTTCGGTGGCAATGATTGAAATGGCAATCTATAACGAAGCACATAGCCGTGATATGATTGTCCCCGACAAGAAGCGCAAAGATAGTTATGGTGATGAGCAGCAGGCAGCTGGTGCTTATGTTGCTGTTCCAAAGAAGGGCATTCACGAATGGGTCGGCGCTGTTGACATTAACTCACTGTATCCGTCTGCTATTCGTGCATTGAACATGGCTCCTGAAACTATTGTGGGTCAAGTTCGTCAAACACTGACAGACAACTACATGCACGAAAAGAGCATTGCACTTGCTAAAAACAAGCGTAAGAAAAAGAACGGTGACGATGCTGACGGTGTTACTGGTGCTATTCTTTGGGAAAACTTGTTTGGCTCTCTAGAATATACTGCTATTATGAACCAAGAGCGTGGCACTATGCTCACTATTGATTATGAAGATGGTCGTAGTGTAGAAATGAGTGCCGCTGAGATTTGGAAACTTATCTTTGACAGTCATCGTCCATGGATGATTAGTGCTAACGGTACAATCTTTACGTATGAGAAAGAAGGCGTCATTCCTGGATTGCTTTCACGCTGGTATTCAGAACGTAAGAGTATTCAGAAAGAAGCAAAGGCTGCATATGGCACAGACAAGTTTGAGTATTACGATAAGCGTCAGCTAGTTCGTAAGATTTTGCTTAACTCTGCATATGGCGCACTTTTGAATGAGCATTGTCGTTTCTACGATAAAAGAATCGGGCAGTCAGTTACGTTGTCTGGTCGTCAAATCACTAAGCATATGATGAGCCAGATAAACGAAATCATCACGGAAAAATATGAACACGACGGCGACGCTATTGTGTATGGTGATACTGACTCCTGTTACTTCTCGGCTTATCATATTCTCAAGGATCAGATTGATGCTGGTCAAGTATCTTGGGATAAGGACTCGTGTATTGATCTTTACGACCAAATTGCTGAAATGACTAACGTTAGTTTCCCCGCGTTTATGGAGAAAGCATTTCACTGTCCTCGTAAGAACGGCGAAGTCATCAAAGCTGGTCGTGAACTTATCGGTGATAGAACGTTGTTCATCACTAAGAAGCGATATGCTATCAACATCTTTGACCTTGAAGGTAAACGTCAGGACATAGATGGTAAGATGGGTAAGGTTAAGGCTATGGGTCTTGATCTTAAGAGAGCAGATACTCCTAAGTATGTTCAAGAGTTTCTAATGGAAGTTCTTATGATGGTGCTAGGTGGTAGCCCGCGTGATGAAGTTATCACTAAGATTAGAGAATTCAAGATTTGGTTGGGTGAGCAAGATAGCTGGACTAAGGGTTCTCCTAGGTCAGTTAACAAGCTTACATACTATGGTGAACTTGAAGCTCGTAGCAAGACTGGTAAGGCAAACATGCCGGGTCACGTTAGAGCAGCGTTGAACTATAACTATCTACGCAAGATGAACAATGACCAATACAGTCAAAAGATTGTTGATGGTATGAAGGTTATTGTTTGCAGCTTGAAGGACAATCCGCTTGGCTTTACTAGCGTTGCTTATCCTACAGACGAACTAAGACTTCCGCAATGGTTCATTGATCTTCCGTTTGATGCACTTGATATGGAAAGAAAACTCGTAGACGAAAAGATTGATAACTTACTTGGCGTATTGAATTGGAAGATTCGTCAGGATACTAATACTAACAGCACAGTCGGTGACTTGTTTGATTTCGGATAACAAGACTATTGCTTTTCGCATTAACTTCCGCTATTATACACTATAGCATTGCCTAAATATCTAAAAGGAAAACACATGAAAGATTATTTACTTGATTTGATTCAGCACACTTATGGACTTGGTGTCGTTGAACTTGTTAAAATTGAAGGTTCGGACGCAGAAACTAAGATTGCTGCATATGCCGAAGATAAGTCAGTTATTGTAACTGGTACATTTAAGACTCCTATTGATGGGTTTCAGGGCACGTTTGGTATGCCTAACTTGAGCAAGCTCAAGACTATTCTTAGCTTTGATGATTATGATGATACTTCCATCATCAACGTTACTCGTGATACCAGAGACGGCGAGAACATTCCTACTGCAATTCATTTTGAAACTAAGACTGGCGACTTCGTTAACGACTATCGTTTGATGAGCAAGGTTGTTGTTGAAGATAAGGTTAAGACTGTTACATTCAAGGGCGCAAGCTGGGATGTTGAGTTTGAGCCTACTGTTGCTGGCGTCATGCGTCTTAAGAAGCAGGCTTCTGCTAACAACGAAGAACTTAACTTCAAGACTAAGACTGACAACGGCGACTTGAAGATTTACTTCGGTGACCCTTCAACTCACTCAGGCAACTTCGTGTTTCAGCCTGACGTAGCAGGCAACTTGACTAAGGCTTGGAACTGGCCTGTTAAGGTATTCCTTGCAATCATGGATCTTCCTGGTGACAAGGTTGTTCGTTTCAGTGACGCAGGCGCTGCTGAAATCACTGTTGACAGCGGTATCGCTAACTATCGTTATTTGTTGCCCGCACAGGCTAAGTAATGATTAAGACGGTCAACGGACAGGGTAGATATATTATGGTCAACGGAGGATTTCCTGCGACCACATATATCAATACTAGTTCAGGATACATGAACGTCGGTGATGTTAGATACAATACTAACATGCAGCGACTTGAAGTATATGACGGTAATATGTGGATTGAACTTGGCACTAGTCATGCTAGTGTTGGTTTGACTCCTGATGCTGAAAATGCACTTGACTGGGCTATTCGTAAGCGTAATGAAGAAACGGCGCTTGAAGCAAAAGCTAAGGATAACCCAGCAATTGCTGACTTACTCAATCAGCGAAAAACGATTGATGAGCAAATCAAAGTTATTGAAATCTTAACGAAAGATAATAAAGTTGGAACAAATTAACCTTTCAAACAGTCACAATCCCGAATGGGCATTGTTTCTGCCCGCAATCTCGTCTTTCTTCATTGCTGGCTTAGGCAAGCAGCGTGAAGGTGAACAATATTTTGACCCGGCGAGAATCCCTGCGGCATTCAACGGTGACGTTGAGTGTTTGAATTTCTTCAACAGCAAGCAAGGCTTATACACGTATAAGTGGGGCTTGTATTCTGCTGGTCACGCAAATCTTGATATTACTAAGGATGACAATAATGAATCTATCATTCGCAAGAGAGAAGAAGGCACTTTTCTTCTAGGAGACTCAGGTGGATTCCAGATTCTTAAATGTCAGTGGCCAGCAGATTGGAAGGACCCTAATTGTCCTCGTGCAATGAAGAAGCGTCAACAAGTTCTTACTTGGATGGATGAGTACATGGACTACGGCATGTGTCTTGATATTCCATCGCAGTCTCTTACGACTT
>JACCDW011589768.1_pt1 | contig 13940 bp, 12 predicted proteins | sample 7449781 | NCBI WGS metagenome assembly JACCDW01 (sample SAMN15323449, study PRJNA562643) | freshwater metagenome | isolation source: river surface water | place: USA:Blue River Watershed | collected 2017-08-18 | reverse complement strand
GATACTTGTTTAGGTATTTGGGATAGCGCAAGCGAGTTTAATCGTATACTTGCATTGAATTTGTGATGAGAAACCTGTCTTTTCTTTTATTTTTCTGTTGGATTTCTGTTTCTTGGGCCCAAGAAATTGATACGAATGACTTGAAGCACGAAAATTCTAAATTTCAGGTTCCCGAATGGATCAATCAAATGGTTAATGATACGGGTAGCTCGGCAAAACCACGATTATTATTTTATCCAACCATTGGTTTTTCTCCTGAAACTAGATGGGAATTTGGTGCAAGTGGATTGGTGGTATTTCATTATAATAACGATACCAATCTCAGATTGAGTGAAATAAGTGCTTTTGGCTTCTACACCGAAATGAAGCAGCTGGGATTATGGGTTGATCATGCTATTTATGGCAAGGACAATAAAATATTGCTTTTGGGAAAAATGAGGTTTCAAAATTATCCCTTGCTGTATTATGGTATTGGAAATAGAATTGCTGAAAAGCCTTTAGCCGTGGTTCCTGCAAATTATTATAATGTTAGGGAACGTTTCGTTTATAGGTTGAAAGGTAATTTATTTGCTGGTTTAGAGTTAGATTATCAAAATCTTGCCAACCCTCAGTTTGATTGGCATGAACATGTAATCAGGCATGACAGCGCTTTGCCCTTGGGAGGAAACGGCAGCCAAAATTTAGGCTTTGGTCTGGGTGTGCTTTGGGATTCAAGGCACAATATTTTGAATGTCAGAGAAGGGTTTCTGGCTGAAGTGGCATTTATTCATTATGGAAAGGTGTTCAGTCAATCTTTTCCTATGAATACACTTTTTTTGGATGGACGTTATTTTCATGCGGTAAAGAAAAACCAAGTATTGGCATTGCAAGTGGTGGGGCAATTTTCATCGGGTCAAGTGCCATTCAATCAACTCAGTTTGATGGGGGGAGAAATGATGATGCGGGGTCATTACTTGGGTAAGTATCGTGACAATCAATATTTGGCGGCACAAGCGGAGTATCGTTTTCTACCTTTTGGTTTTAGCAAACGATTGGGCGGAGCAGTTTTTGCTAGTGTGGGTGCAGTTTCATCCACCTTTCCAACACAGAACTATCAATTGGCTGGGGGTGCAGGACTGAGGTACTTGTTATTTCCTAAGAAAGATATTTTTACAAGAATAGACGTGGGGTTTGAGAAGAAGGGCTACGGAATCTATTTCTTCATAGGGGAAGCATTTTAATGGATTTCATTTGAAACAGGCCATTGAACATCAGGTGCCTAATTTTTTAAAGCCTTTTCCTTGGCTCATGAGGTGGGTGCATTTTGCGCAGAGAATCACCTATCAAAGGCATACCTTGATTCGTAAGGTATTGAAGAAAGATCTAAAACAGGTTTCTCGGGTGTGGGATGCTGGTTGTGGAGACGGACAATATTCCTTTTTTGTCTTGAATCAAACGAAGGCGAGTTTGGTTTCTTCAGATATTAACCAAGGTTGGGTAACGTTTTTAAAGAATTATTGGTTGAACAACGGCGACAATACTAGAGCTCAAGCGGTTTGCCAGGGAATAGAGGAGGCGGGTTACAACGGTGAATTTGATGCAGTCATTTGCGTTTCAGTTTTGCCATACGTTCGTGATGTAGGTCAATCTTTGGAAAAGATGCGTCAAGCGCTGAAAACAGGCGGGAAACTCTATTTATATTGCCCCGTCAACTTTTATACTGAAACCAAATTATACAGGCGGATGTTTGAGACTTACCAAAATTCAGAGAATGCAGCCAATTTTAGAAGGGTTTTTTCTTCAAGTGAATTGCGGGAGTTGGTTCTTGGGAGTGGATTTATAATTGATCAAGAGTTTTTTACTTATGGAAAATACGGTAGATACGGGCATGAAGCTTGGTCAATCATCTCCATGTGGCTGGGTTCGCGGAATGTTTTTTTGCAGGCTTGGGGATTCATTTTGATGACGCCTGCCGTGGTAGTGGTGAAATTATTGCAATGGGCTGATTTTCAACAAACATTGAATGATGGAAATGGCTTATTATTGGTGTTGAAAAATGCTAACTCCAATGAATAAATATTTTTGGTTCTTGATTTTAATAGTATTTACCTGTGGCTGCGGCAAAGAACCTTCTGTAATTAAAAGTAAGGTAAAGTTCAGTGATCCAGACTCTATGATAGTAGCCATGGATGTGAGTAGTTTATCTATGGTTTTGAGGAATGGCACAATTTTCAAAGATTTTAATGGCAAAGAAATAGAGATCTTTGAATTTCTGAAGTCTCAAGGAATTAATACTGTTCGATTTAGGACCTGGGTGGGAGATGTTAATTATGGTAAAGATTCAATTTTGAAGTTGGCTAATTTGGCTCGTAGTAAGGGACTTCTTATTTGGTTGGATTTACATTATTCAAATACTTGGGCAGATCCAGGTAATCAACAAATCCCTGTAGAGTGGAGCTCAAATAATATCAATAATCTAATTAGTGATGTAGGCCAATATACTAAAGAAATGATGCAGTTAATTCAACCTGATTTTATGCAGTTGGGCAATGAAATTGATGGAGGTATGTTGTGGCCGTTAGGGCGAATATCAGATACTTCAAATTTCTATTCGCTTTGTAGAGAGGCAGTAAAGCAAACACGTTCTTCCAATCCCAATACTAAGATTATTTTTCATATTTCCAGTTATAAAAATGCCGATTGGTTCTTTAGCAGATTAAAACAACACGGTGTAGGTTACGACATTGGGGGTGTTTCATATTATCCAAAGTGGCATGGTTACAATATAGATAGCTTGTATCAGACTTTGGAAAGGGTTTATAATTCTACTGGGAAAAGAATGATTGTTGCAGAGAATAGTTATCCGTGGACCTTCGGATGGGCTGATTGGACAGATAATGTGATGGGCTGGGAAGGTGATTTGCATCTTGGATTTCCAGGCACAGCACAAGGACAAGCTGATTTGGTTAGGTTATTGGTTAACAGATGCAAAGAACTGCCTTTCCAAAGCGGATACGCTTATTGGGAGGGTGTTTGGGTTTCTTCCGATGGACCTGAATCTAAGAATGGTTCACCATGGGAAAACCAAGCTTGCTTTGATTTTAGTTTTAAAGCACTACCCGTAATGAATAGCTTTAAATAGTTGATTTATTATTTTTTTGTATGAATGTGCAGCGTGATTCCATCAACGGAGTCAATGACGGCAATTTGTCCATTTTCAAGGGATTCATTGCTCTTTGCCTGCCATTGGGTTCCATGGTATTTTACTGTTCCTGAATGGGTTTCTGCATTCCATAGCAATACTTCACATTCTTGTCCTTTAAAATCGTTGTAGTCTTCTTTTGTTGAATTATTGAACTTTCGCTGTAACGGTTTTCTTAAGATAAGCATTGATGCCAAAGACAGTAATATAAAGGAGATAACTTGGCTAGATATTGATAGTTCCAATCCAAGGAATAATAAGATGGAAGTAAAAAGTGCACCTATCCCAAGAAAAATAAAAACAAACCCAGTAGACAACAATTCGGCGGCCAAAAGGAAGAATCCAATGGCCAGCCAAAGTGTTTGAATGTTAATGCCCCAAAATGAATCCATCATTTTTGGTTTTGTTTGACCACTGACATTGCAGCTGTTACAAGAGATCCAATATCAGCGAAGTTTGCAGGAAGGATCATGGTGTTAGTTTCTTTTGCTAGTTTGCCGTATTGCTCAACCAGATTTTCGGCAACACGTAACTGTACTGCTTCCAATCCACCGTCTTTTTTAATAGCTGAAGCAACCATTTCAATACCTTCTGCAGTGGCTTGAGCAATGGCTTTAATGGCGTTGGCTTGTCCTTCTGCTTGGTTGATTTGTCTTTGGCGTTCGGCTTCTGATTCAAGAACAACTTTTACTCTATTACCTTCAGCCACGTTGATTGAACTTTGTTTTTCTCCTTCGGAATATAAAATGGTAGCACGTTTTTCACGTTCTGCTTGCATTTGTTTTTCCATGGCATTCAATACACTCGTGGGAGGGGTAATGTTCTTGATTTCATATCTAAGTACCTTAACACCCCAACCTTGCGCTGCCTCATCAATGGAACTTACCACAGCAGCGTTTATGTTGGTTCTTTCCTCAAAACACTTGTCAAGGACTATTTTACCAATTTCACTTCTCATGGTAGTTTGAGCTAATTGAGTCACTGCAAAGGAGTAATCACCAATTCCATAGGCTGCTTTTTTAGCATCTACAACTTGTAAGAAAACTACACCATCAACACCCACTTGAACGTTATCAGCGGTTACACAAACCTGCTCAGGAATGTCTCGTGCAACTTCTTTCAATGAAAATTTGTAGGCAACACGATCAACGAATGGGATGATGAAATTTAATCCGGGATTAAGTTGAGCGTGAAATTTACCCAATCTTTCAATGACATGGGCTTGTTGTTGGGGTACTACCTTGATTCCTAAGAAAAGTAATAAAACAACAAAAATGGTGAGGGCGATTGTAGCTATAGGCATAATAACAGCAATTTAGTAAAAATGAACCAAATCTTTGAATATGAAACGACTAACCTTTATTCATTAACGACCAGCAAAGACTGTTGGTGGCCTGATTTCAGGAGGTAAATACCTGTAGAAAGGGAATTCGGAAGTTGTACCGATTGTTCAATGTTTGAAATAGTACAAATTTTGGTTCCGCTGAGATTGTATAAATCAATTTCAGATAGCTCCCTATGTAGATGTATGGAACCACCCCGTTTCACGGGATTTGGATAAAAGGTCAACTTGGAAAGATTTTTAACTCGGTTGTTGTTGATTTTAGGCTGCTCTTTATCAATGGGTGAAATGAATTCTTCATAGCATGGCGCAAAATTATTTGCGGGGTCATGATACGCATTTGGGAACAATAAATATTCCTTTTGAACGGTTTCAGCGGTTCCGCTAGGTGGTTCTCCCGGATTGTAGCAAAAGAAATAACCCGATGGGGCATCTTTTGTGCCGAATCCCACAAAAACCACCGATGCTTTTAAAAAGGGTAATTCAGATTTTGAATTGGAAGTTGCACCTATTTTTTCGAGCGCTTTCCGTATGGCCGTATCTGTGAGATTAACTCCTTTTCTTCCCATGGTTGCCAAAAACAGGTGATCTCCTGAAGGCAAAGCATTGGTGAGTTCTATCAATTGACTTTTAAAGTTTGTTTGGTTTGGATCAAAATAATAGAAGGGTTGTGATTCAGGGCAATTGCTCTGAATGCCGGGAATGAGGGTGGGTTGCAAGGTATTTCTGTCAATGACTACGGCAAATAATCCGGTAGTGCAGTTTTTTGATTCATGGAGGGTGGAATTTGCAGGTCCACCCACTTTTATGCCGTCTTCTCCTGTGTTTCCGCGGAGGAAGAAAGTTTCATACAGGCAGTCTCCGTTTGGATCAGGATTGGGTTTGACTTTATAGTTCTGTGCTTCGCCCGATTTATCGATGAACCAAAGTTGGATGTTGCTGCACATAACGGTGTCTTTTTCATCGGGATTCAAATTGATGGCGGTGGCAAAAACTTGAGTATCTCCAGGTGGAATATCAAAATCAAAGCTCATTCGGTGAAAAGCTCTTCGGCGGAAAGTCATTCCATTACTCGCAGGAAAGTTACCCTCGGTGCGATTCAACCCCAAGAGAACCAAAGGATCTTCGGGCCAAAAGATCATGTAATCTTTCATAAAGAACCATGTACAATGAATGGAAACTCCATTGATGGTATCGTTACTGAGATTGACTATGTAATAAGAATGTGAATCTTTACGATCGTAAAAACCTGCCTTAAATTCGTAACTTTGGCTTTTGGCGAATTTTATTGAAAACAGCAATAAGAGTAGAGTGATTTTTCGAAACATTGTACCACATTGACGCTATTTTATTTAAAAGGTTGCAATAATGAATATACACATGAAGTTAAAATTGATTGTTTTTGGATGTTTTTTGGGACAGTTTTTTGGGATTGTAAACGCGCAATTGAGCGAGCCACAATCTCGAAAAGATTGGGAAATTGAGCGATTAAAAGATCCCGAATTGGGGAGAATTCCTGAGCATATAAGATTTAGAGAATTGGCCTTTATACATACACAGGCAGGGGCTATAAGCAATCCGTTAGCGGTTCAAGGAACACCTTGGATGCACCGAGGTCCCTATCACGTGGGTGGTAGAACTCGCGGGGCTGCTTTTGATGCATCCAACCCTGAGAGAATAATTGCAGGGGGCGTTTCTGGAGGATTATGGCTCAGTGAAGACGGGGGTAAAACATGGAATTCAACCCAATTGCCGCATGAAATCAGTAGCGTTTCGTGTTTGGTTCAAGATCGAAGAAAAGGCTATGAGAACTTTTGGTATGCAGGTACAGGCGAGGCATACGGACAATCGGCGGGTGCGCCTGGTGCTTATTACTATGGTGACGGAATGTTGGTCTCATCTGATGGTGGTAAAAACTGGTCGCCTTTGATGAGTACTAAAATCAATTCTCCCACTGCATTTTCTTCTCCATGGCAATTAGTTTGGAGGGTAATTGTAGATACCACAAGGTACGATTCAACCATTATTTATGCATCTACTTACCAAAATGTGATGAGGTCTAACGATGGCGGACAAAGTTGGAAGGTGGTAAGAAAGACCGGTTCATATTTCAATGAGGTAGAAATTGACGCTGACGGAGTGATCTACAGCACCTCAAGTTCAGATGCATCGGCAGGTAAAAAAGGCATTTTCAGGAGTTTAAATGGATGGGATTGGGTAGATATTACACCCACAAGTTGGCAAGGTAAGGTGTTTAATAGGTCTGTAATAGGCTTTAACCAACCGAGTCAGATGGATACTTCGGTGCGAATGTATGTGATTTCGAATTTGGAAAATTGGGGTAAGCCATTTCCAGATTCTAGGGGTGAAATTGAATGGGGTGGAATGTTCTATTTGGAGTTGCCACGTAAAATTTCTGCTGGTTCAGTTTTCGGGGGAAGTCTGTCGCGCATCCTTTCCCAGCGAGACTTGTCGCAAAATTTACCTCGTAAAAAACTAGCCCTAAACAGCTGGAGAACCCAAGGAAGTTATGACATGTTGGTGCAAGTTTATCAAAAACCAGCAACCAACAACGACATTGTTTTCATTGGAGGAACCAATCTTTTTAGATCGGAAACCGGATTTTTTGATTCATTAAACACCACCCAAATTGGCGGATACAAGTTAAATACTTCACTACCGAATTTTGAAATGTGGCCCAATCAACATCCAGATCAACATGTTTGGATGTTTCATCCCAATGATAAGCAAATTGCATTATCGGGAAATGACGGAGGTCTGTTTATTACCCAAAATTGCTTGGAGGATTCAGTCCGTTGGGAACACATTAACAACGGCTATTTGACCACTCAATGGTATACAGTGGCATTAGATCCTTTGACAGAAATGAGTGATTTGTTGGTGGCAGGTGCCCAAGATAACAATCAAATGATTGTAAAAGATAGATCTCATCAAGCGGAGTGGGCAATAGCTTATCCGGGCGATGGTTCCTATTGCGCGGTTGAACCGGGTGGAAAGGTGGCTTACTTTTCCAAGCAATTGGGTAATACAGTTAAGGCGGAATTGAATGATAAAGGTGAGGTACTTCGTAAAAGGAGAATAGACCCTATAGGTATCCCCCGAAATAACTACCAATTCATCAATCCGTTTCTATTGGATCCAAACAATTCCAATATCATGTACACAGCTGGCGGTCGTCACATATGGCGAAACGATAAACTGTCTGATATTGTGGTAGATAACTCTACCGATTCTATTTCTTTGGGATGGACAAAGTCAAAGGATTCATTGAGAATAGTTTCTCAGAAAATTACGGCATTAGGGGTATCCACAGAGAACCCCAAACACCGACTTTATTTCGGAAACAATGTGAAATATTTATATTCCATTGATAGTGCCGACAGAGGTGAGATGAAGTTTAAGACATTAAAGACCCCGTTGCTCACAGGGAATGGGAATGTGAGTTGTATCGCTGTTAATCCAAAAAATGGCAATGAGTTGGTGGTGTGTTATTCGAATTATGGAGTATACAGTTTATTTAGAAGCTTGGATGGCGGGGAAAGTTGGGAGAAAATTGGCGGTAATTTGGAAGCAAATATCAACGGCACCGGAGATGGTCCATCGGTTAGGTGGTTTACTTACGCCCCGGTAAAGGATGGGATGTTATATTTCGTGGGTACAAGTGTTGGTTTGTTTGCTACAGATAGTTTGAAAGGGCCTGAGACCGTTTGGGTTCAACAAGGACCTGGGGAAATAGGAAATGCAGTTGTTGATATGATGGCCTACCGAGAAGTGGATGGAACCTTGGCGGTTGCTACGCATGGCAGGGGTATATATTACGCTCGTATTTTTGAACAAGGTGCTATTTTGAAGAATGAAACTTTGGTGAAAAATGAATCGAGCGTAAATGTATATCCTAATCCATCAAACGGAGGTTTAATAACCATTGAATCTGCGGCAAAGCAATCTAAATTTGTGTTGTACGATTTGAATGGTAAAGAAATATTGCGAGGAATGACAAAAGATAAAAAGGGCTATATTGACAGTAGTAAAATAGGGAATGGATATTACTTTTTGGTTTTAATGGGTGATCATTCAACTCAATGGCAGAAGGTTGTTATTGAAGAATAGAAGAATTATTTTATTTTCAGTGTAAGCAGAGAAATTATTTCTTTTTGTTGTTGAATAATATCTCTTAGACCATTTATTTGATTCAAAAGGATGTCTCTTTCTTCTTGTGTAAACGAATAGTTATTTACGGTTCCGTGAGGCGCGGAATTTTGCATGCTTTGAATGTTGTATACAACTCCTGCATCAAATTGTAAAATATCGAGTGCAGATACTCCTAGAGCTTCAGCAATCTGATTAAGTCGGTCAATATTTATCGAAGATTCACCTCTTTCTATTTTACCATATCCGTTGGTTGTAATGCCAAGATTTTTAGCTAGATTTTCTTGCTTTAGACCTTTTATTTCTCTAATTTTTCTAATGTTATTTCCAATGATTGTGGAGTCTATATTGTTTGTACTCATAACAACTAATTATTTATAAATACAAACTTAAAGTATTTATTTGAAACTTTCAGTTTCTTATTGGCACTTATTTTTGTATATGTTTTTATCAATATCAACCTTTTGTAGGTACTCTCACAAAATTTTTCTGCTTAGTTTTTTTTTAATTTTAAATAATCAAGGTTTTTCCCAGTCATCCGTTAAATCAAATTCAACTGCAAAAATTGTTGTTATGAGAAATAGCGGTAACATTGGCAGTTTGACTGGTTTTTCATTTTATATGGACATGAGGAGAAAAGCTAAGGTAAGAAATAAAAGATACGTCACCTTTGAAATTGAATCTGGAACTCACAAGTTTATGGCAACATTCTCAGGCGGTCAAGTGCTTAAAAGGAAATATGAATATTTCCAGGGTGAATATAACTTTGAGGCAGGAAAAACATATTATTTCTATTTAGATATTATACCACATTTTTGGACAAATAGCTTAAAGGTTTTAGAGCTCTCTGAGAGAAATGGTCGAGATGAAATTAATTCTGGAAATTTTAGAGAACAAAATTAAAATGAAAAAAATAATAGCATTAGCAACCTTTGTGATTCTATTCACGGCAATATTTATCTCTTGTGGAAAAGAGCAGAGTGTGCCTGATTGTCAAAAGAATAATTATGGTATTCTTGAAGTAAAAAACGATTTTACCGAATCGGTAGAATTAAAAATTGATGGTGTGTTAAAAGGAACATTAAAAGTTGGTGAGACAAAAAAATTTACTTTACAAGCAGGTTTAACCTACAGTATTTACGCAGAAGAAGAAGAGTATTTTTTGCTCCCTGACGATACTTGGAGTTTTGATATCAATGTGGTGCAATGTCAAACTATTACTCGTCGATTGACGCCCTAGTAGTTGTCAATACCTGTTGTAATATTCTAATTGGTACTGCAACCAATTTCTTTTTTGTTTTATCTACAGCTAATGTCCGAAGGACAGCAAGAATTCCTGCTTAAGAAATTGGCAAATAATTTTGTGAAGGATAATATTTGTTCTGAAAATTGGGAGGCAAGTTTGAAAAGTCACTTTAAAATTTTCATTTTATTAATTACTACAGTTAAACCAAAAACTATTTTTTAAGTGGTCCCGACAGGAATCGAACCTGTATCTAAAGTTCCGGAGACTTTCGTAGTATCCATTCTACTACGGGACCATGAAAAACGTATGAACGTCCCCCGAAAATCGGGACGGCAAATATAGGGAATTAATTGTCGAAGTAGTGGTTGATGCCCGCCAAGGGCAAGATTTAAAGTTAATGGTAATTGACGGTAGAATAATGTTAAATTTGTGATGCATTATCATGCATTTCGCAGTGAGAAATACCTTTAAACATCTTCGAAGATTAGCGGTTGCAGGTCTTCTATCCTTTGGATTTGTATGGCTCGCCGGGTGTGAGCTCTATTCGCAGTCAATGGAGAATTCGGCTGGAGACAATTATTTTTCAGATATGATTGTCACACGGTTGGTTCATACTGTTCAGGATGCTATAGTGGCCCATGACAGTGGCATAAATATGGGGCATGTGGCCGAAATGAATTTTTCCAGTAAACCCGGTGAAAAGAAGTTGGAAATGAGGTATGGTGTGGACTATGTGACTGATTACGATGGATTTGAGCGAAAAGGAACGGTTACCACTACTTGGGATAGGAGTTTCTTCATTGCTGGTTCAACCATGCACATTGTGATGGAAAATGAGCACGGCACCAACGGTTGGGCAACAAAAGGTTTTATTGATGTTACTAATTGGGGATTGAATGAATGGGATCAGCCCATGTACGAAGTTCGTTGTAGTTTGGAATTGATTTCGCCTGCATACAACTGGGAATGGACCAACGAATACATCCGAGTTAAAATTTCTCGTGATTCCACCCCTCAATCAACCGATGATTTGTGGAGTGTCACAGGTACTGCATACGCTAGAAATAGACAAGGTAGATATTACAACGCCTTCATCAAAGATTCATTGTATTACAGTCCGAAGTGCAAATACGGCTACACTCGAGGCAAGGTTGACATTCAACACGTAGATGCAACTCAGCGGGTTTTTGTGGTGTATGGGGAAGGAACAGATACGGCCTGTTCAAAGTATATGACTTTTGACCGCGGAAAACGCAAATTAACGGTCACAAAAAATCTCAAATAAATTTTTACTTTTGAGGGCTATGAAAAAAATCATTTTACCCTCGTTTGTAATTGCCCTAACTCTTTGGATGTGGCAATTCGTATCGTTTGCCGCCGCTAATCTCCATTCCGGGGGACAGCAATACACGGAACATCAAGATACGATTACGGCCTTTATCAATTCGCTAAACTTGGCTGATGGCGAGTATTTGATTCCTCAGGTGGATCCGAAGAAACCCGACCTAAAGATGGAAGATTGGAATCAATATTACGGCAAGCCATGGATGTTTTTAAAGTACTACAACAACCGTGAAGACGTAATGGGAATGAATATGATTCGCGGCTTTTCAAGCAATTGGATCGCTGGTTTGATCATTATTTATTTATTAAACCTGATGGGTTCAATGACTCGGATAAAATCTATTTTGACCACTTTAGGAATGGGACTGGTTGTATTTATTTACGTGCCCTACACCAATCATATTTGGTTTCCAGATTTTGATACCGTTATGACAATGCTTGATTGTTTGGTTCCATTTGCCTTGATAGGAGTTTGGAACGGGTTGTTTTGGAATAAGGAATAGTCTGTGGTCGGTGGTCGGTGGTCTGTAGTCGGTGGTCTGTAGTCGGTAGTCGGTAGTCGATGGTCGGTAATGGACTCTAGACTACGGACTACGGACTAGGGACTAGGGCCGGGGGCCGGGGGCCGGGTGACACGGGTCTGATACCCGATACCCGAAACCCGAAACCCGATACCCGAAACCCGATACCCGATATCCGATACCAACTACCAACTATACACTTTGCCTTTTTGATTCATCCAATAACTGCGATCTGGTTCTGAGATGAGTAGGTAGTTTTGGAACATTTGGTCTACAATTTCATTGAAATGGTAATTGCTGATGATGGAATTGCCACCTTTGGTGACTAGTTCGTAACCGCCTTCATCTTCGGAATGGGGAGATTGGACAATCCAAACGTTTGGGAATTGAGAAGATTCAATCTGAAGGTAGTCTTCGGGTAGTATGTCGTTGCCTTTGAGATCTATAAGTCCCATAAAGCCATCAGAAGAATTGGTTAGAAAAAATTGAGGGTTATCAGATCTTGAAATGCTGAAATGAGGGTTTGGATGAACTTTTTTTTCTGATAAAATATTCATCAAGTGAGTTCGAGTAACGGTACTGTCTTTTTTGAATTTAAAGGTGGTATCTGTGGTGAATCCGATGAGGCTATCGTTCAGAATGGCAATGGATTGTGCGGTTGCTTTGCTAAGTTCCCAGGTTGAAGGATTCAGCCATTTTTGTCCCCAAGAAGCATTAGCCCGTTTATTGTTAGCAGGCGTAATTTTCACCGATGTTGTAAATATTTTATTATCTAAAGATTCAAATTGAATTTTTTTGTGAATCTTTATGGGTTGAAAGTTTTGGTTGTAGATGGTAGATTCAGCTTTATCGTTGATACAGAAATAAATCTGGCCATTGAATCTTATCCAGAGTGGTTCTTTTTTAAGTCCCACGGCAATTTCTGTTAGTCCTGAATCGGTAAATTTGGCAAGATTCATTTTGTTAATCCAAAAATACCCTGGTATCAGTTGGGTGCAAGATTGAAAGGTATCTGAAATGGATTTGAAATTAGAATCGAGGAAAAAGAGGTTGATCCCCTTTTGAACCAAAATTTGTGTTTTGGGAATATTCCAGAGGTCAACAGGGGTTTGAAGGCTGTATTCGTTGAGCTCAGAAATATCATCAAATTCAAAAGGGGTAAGAATTTTACCTTGTTTATTGAAGAATGCCCAATGAGTGCCATTGAACAATGCTCCTAAATTGGATGATGAATCAAAATAGATTTTTGGAAATTTACACGGTAGAAGTTCCTTTCCAGTAGAGTTTAATAGGCCATATCGTTCTGAATTAATAACAAATGCTAAGTTCTTTTGGATCTGCAAAGGAAGATCGCTGTATTTGTTGTTGGAGATAGGGGTTCCGTCTTTTTCTATGTAATAATATTCTGGGTTGTCGAACAAATCATATTTCATGACTAAGGCGCACTCGGGGATGAGGTGTGCACCATTAGAAAACCATTGGGTATGATATTTTTTCGCAAATGGAAAGGCGAAGTCGTAAGTGGAATCAGTCCATTTCTCTAAAGTTATGGAATCTACAAAGGCAAATTTGCCGCGTTTATTGTAGTAGGGTACAGGGGTAATTTTGAGATACCTGAGCAAATAGGATGCTGTTTTTTTGTGTTTTCCGAAGGGATATTTATTCAGGTAATTTGAATATGCTTGGGTAGAGTTTATTTGTTTGCTTTGGATAAAGGCTAGATTATCGGCTAGTGATAATGCTTGTTTCAGTTGGGGCGCTTTCGGATAATCATCAATGAATTTCAAATAGGCATCTTCGGTATTTTGATATTCTGCCTCATTGAATGCCATTTTGTACAAGGAGTCTGTTGCTTGAGTGTATAGGCTCAATAAATGTGTTGGATAAGCAGAACTATCGGGCATGGCTCTCCAAATCAAAGTATATTTTTGGAGATCTGAGATTTTATTGGTTGATAGGGCTGTTTTAAATGCAATGGTATCATTTAAAGACGACAAACAATAAATGATGTGAGGTAAGGAAATTTTCGTGTTGATATTTCCATTTTTGGGGAAATGTTTTTCTAAAGTGGCTTGTTCGTTTTGGAAGAATTTAAGCAATTCGAGATTTTGATTGGGATCTGAATTGGAGCGCTCT
>JACCDW010890457.1_pt1 | contig 13944 bp, 15 predicted proteins | sample 7449781 | NCBI WGS metagenome assembly JACCDW01 (sample SAMN15323449, study PRJNA562643) | freshwater metagenome | isolation source: river surface water | place: USA:Blue River Watershed | collected 2017-08-18 | reverse complement strand
GGGTGGGCTTGTAATTGGCAAGGGCTTGGAATTCGGCGGACAGGTCAGACATCGAAGGCTCCGAAAAAACGGGAGTGACACGGAAAAGATGGAGTTTACGTTTACGTAAACGTCAATCATAGCGACTTAGCGGCCTTTGTGGGCGGGAATTGGGGAGGATTTGCCCTAATAAAAAAGCCGCAGGCCAAAAGGCGCTGCGGCTGAGGGTGGGGCTAGGGCGCCTTATTTGTAAAGCGTCTCAGGTAGCCACATGCCAATTGCTGGGAACATGTACAGCAAGAAGATGGCAAACACTTGAATGGCCATGAACGGCAGCATGCCCGCAAAGATTTGGTTGAGCGTCACATGAGGAGGGCTTACACCCTTCAAATAGAACGCGGCCATCGCCACAGGCGGGCTCAAGAACGCAGTTTGAAGGTTCAGCGCCACCAACAAGCCGAAGAACAGCGGGTCGATGTTGAAGTGCGGTAGCAGCGGGATGAAGATAGGCATGAAGATCACGATGATCTCTGTCCATTCCAACGGCCAGCCCAGCAAGAAGATGACAACTTGCGCCAAGATCATGAACTGCGTGGGCGTCAGGTCCATCGACAACACCCACGTGTTGATCAGCTCTTGCCCACCCAACAGCGCAAACGCTGCCGAGAAAATGCTTGAGCCCACAAACAACCAACACACCATGGCGCTGGTTTTGGCGGTCAGGTACACCGACTCACGCATCACGGTCATGTTGAGGCGTCGGTATGCACCCGCCAGCAACAAGCCGCCCATCGATCCCATCGCTGCGGCCTCGGTCGGTGTAGCTAGGCCAAACACGATGGTGCCCAGCACCGCCAAGATCATCAGGGCCAGCGGGAAGAACGAGCCGAGCAACATCTTGAAAATCTCAAGACGTGTGAAGCTGAAATACGCGTAGAAGATGGCCAAGGCCACTGCCACACTTGCCAAGCCAATCCAGAACGCAGGAGGGGCGGGTAAACGTTCTTGCGCTGCCGCTGGTTCTGCCGCTGCGACAGGCTCAGCGGCGGCGGGAGCGGCTTCTGCTGCCACTTTAGCCACGGGGGCATCGGTGCCAGGAGGTGCTTTGAGGCCGTCGCCCTCGGGTTCAGCCAAACCGCCTGCCTCTTCTTCTGCAGGTGCTTCGTCAAAGCCGTCGCTCATGGCCACCACGCCTTGTGTTTCTTCCACTGGGGCAGGGGCAGTAACGGCCATGAAGATGGCACCCATGATGACCAAGGCAGAAATGGCCGGCAGCAAGGCAATACCCAATTGCTTGAGCAATTCGTCCATGGGCACAGCGGCGTTGCGCTTGCCTTTGATGGCGCCGATCAAACCTGGCAACACTTTGTCGCTGATGGTTTGTGACACTTCGTGTGCCACGGGGGGCAGGGGAATGTAGCGATCTTCAGCCGACATGGGCGGTGCCAAATGCGGCTTGAGTTTGGCCACAATGATCACGTAAGCGACGTACAAAGTCGCCAGCATGATGCCAGGGAAGAATGCGCCCGCATACAGCTTAACCACCGACACGCCTGCCGTTGCACCGTAAACGATGAGCATGACGGATGGGGGAATCAAAATGCCCAAGCAGCCGCCAGCCGTAATTGCACCAGCCGACAGCTGCACGCTGTAACCCGCGCGCAACATGGCGGGCAAGGCCAGCAAGCCCATCAGCGTCACCACTGCACCCACAATGCCAGTGGCGGTGGCGAAGATGGCGCATGTGATGATGGTGGCCACTGCCAGCGAGCCTGGCACGCGCGCGGTGGCCAAGTGCATGCTCTTGAAGAGCTTTTCAATCAAGTTGGCGCGCTCAATGAGGTAACCCATGAACACAAACAGCGGGATCGAAATCAACACATCGTTGGACATTACGGAATAGGTGCGCTGCACCATCAAGTCCAGGGTTTGTGTCACGGCCAGTTCAGGGTTTTGGCTTCGATAAGCCAGCCAGGCGAAGATCATGCCCATGCCCATCAGGGTGAAGGCGGTGGGAAAGCCCAACATGATGGCCACGACCACCAAAGCCAGCATCAGCAAGCCTAAGTGTCCGTTGGTCATTTCAGACACGGGTGGCAGTAAAACAAAGGCGGCCAACACCACCATGGCCATGATGCTCAGGCCAAACCAAATTTCTTTTTTCATTGATGCGCTCCCTTGTCGCCCACAACGTAGGCATCGAGCTTGGCGATGTCTTCGTCTTTCACATGGACCATTTCTTTGAGTTTTTCTACGTCCACTTCGTCCACGTCGTTGCCGCGATCAGGCCATTCGCCTGTTTGCAAGCAAACCACACAACGCACAATTTCGACCAAGCCTTGGAGCAACAGCAACAAGCCAGCAATTGGAATGATGGTTTTGAAGGGGTAGACAGGCGGGCCGTCTGCCGTGATGTTGGAGTGCTCGTTGATGGCCCATGATTCGCCAGCAAAGTTGTAGCCAGCCCATGCCAAGGCCACGATGCCTGGAATAAAGAAGATGATGTATAGCGCCAAATCCAAACCTGCTTGCAAGCGTGGCGTGAAGAAGCCATACAGAACGTCGCCGCGCACGTGCCCGTTTTTAGACAAGGTGTAGGCACCGGCCATCATGAACAGCGTGCCGTACATCATGCTCATGACGTCAAAGGCCCAGGGGTGAGGGTTGTCAAACGCATAGCGTGACACGACCTCCCAAGTGATCATGAGTGTGAGCACAAAAATCAGCCAAGAAAAAGCTTGGCCAACCTGTGTGCTGATTTTGTCGATGGTGAGTAATAGTTTTTGCATGGTGTGCTGACTTAAATAAATCAGCCACCCGAAACAGTTCGGATGGCTGATGAAAAACGCATTAACTCGCGAGAGCTATGTGTTTAGGCCTTCTTCGCACCGAAGAAGTGGTTGACCGCCATGCGACGGTTGATCACGGTGTCTTGCTCCCACTTGACAGCACGTTGTGCGAAGGCTTTTTGTGATGCCACGATTTCTTTGAACAGTGGGTTCTCCGCAGACTTCTTCTCCACGATTTCAGACCAAATTTTCAGTTGGTCTTGCAAGATGGCATCTGGCGTCTTGTAGAACTTGACCTTGTCTTTGTTTTGCAGCTCAGCGTAGTCTTTGGAGTAGCGGTCCACAGCTTTCCATGACATGTCTGCAGAGGCGGCTTCTGTTGCGCCTGCAATGACGGCCTTCATCTTGGCAGGCAGTGCGTCGTACTTGGTCTTGTTGAACATGACTTCGAAGGTCTCAGCGCTTTGGTGATAGCTTTGCAACATGCAAACCTTGGACACATCTGGGAAGCCCAAGATGCGGTCAGAGGTGGCGTTGTTGAATTCAGCGCCGTCCAGCAAGCCACGGTCCATCGCTGGCACGATCTCGCCACCTGGCAATGCGTTCACCGCAGCGCCCATGGCGGTGAACAAGTCAATGGCCAAACCGTTGGTGCGGAACTTCAAACCTTTGAAATCTGATGACTTGGTGATTGGCTTTTTGAACCAGCCCAAAGGTTGGGTGGCCATAGGACCGTACAAGAATGACTGCACGTTGCCGCCGATAGAGGCGTACAACTTGGCCAGCAACTCTGCGCCACCGCCGTATTTGTGCCAGGCCAAAATCATGTTGGCGTCCATGCCAAATGCTGGTCCAGAGTTCCACAGCGCCAAAGCGTTTTGTTTGCCGTAGTGGTAGCCCAACACGCCGTGACCGCCGTCCAAAGTGCCTTTAGACACGGCTTCGAGCAAACCGAATGCTGGCACGACAGAGCCTGCAGGCAACACTTCGATTTTCAAATCGCCACCAGTCATGTCGTTGACTTTCTTCGCGTAGTCGAGTGCGTACTCGTGGAAGATGTCTTTGGCGGGCCATGTGCTTTGCCAGCGCATGTTGATGGGGCCTGTTTGTGCAGCCACCATGGGTGCTGCAACCACACCTGCGGCAGCAGCTGCGCCTTTGAGTACGTTGCGGCGTGCAGTCGTCTTCTTGGTATCGGTCATGAGGGAGGTCTCCTAAGTTTTTGTCAAAGACATGAATGGGAGACGCGATTCTTATCTTTTGCTGACACCGTGTGGGGTGGGTTTGCCCTAGGAGGCGGCTTCTAAGGCCTCAAATTTGTCTCCTTGGGGACCACTGGCTTCTATACTGGGCTACAAATTGATTGAGCTTTACAACTATGAGCAACAACGAGCAGGGCTACGCGGGTGATGTCACCCCAGAGCTTGCCAATGAATGGATGCAGTCGCGTCAGGCTGTGATGGTGGATGTGCGCAGTGATGCCGAGCTGGCTTGGGTAGGCTTTGTGCCAGGTGCCGTGTCTGTTCCGTGGAAACAATGGCCGGGCATGACCATGAACCCCGCGTTTGACGAGGCCGTTCAAGTGGCTGCCAACGGTAAAAAAGTGGTGCTGCTTTGTCGCAGCGGCGTACGTTCGATTGCCGCAGCCAAACGTGCCACAGAGTTGGGCCTAGAGGCCTACAACATCCTCGAAGGTTTCGAGGGCGATGCCAATGCCGATGGTCATCGCGGGACCCAAGGTGGCTGGCGCATGCGCGGCTTGCCTTGGCGTCAAAACTGATTCACATCCCATGACATTTCTTGCACTCGATGTGGGCAATACACGCCTCAAGTGGGGCCTGTACGACACGCCTGCGCCCGGCGCCAAACTGCTGGGCAGCGGCGCGGTGTTTTTAGAAAACATCGACCGATTGGCCGACGAAGACTGGCGTGAGTTGCCAGAACCCACTCACATGTTGGGCTGCATCGTGGCAGGCGAAGCCATTCGCCGTCGCGTGGAGGAGCAGATGGAGCTGTGGGACATCACGCCACACTGGGCTGTGTCGTCAGCTGCAGAGGCCGGCTTGACCAATGGTTACGACCACCCCACACGCCTAGGCGCAGACCGCTGGGTCGCCATGATTGGTGCGCATGCGCGCATGCTCCGTACCGTCAATGGTGGTGCCCCTAAGCCCATGGTGGTGGTGATGGTGGGCACGGCGGTGACGGTGGAAGCGATTGATGCCAGTGGCAAGTTTTTAGGTGGCTTCATCCTCCCAGGTCACGGCATCATGCTACGTGCTTTGGAGTCGGGTACGGCAGGCTTGCGCGTACCCACGGGCGAAGTGTGTGAGTTCCCCACCAACACCAGCGATGCCTTGACCAGTGGTGGCACCTATGCCATTGCTGGCGCGGTGGAGCGCATGGTGCATCACGTGCGCCAACATTGCGGCGCTGAACCAGCGTGCTACATGACAGGTGGCGCGGGCTGGAAAATGGCACCGAGCATGTCGGTGCAGTTTGAGTTGGTTGAGTCGCTTATTTTTGATGGGCTGTTAGAAATAGCCAAGCAGCGCTTAGACCATCCATCGCCTGTGTGGCCCTCGCGCGCGCTGTACTAACTTTGGTTTGAGCGGGATAGCCCTTCATGACAGAGGGCCAGTGCTGCGGCTAGACTCAAGGCCATGAAAGTCATTGATTCCATCGTCCAGCAAGCATCAAACTTGGCGGCCATTCGCCGCGACATTCACGCCCATCCCGAGCTGTGTTTTGAAGAAATTCGTACGGCTGATTTGGTGGCGCAAAAGCTGACCGAGTGGGGCATTCCCATCCATTGTGGCATGGGTCAAACAGGGGTAGTGGGCATTTTGAAATGCGGCACCAGTGACCGTGCGATTGGCCTGCGCGCCGACATGGACGCCTTGCCCATGCAAGAGTTCAACCAATTCGCCCACGCCAGCCAACATGCAGGCAAGATGCACGCCTGCGGCCACGATGGACATGTGGCCATGCTCTTAGCGGCAGCGCAATATCTGTCGAAACACCAAGACTTTGATGGCACGGTGTACTTCATCTTTCAGCCAGCCGAAGAAGGCGGTGGCGGTGCCCGCGAAATGATTCGCGATGGCTTGTTTGATAAATTTCCCATGCAGGCCGTTTACGGCATGCACAACTGGCCGGGCCTTAGCGAAGGCCAGTTCGCTCTGAGCGCTGGCCCTGTGATGGCATCGAGCAACGAATTCAAAATCACCATCCATGGCAAGGGTTGCCACGCGGCCTTGCCGCACAATGGCATTGATCCTGTGTTGATTGCTTGCCAAATGGTGCAAGCGTTTCAAACCATCATCAGTCGCAACAAAAAGCCAGTGGATGCGGGTGTGATCTCGGTGACTATGATCAACGCAGGCGAAGCTACCAATGTGGTGCCAGACCATTGCGAGTTGCAAGGGACCGTGCGCACCTTCAGTGTGGAAGTGCTTGACATGATTGAGCAACGCATGCGCGATGTGGCTGCGCACACCAGCGCCGCTTTTGGTGCGACGTGCACGTTTGAGTTTGAGCGCAATTACCCACCCACCATCAATCACGCTGCTGAAGCCAACTTTGCTCGCGAGGTGATGGCCGATATCGTGGGTGCAGACAACGTGCTGGCACAAGAGCCCACCATGGGCGCAGAAGACTTCTCGTACATGCTGCAAGCCAAGCCTGGTGCGTATTGCTTTATTGGCAATGGTGATGGTGTGCATCGTGAAATCGGGCATGGCGAAGGCCCATGCACCTTGCACAACCCCAACTACGACTTCAACGATGCCCTCATTCCCTTGGGTGCAACCTATTGGGTCAAACTTGTAGAAGCCGCGCTGCGTTAATTTACTGATTAGTTAATTGGGGTCAGACCCCAATTCGATTGCTCAATAAGCTGAGAGCAGTCCGTCTAAATGCGCTTTGTGCTCAGCCGTCGCATAGGGCAGCAACATACTCAGCACACTCTTAGCCCCGCGCAGCAGCGATGCTTGCGCGCTTTCGGGCTCTAGCGCATGGCGTGGGTCGCGCACGTATTCGTAGCTCAGCCACCAAGTCAGCATCACCACCATGTGTGTGGCGGTGGCTTCGCGCTCTGACACGGTCATTGCCAGTGCGCCATCATGCTCTAGGCTGTCAAGCAGTGTGCGAAACGCGGTGGTCTTGTGCAGTAGCGCGTCTTTGATATGGGTTTCTAGCTTGCGGTTCTTACTCAGTAAGTCGTTCAAATCGCGGTACAGAAAACGGTATTGCCACACCAGCTCAAACAGTGTGTGCATGAAAAACCAAGCGTCTTCCACATCGTGCACGCCAGGTGCTGCATCTAGCAGTTCATCCAGCGCCGCTTCGTATCGGTTAAACAGCGCCGTGACCAGCTCCTCTTTGGCTGGGTAGTGGTAGTACAGGTTACCAGGGCTGATGTTGAGTTCAGACGAGATCAACGTGGTCGAGACATTGGGCTCGCCAAAGCGGTTAAAGAGGTCGAGCGTGACCTCTAATATCCGCTCTGCGGTTCGGCGTGGCGCTTTTTTAGCCATCAATTATTTCTTGGCGGTTTTCTTTGCTGGCGTTTTCTTGGCGGCAGTTTTTGCAGCTGGCTTGGCTGTAGCCTTAGGCTTTGCGGCTGCTTTGGGCTTTGTGCCTAATTGCGCTTCAAGTGCGGCGACACGCGCATGCAGCGCTTTCATCTCTGCGGCTGACGGCAAACCCAAGCCATGCAAAGCTTTCGCCACGCGCTCTTCAAAAATACCTTCTAGCTTGCCCCATTGCCCTGTGGCACGCTCGCTCAGCGTGTGGGCTGCTTGCGTGGCTTTCTGTGTGGCCTCAGCCAGCTTTTCTTCGGCGGTGGTGTGCACCTTGCGTTGCATGGTGATGCCATCGCTCACCAGCTTTTCAAACGCTTTGGTGCCGTCTTGTTGTGCCTTGGCAAATGCGCCCAAGCCAGCCAGCCAAATTTGTTGGGCTTGCTCTTTCACGTTGTCAGACATCGCAGCGGGATCAAACGGGTTTTTGGTAGACATGTGGGCACACTTTCAAACAAAACATAAAACCGCACTTTAACGCTGAGTGCCGCTAAATGCCACATGAAGTTTAGTTAGACTTGTCTGACAATGAGTAGCGAAAAACCCGAGACAAACCACCAAGCTTGGTATGTGGTGCACACCAAGCCTCGTCAAGAAGCCCGCGCCCTTGAAAACCTGCAAAACCAAGGTTTCAATTGCTTCTTGCCCACCATGCAAGTGCAAAAACTGCGCAACCAAAAAGTGCAGACCATCACCGAGCCCATGTTCAGCCGTTACCTGTTCATTCAGCTCGATGACCAAACTCAAAACTGGGGCCCCATCCGCTCTACCTTGGGCGTGAGCAAGCTTGTTAGCTTTGGTCCGCAGCCTGCCAAGGTTCCGCCCGAATTCATAGCGTTCTTAAAAGAAGCGCCGCCCGAAACTCTAGGGCGCATGTTTGCACCAGGCGACAACGTGCAAATTACCAGTGGTCCGTTGCAGGGCCTTGAAGGCAAATACATGGCGCATGATGGCGAAACGCGTGCTTTTGTGTTGGTTGAGTTGTTGGGGCAGCCGCAAAGGTTGCGCATGGCAGTTGAGAGTCTGCGCGTAGCGTAAGCAACGAGCGGTTACGGAAATAACTGCGCAATAGCGTAATTTCTCAATTTCAGTAGATAATCTAAGGCTTTGCCGTTGAGTAAATGGCGGTAGCCTGCCCGTTGTGTTTTTCTGTTCAAGTTCGTGACCGTGTCAGCCCCAGCCACATTGCCCCAACACATCGCCATCATCATGGATGGCAATGGTCGATGGGCCCAAAAACGCCATATGCCCCGCACCGTGGGTCATGCCAAAGGTGCGGCGGGTGTCAAAGCCTTGGTCGAACATTGCGCCAAATTGGGTGTTAAGTACCTCACTTTGTTTGCCTTTAGCACCGAAAATTGGAACCGCCCAGCTGAAGAGGTGTCTACCCTTATGGGGCTATTTGTGCAGTACCTCGAAAAAGAAATGGCCTCCTTAGCTGCCGCAGGTGTTCGACTGAAGGTGATTGGTGATGTGGCAAGCTTTACGCCAGAGCTGCAAGCTCGTATTCAAGCCGCTACAGAGGCTACCGAGCGCAACCAAGCCATCACACTGGTGGTGGCTGCCAACTATGGCGGCCAGTGGGATGTGGTGCAAGCTGTTAAGAGCTGGCACAAGGCGAATCCAGAGACAAATGTCAGCCAGTTAACCCAAGCGCAACTAGCATATTACCTAAGCACAGCGGGCATGCCTGATGTAGACCTGTTGATTCGCACAGGGGGCGAACAGCGCATCAGCAACTTTTTGCTGTGGCAAGTCGCCTATGCTGAGCTGTACTTTACCGAGACCTTATGGCCTGAGTTTGATGAAGTCCAACTAGATCAGTCTCTGCAATGGTATGCCGTCCGCGACCGCCGTTTTGGCCAAGTGCAAACCCATATAACTAAAGAAACCGTATGACAGAGAAGCCCATGATAAACGACGACGATGAAATCAGTCTGCTAGATATCGTGGTTACTTTAGCCGAGTCTTGGAGGCTGCTGGTGTTTGGGCCGCTCATTGCCGGTATTGTGGCGGGTGCTTTGAGCTTTTTATGGCCTAAAACGTACGAATCGGTAGCTATTGTGCGAATGACGGAAGCTGACTTAGCATTGCTGAACGCAGCTCCAGTGTTAGATGCATTAATTGAAAAGTTTGGTTTGCTGCCAGAGTTTAGTGGTGTGAAAGACGATGCTCGCCAATACCTAGCAAAAAGGCTAGTAATCAAAACGGACAAAAAGACAGGATTGGCCACCATCACGGTTGCTGCTAATGCTCCAGAGCGGGCTCAAGAGTTGGGTAAGGCGGCCCTAGATGCGCTGCTGAAAGAGCTTTTGCCTAAAGGTAAAAGCAAAGCCAAGTTGAGCAGCAAATCCTGTCCAATGATCGCATCATTGCAAACTCTACAGACGCGATTGAGCGACTACAAAAGCAAATTGGTAAGGCAGGTCAAAGCGATGTGGCTTTGGATGTAGTGATGAAACACTATGCGGCGTTGAGTTCTGATGTGGCTAAAAAAGAATTGGAGAATATTGAACTGAAAAAGGTCTTGGTTGTGCGTGGTGACGAGGTGTATGTGCAACGGCCTAGCTTGCCGCAACACAAAGTATCGCCAAAGCACAGCGTCGTAGTTTTGATAGCTGTTGTTGTCTCTGGCTTTGTCTTGCTTATGTTTGTGTTAATTCGAAAATCTTGGATTTCGGCTCTGCAAGATGCTGAGACTGCCAGTAAGCTGGCCAGCATCAAACGCTCATTAGGTCTATAAGAGGCATAGTTACACATGCACAAAGTAGTTCCTGTCATTCTTTGCGGTGGCTCTGGCACTCGCTTATGGCCATTGTCCCGTGCAGGATTTCCAAAGCAATTTTTGGCTCTATCGGGTACGAGCAGTTTGTTTCAGCAAGCCGTCGAACGCGTTAATCGCTTGGGGGCGCATGACATTACAATTGGTAACACTTTAGTTGTCACCAACGAAGAGCATCGTTTTTTATCGTTAGAGCAGTTGCGTGAACTTAAAAACATCAAGGCAACTTTGTTGTTAGAGAGTGTGGCTCGCAATACCGCTCCAGCCCTTACCTTGGCGGCGCTGCATGCGATCGAAGATGGGCAAGACCCTATTTTGGTTGTCACGCCAGCTGATCAAACTGTGCAAAACTTCGATGCATTCCAGCAAGCGCTGCATCAAAGCATTCGCGTGGCAGCGGATGGTGGCATTGTCATTCTGGGCATTACCCCTGATAAGCCAGAAACAGGCTATGGCTACATTCGTCAGTCCAGCATGGTTGGCCCGCATGGTGAATATGCTGTGGCCCAATTTGCTGAGAAGCCTAGTTTGGATGTGGCTAAGGCTTATTTAGCTAGCGGTTGTTATTCATGGAATAGTGGCATGTTTGTGTTGCGTGCGAGCACATGGCTCAATGCTTTACAGTATTTTCGTCCTGATATCGCTACCGCCACGCAAGTAGCATGGCAAGATAAATCCATCGACGAATCTTTCGTTCGTCCGAGCAAGGAGGCCTTCACGCAAGTGCCTGCTGAGTCGATTGATTATGCGGTCATGGAAAAATGCCCTGGTTCTGACTACCCTATCCACATGGTGCCGATAGATGCAGGTTGGAATGATCTCGGTGCGTGGGATGCCGTGTGGCAAGTCAATCAAGATGGTCGCCAAGACGTTAATGGCAACGTGGTGCAGGGTGACACTTCGTTGGTCGATACATCTAATACTTTCATCCACGCTAATAGTCGCCTAGTGTGTGCTGTGGGGGTGCGTAACCTTATTGTGGTGGAAACGGCCGATGCTGTACTGGTGGCCGATCGCTCAGAAAGTCAAAACGTAAAAAAACTTGTTCAACAGCTGGAAGTCAACAAACGCGAAGAGTTATCGTTGCACCGTAAAGTGCATCGCCCTTGGGGCTGGTACGACAGCATTGATAAATCTGAACGCTTCAAGGTTAAGCGAATACAAGTAAAGCCAGGCGCAGGTCTGAGTTTACAAAAGCATCATCACCGCGCTGAACACTGGATTGTGGTGAAAGGCACTGCAGAAGTGACGTGTGGTGACAAAGTTACCCTGTTGGGAGAGAACCAATCCACTTATATTCCTTTGGGTGAAGTGCACCGCTTAGCCAATCCTGGGAGTATTCCGCTCGAAATTATCGAAGTTCAATCCGGTAGTTATTTGGGTGAGGATGATATTGTTCGCTTTGATGATTATTATGGTCGCAGATAAGCATCGGTTTAGCGCGGTTGTTGATCCGCTATTTGAATTGGTCAAATAGAATAAATCAGTCAGTCTAAGAATTAAGATAAAAATGAAAATTGCTGTAGTTGGGGCTGGGTATGTTGGGTTGTCGAACGCTGTATTGTTGGCTCAACACAATGAAGTTGTTTTGCTAGATGTTGTGCCCGAAAAAATCGCGGCATTGCAATTGCGGCAGTCCCCAATTAAAGATGACGAGTTGCAAGATTACCTCAGCAACCGATCTTTAAATTTAACTGCGACCTTAGATAAACAGGCTGCATATTCTAATGCGAGCTTTATTATTATTGCTACGCCTACCGACTACGACCCCGATACACACTATTTCAACACCAGCTCAATTGAGTCTGTAATTCGTGATGCTATGTCATTTAACCCTTTGGCTACCATGGTCATTAAATCGACGGTCCCTGTTGGCTATACCCGCCTTGTGCGGGAAAAGTTTGGCTGTGATAACTTGATTTTTGCTCCTGAGTTTCTTCGAGAGGGGCGTGCGCTCTATGACAACCTATATCCTTCGCGTATTATTGTCGGCGAGATGTCTGAGCGTGCTCGGATGTTTGCTAGTTTATTAAAGCAGGCGGCTATCCAAAAAGACACGCCAGTACTTTATACAGATAGTACCGAAGCGGAAGCTATAAAGCTGTTTGCTAATGCCTACTTGGCTATGCGAGTCGGATACTTTAATGAGCTTGATACCTACGCTGCCATTCATGGGCTTAGCACTCGTCAAATCATTGATGGCGTCTGTCTTGATCCGCGCATTGGTACTTATTATAATAACCCAAGTTTTGGGTATGGCGGCTATTGTTTACCAAAAGATACCAAGCAGCTGTTGGCCAACTATACGGATGTACCTCAAAAATTAATTGGGGCTATTGTCGCATCTAACGCTACTCGTAAGGATTTTGTGGCTCAAGATGTCTTGGCTCGAAAACCACGCACCGTGGGCGTGTATAGACTAGCTATGAAAGCGGGATCAGATAACTATCGGTCAAGCAGCATGCTGGGCATTATGAGACGAATCATGGCCCAGGGTGTGAATGTGTTAGTCTTTGAACCAAGTATCAATGAGGCTGAATTTCTATGCTCGAGAGTCGTGAGCGACCTCAATGATTTCAAGCGCGAGTCGGATGTCATCCTAGCCAACCGATTGACTGATCAGATTTGTGATGTGGCGCACAAGGTATACACCAGAGACCTTTTTGGTCAGGACTAATTTGATGAGAAACTACAACCCACGAAAGCGCATATTGGTTACTGGTGGCGCTGGATTTCTTGGTTCACACCTTATTGATCGTCTTCTCGCGCGAGGTGATGAGGTACTCTGTGCTGACAATCTTTATACTGGTGCGAAGCGTAATATTGAGCATTTATTTGATCACCAGCGTTTCGAGTTTGTCCGCCATGATGTTGTTTTTCCTTTGCATGTGGAAGTTGATCAGATTTACAACTTAGCCTGTCCAGCAAGCCCTGTGCATTACCAATATGATCCAGTTCAGACTACTAAAACTAGTGTGTATGGTGCGATCAACATGTTGGGTCTTGCTAAACGTCTTCGCGCGAAGATTTTTCAGGCTAGCACTAGCGAGGTTTACGGAGATCCGAGTGTTCACCCACAGACGGAAGACTATTGGGGTAATGTCAATTCCACAGGTATACGCAGTTGCTACGATGAGGGCAAGCGGTGTGCAGAAACATTGTTCTTTGATTATCAGAGACAGTATGGCTTGGACATTCGCGTTGCGCGCATATTCAATACTTATGGCCCGCGCATGCATCCAAACGATGGTCGTGTGGTGAGTAATTTTATTGTGCAAGCTTTGCGGGGTGAGGATATAACGATTTACGGGGAAGGTTTGCAAACTCGTAGTTTTTGTTACGTAGATGATTTAATTGAGGGATTTGTTCGATTTATGGATCTTCCTTCTAGTATAGATGGAAAACCTGGATATCCTGGCCCACTCAATTTGGGGAATCCAGGCGAGTTTACAGTTCGCCAATTGGCAGAAAAGGTTATTAACTTGACAGGCTCTAAATCGAGGATGATTTTCAAGCCTTTACCGAAGGATGATCCGATGCAGCGGCAACCAGATATATCACGTGCTAATGAAATTCTTCACGGATGGACGCCTCGAGTTGAATTAGTCGAGGGACTGCTAAGGACAATAAAGTATTTTGATCGACTTTTGATTGATGGTGACCGATGATTTCTTGTTTGCACTGATTTTAAATTTTTATTAGTACACGATAGTATAGAAAATAAATAGTAAGGAAATAATGAAATATCTCGAAATAATTCCTGCGCGTGGTGGTTCAAAAGGTTTGCCGGGTAAAAATATTAGGCAGTTCC
>JACCDW011374678.1_pt1 | contig 13946 bp, 4 predicted proteins | sample 7449781 | NCBI WGS metagenome assembly JACCDW01 (sample SAMN15323449, study PRJNA562643) | freshwater metagenome | isolation source: river surface water | place: USA:Blue River Watershed | collected 2017-08-18 | reverse complement strand
GTCCACTGATGCTGATGGACAAATAGTAAGTTGGCTTTGGGAATTTGAAACTGGTAGTACTTTATTTTATAATCCTCAAACATATCAGAAAACTGTATCTCATACTTTCACAAGATCAGGGTTATATCCAGTTAGATTAACTGTAACTGATGATGGTAATTTAACGAATACATATGTTTTAGATGTAATTATTAAGAACAATGCTCCTGTGGCAATAATTTCAGCCTTTCCAAATCCAGTATTATCCAAAACCCTAGTAAATTTCTTTGGAAACACTTCCTATGATTCTGATGGAAATATAACAAAATATGCTTGGAATTTTGGTGATGGTACAGTTATATCTCAAGGAAGAACTAATGAGTCGCATATTTATTCTAAACCAGGGACATATCAAGCTTCACTTACTGTTACTGACAATATAGGAGATAGTTCTACAGCCAATTTGTTAATTAATGTAAGTAATAGAAACCCAGTTGCTAGAATAACTTACACATCTTTGACGGTAAAAGCGCCTGGAAGTTTGACATTCAACGGTGATACTTCTACAGACGATGACGGAACAATTGTTTCTTATAACTGGAGTGTCTCTGGAGCCGTAGTAGCATCAACTCCTAATGCGACAATTAATTTTACTACAGAAGGAGTATATGTAGTTTCTCTTACTGTTACTGATGATTTTGGAGCCACCAACACTACTAGCGTTTCCATAAATGTAACTCCACCAGATAATATTCTACCTCTTGCTATTCTAACGGTTGATAAAAATTCTGGTATTATAAATGATACATTTGTATTCAACGTTTCAGGTTCAAGAGATCCAGATGGCTCTATTATTTTATATCAATTGGATTTTGGCGATGGAACCTCTACACAGTTTGTAAATCCTGCATCTATTTCTCACATTTATAGAGCAGTTGGATCTTACACAGCAAAGCTTACAGTAACTGATAATAGAAACGGAATTAGCATAGAAACTACTAATTCTGTGCAAAATATTATAATAAACAACCAACCTCCAACAGCAAGTTTTTCATATAGTCCTGTAGGTTCATTTACTTTCGATCCTATTACATTTATAGATAAATCAAGTGATCCTGAAAATGCTTTATCTAGATGGTCTTGGGATTTTGGTGATGGAACTACATTTACAACTACAGATCCAATACAAAAAAATCCCACAAAGTCTTACGATAAAGGCAATAGAAATTACACTGTTTCCCTTACTGTTTATGACAACTTTAATTTATCTAATACTACGTCTCAAATTATTAGCATAAACAACAGAAAGCCATTTGCAGTAATTTCTACAAACAATACTCCAAGAAATAATGTAATCACAGGTATTGCTCCATTTACAGTAATATTTGATTCAAATTCATATGATCTTGATGGCACGGTTGTAAATTATGAATGGTATATAAATGGATTAGTTGGAACACCTTTTACGACTAAATCTTTTACTTATACTTTTAATACATTTAGATTCATCCCATACACAGTGACATTAAGGGTCCAGGATGATGATGGCGCTTGGAGTGATGTAGTAAATATTGGAGTTAAAGTTAATGCTCCAAATACTCCTCCTGTAGCAGTAATATCAGCAAATCCTCAATCAAATTCAAGCTTCGCACCAGTATCTGTAACTTTCTCAGCAGCTGGAAGTTACGATCCTGACAATATTGGTGGACCTCTCATTTATGCGTGGGATTTTGGTAATGGTAGTGTTTCAGATCAAGTTGTTTCTGCTACCACATACACAAAGCCAGGAACATATAAAGTTTCGCTTACAGTTACAGATAATTTAGCTGCAACCAACACAGTAACTCTTGATTATATTGTTAAAAACAATAAACCAGTGGCATTAATAGATACAATTCCCTCTGGAATAGTATCTATTAAAATAAATACCCCAATAGTATTTACTTCATTTGGAAGTTATGATTCTGATACAAATCAATTTATCAACGGATACAAATGGCTTAAAGATGGAGTCAATGTAAATTCCAATACACCAACTTTTGAAACATCTTTTGATAGTGTAGGTAATCATACAGTAACTTTAAGTGTTTTTGATAATTTGGGACTTGAGTCAGATCCTGTAAATAAAACAGTATTTGTTTTTGAAGATCCTGCTCCACCACCGCCAAATCAAAATCCAATAGCAATACTTGGAAATGAACCTAGTGTTTCAGGATACATTGAACTAAAGATAGGTGATAGCTTCACATTTAATGGTGTAAATTCTTATGACCCAGAAGACGCATCGAATATTACTTTTGAATGGTCAATAGATGGAATTAAATCGGGATTCAATTCAACTTTTACAAATCAATTCAACACAGTGGGAATATTCACTGTAAGTTTGATAGTTTTTGATACACAAAAATTATCTTCAACTCCAGCAACTAATTTAGGCAATAGATATTCTGTAAATGTAAATGTTTCCGCTGCTCCAAATCCTTTGGCAAACAAATTGTTTTCATCTGGACAAGCACTATACGGTGCAATTGCAAGTGGAACAAATACACCAAACAGATATGGCTTCGAATTAGTTGATGATACAAAACAATATACTATTATAGAAAGTGGGCTTTATCATACTTTTGTGGTTGATGCAGATGGAAAACTTTATGCAAGTGGATCAAACAGCAATGGGCAACTTGGATTTCCATCAAATATAACGCAGCAAAATTCTCTGACGTTAGTGCCCCTAGCATCAAAATATAAAGTTCTCAAGGTGTCTGCTGGAGATTACTGTTCAGCTATTATTGCAGAAGATACGACTATAAGTAGAAGAGTCTTGTTAGTCTGTGGCTCTAATATCAATGGAATTTTTGGACAAGCATTACCAAGAACAAACATATTTAATTTTCAACCTATCCTTGAAAGAGCTAATACTTTTAGTGGAGCAAGTTACACATCAAATAATGGTTTACTGGATGTATCTTGTAATTCTTACATTCTTGCTTTCACAGATAATAAGCAAGTTTGGGTAGCAGGAAACCATAGATACACAAATAAAACTGGAATCGTTGACACTGGATTCTTTCCAATTAATATTGATCCTAATCCAGATTTACAACTTGGAAGTACGAATTATCTCAATCCATTTAAATTGGAAGTAGGATTTAACAATTTCTCTGGCTTTGTGACTGGTTTAGCTTATGATATCGATAATCAAATTGTATGGTTTTCTGGATTATCTACATTGAGGGGTTGGGGATATGCTTATGATATTTCAACTTACGAAAACAGATTAGTTGTGATAACAGCTTCTCAAGACCCATACTTTGATCACGCAATATACCTTTATAATTTTTCTTCAAGTGAAGTACCTCAGTATGATTTTAGTGCAGGATTAGCATCAGATTTAAATCCAAATGAAAATTTCTTAAAAGTTTCTACAGGTAAATTCGGATTCTTGGCTTTATCTGAAAATCTTTTTTATCCATATGGCTTGAACGATTATGGGCAACTTGGTTATGTCCAGTCAATTTCAAGTTCAATTTCATTAAATTTAAGAGATGGCATTCCTGATGGTGTTGTTCTTCCTAATATGAGTGTAACAGGTATAGCTGATATTGCTGCAGGTGGAAATCATTCAATAATTTTAGCTTCTAATGTGAAACCATCGTCATATTCATTTACAATCACTAAACCAGGTGGATATGCTACAGATCCTCAATATCCAGCTGCTTACCCAATTACTCAAATAGCTGGTTAAAGGTGTAAACCCTTTAAATTTTTTATAATATTAATATGAACCTTTCCCCAGATCCAAGACAATTAAAAACGAAAGTCACTTTAAGCATTATGAATGCTCCTGAGAGTGGATTTTTTTCTGGGGAATATACAGCTAGTACTGCTACAAAGTCCCAAGATAATTTAAATGTTTTGAATTATGACTTTGAACCTACTTATACTTATTCAAATGGAACCACAGAAGCTAAGTATAGTAATAGATTAAAAGTGCTTTCATCATTACAAAATGCTAGAATTCCAGAAATTAATACAGCCATAAGTGCATCATCTTGTACATTTGCATTTGGAGCTATTGTTCCAGGCGAAGTAGATCCTGTTTTAAATAGAATTAAAGGACCATCTTCAGATTATAGTCCAGTTTTTATAGATAACCCTACCCAAGGGTCTGTTAGTTCACAATCTGATAATTTTAGCGACTCATCACAGCACGTACCAAAAATTCCGTTTACAAACAATGGAAATGTCTTAACAACTTATAACATTTGGCATTTAGTTGATGGTGCAAATGAAGCATACAAATATATTGGTCCAGCTATTGCTGGGGCTAATACTGGTACTTTAAGAACAGTAAAAGATCCCGTCAATGGTGCACAAGTTGAAGTTACTTCAGAAAGAACAAATACTACTATAAAAAGAATTTTCCCAACTTCTTATGATGCCGTTTATCAGAATGAAGCTGTAGTTTACAATCCTGATGGAACTACAGAGCCTATCAAGGCAAGGGGAAGTAATGGTAATAATGGGTTTCATATTAATTTTTCTGCAAGTAATATGCAACAAAATTCTTCTGCTATAAAAATTGGAGTTAGTCCGCAAGTTGCAAATAATAATTTTATAAATGATTTTTTTATCGAGTTTAAAATTGATAGCAAACCTGTTTTAAAAATATTCGATCCTTACACTCAAGAATACATTGTTCAAACAGATCTAATTGCTCCTGTGCTTGATAAGACTACTATGAATTCTTACGATGTCTATGTCCATTTTGTTGGACCAAACTTATTAGTTGGTTTTAGTCCGGACATTACAAGATGGAACACAGTTATAAACTTTAGTGGTAGAGAAGTTTTTTGCCCACCTCTTACTGATATATTTATTTCATTATCAAATACTAACTTAAAATTTAGATATTCAGCAATAATTTTTAACAATTTTAACAACAGTCAACCCAAATCATTTACCAAGAATTACTTGACAGCAGAATTTAAATATTCGAAGAAAAAAATTCCCAACATTGATTCTTTGTTGAGTGCTACATTTAATTCTTTTGAAAAATCATCATATAGAATAAATAGTTCTCCTCAAAGAACTGGATACAATCCTGAAAATCCTATTGATAAAAATATTTCATATTTCGCAGATTTAAGATTGAGTGGGCCTCAGTTTAGAATTTCAGATTATGGAACACCTGCTGCAACAAGCTCTGACAAAGATAGACAAACATTATATTTCAAAATGACATATAATTGCAGTATTGAAGGACCAGCTTTTTTACAAGTAGAAATTCCTCATCCTGGTGTATTAGCCGCAACAAATGAATTTCCTGACATTGGTGGTGGCAATTCAGGATCAACAGATTACAAATTTGTCAATCCACTATTAAATCAATTATTTTATGATGTTGGAGATATAACTTCTTGGGTTGAAAGCTGGAGTGTAAACTGCACTGCTGAACTTTCTAATCTTTCTAAAATAGCAAAAACAGCAAGTATAACCTTAAAAAATATCGATTCAATTGATGGGCAGAAGTTTATCAATGCAATTGAGAATAACTTACTTGTTGTTTCAATTGATGCTGGATATGTTCAAGGAAACTTGTATCCTTATTTTCAAGGATTCATCACTAATAGTTCGTATACCAGAAAAGGTAATGATAGTACATTTACCTTATCCTGCCAAGATATTGCTTCTTTTGTTTTAGAAAATTTATATTTCGACAAAAATATGTTGATTGCAGGAATGAGACATGATCTTGCATTGGACTCTATTATGGCTTGCTCTGGTTTCTGGTCATATTATTCTCGTAATAATGCTGATTTAGCTAATGGTGGACAAATTTATGGTATTGACTTAAGATTGAATAGCAATTCAGTCAATAATCAAGATTTAGTTAAATTAAATCCTTTAGATAAAATATATGAAAAGTTAGGAAAATTACTAGAAAGATTAAATAATCCTTATTCTTTACCTACATTTAGATGGGCAGAAAGATACGGATTTTTGCTCGAATGCAGAAATAATTATGTAGACAATGATCTTAAATTTACAGGGCTTAACGCAGCTGGAACTGCTTATGTCTTTAACAGTAATGCATCAAATGCTCAAGATTATTTAGCAAGATTTCAATCTGATATACATGGATTATTGGTTGATGATTACACAATAAGAACAGATGTTAAGAATTTATCAGCTGGTGTGAGAGTTTTTGGCGTAGCAATGACAGGTTTTTTGGCTGATGAAAGATATTCCCCAACTTCTGTATCTATATTAAATTTGTCAACACAGACACAAACTGATTTGATAGGGTATTTACAAAACGCTCCTTTCAATGCGTCACAGGCACCTTATATAGGATTCAAGAAATATCTGATTTGGTCTATGCAAAGAAATGAAATACCAGATCAAGAAGTTTTGAAAAGAGTTACTGATAGTATTGAGTTAGTTTCAAAAACTCCAATTAGTTCAATTTCTTTCCAATGTTATGTTGCAAAACCATTGAATTTTCATGGCAAGTTTATGATTAATGTTTTTCAAGGACAGACAGTAAATTCTACTGATCAATATGTCTATACAAGCGTAGATTACAGTTACAACAAAGCTAACAATCTTATCACAGCTTCTGTGCAAGGAACTAATATGCCAATTTCTTTAGGAGGAGTTTAAGATGCCTTTATTTCAGTCTCTTTCATTTGTAATAAATGATCAAATAAGACAAAACACTATAAATATGCAAAGTGGATTAACATTAAGATCAAATGTTACTCAAGCTTTACAAGTTATCAATGTCAATAAAAATAATATAATAGAAGAGCAAGATGTTTTACGTTGGGGTTATGCAAACTGGGGCGTAGAAAAAGTAACATCAGAATACAAGCCACAAGAAATTAAGTAATGGGAAATACACCAATTTATGGGTTTGGATATATTGAACCAAACCAAGATCTTTCAGAAAACATTGATTTAGATGAACTTAGATTTAGAGCCATCGAAAATCAAATGTACAATCTGTATCAAATTTTCAAGAATGGTATCATAGAAGAAGATCCATTAGTCCCATCTTGGCGTATACAAACTTACTCAAATGAATTTAAATTAACCAAAATTACAATTACATCAGGTAAAGGTTTTGTCTCATATAAAGCTGGCAATACAACGTCATCAAAAGATGTAAATTTACCAACAATACCCCCAACAGTAGGAATTTCTAAAGTATATGTTTATGCTTATGAAAATGCAAATACTGCAGTCACGGGAGATGTAGATTTTGTTGCTTCACTTACTCAAATAAATGACACAGTAAATTATATATCTTTAGGATATCTTGAAATTGATGTTGCTGGAAATCTTATTAGTTTATTTGAAACTAACAGACAAGATATAACTTTATTTTCAAGTTTATCGTATCTAATAAAAAATCATAAACATATTGGTGGAACAGGTAATCCTTCTCCTATAGATTTATCTTCAGAAGTAAAAAATCAAATAACGAGCGAAAATATTAATTCTGTTGATGCTGCTAAAATTACAACAGGCATATTAGATTCTGCAAGACTTCCAACAATTAGTCATAACAATTTAGAAGATAAAGGCAATCTTACTCATAGTCAATTAGAAACTGCTCTTTTGGCAGTTGTAAACAATGATGCTAACGATAAGATGTCAGATCTTTCAATAGCAAACAGATTACAGATGTTGGTTGCATTGAAAAAATCAGGTGGGGTAGGGTTTACTTTCATTGATTCAACTCAAATAAATACATTAACTTATGTCCCAGGTATATTCCCAAATACTTCAAGTAATTCTTCAACTGGTAACTCTGCTAATTTTGCTCAAACAACATCTGTGCCAAGTCAGTATACATTAGCAACAATTTATGATACAGCACCAAATACATCAGGCTCAGGAATAAGTGGATCTGTTACTTCAAGCAGTTTTGTAGGAGATAAATCTTTTGTAGTCCAGAATGATTTTTTACAAGCGAAAACAGTAGCCTCTTCTTTGGGATCAACTACTAATACATTTTTCAGCAATATAAGCATATCTGGTTCAGCAACTACAGGTAGCTTTACAATTGATACCCCCTTAAATTACATTACACTTTCGCAACCAGTAGCAAGTATTTTTGACACAACTGGTGCTTGGGATACTGGTTTAGTTTTTACTACTACATATGCTGCTAATAAAGTCAAAGTAGACACAAGTTTATATGCATATACATTATTTAATCAACCTGTATCCTTAGATTTAGATTCTAAAGTAGGCTTTGGTTTCTCTGCAGGTCTTGGAGAAACAGGAGCAGCTTTAGGTAAGATTTATATGTTTTTAGTAGTAGGTAGTGGAAATACTGATCCGGGCCTTCAATACGATCAAAAAATAGATTTTGCTCCAAATACTGGTACAGGTTCTTCTACAATTTACATATCTCCAGCAACTAATGTAAAGATTTTTGATGATACTACTTATGGATTTACAGGCTCAACTGCAACTTATTCTTCTGTAAACTTATCTGATTTTTGTGATAGCAGTTTGAAATCTTCTGTTGTTGGATTTGGATTTTATTTTTCGACAGACCAAGGTTGGAATGCTGAAAAACAAACTAAGTTTGAACTACTTACACCAACAGACGCACAAATTAACGCTTCTGGAAATTATGACAACTTAGTCTTAGCAAGAAGAAATTCCTCAGATCAAAGTTCATCTGTATTTGTTTGGAATGAATTATATAAATACAAAAATGCTAATTTCTTGATGAGATTCGATTCTGGAAATGTAAATACTCAATATAATCAAATTCAATATGATATTGATGTCCCATCTGGAACAAAATATACTATACAAAGCAGATCAAATATAACCTCAGATTTGTTTTATAATTTGAAAACTGTTTCTGAAACTGATGTAATTATCGCTACGCCTAATACAAATTCAAGTACAGGTAGATATTTTGATATTTTATTTTCTTTATATTCAAATGAATTACAAAGATTTGCTCCAACTGTTAATAATTTGAGAATAAATTACTCTACTGTTGGAAGTGCAACAACTAGATCTTATGATAGAAATCTTACTGACACCACTAATCAAAAATTTGGATGGATAAGTGATGCCTATTATAATAAAAATGCTGGATATGGAGTTACAAATCCAGATGATACAAATTATCTTAAAATTTATGATACTTCAAATGTTGGTAATTGGATTTACTTAAGAAATAATAATTTGATTTCAGCAGCTAGTAATGTTCTTGAAACCACTTTAGAAGATGGAATTGATTCTGGAACTTTAAGAAATTACCTTACTCCTAATCAAATTTTCTTAAAATCAACAAATTATGGTTTAGATACACCTACTGATTACCAGTCATTGTCAGATGGTGGAAACATTATTTGTGATAGTAAAAATGATAGAATTATAATGACTGATATAAATGGAGTATTTACAAAAGTTATCCAAGGCAACATCAGATTAAAACTTACTTCAAAAGACTTTGTTGCTCTTTCTGCATCATTTAACCCAACTACCAGAAAAATATTTATTGCTTTTTCACAAAATATATCTTTTGTAGATTTGACAAAAATTTATATAACCTACGATAATATTTCTGTAAGAGGAGATGACACCAGACTGTCAGGTGATTATTTAGAACCAATATTTGATTCTTCTGCAACTTATGTATTTACCATAAAAGACACTGTCGAGGGTTTAGCCTTAAATACTGCAATCAGTAATTCACTTACTAAAAAAATAAGGCTTGACAAAGGATGCTTTACAAATTCTGGAAATTCCATAAACACAAATACCGCTCTGTCAGCCACAATACCAACTTCGACAATATCAACCACAAATAGAACTGAACAATTTGTAGCTGGGATAAGTACTTCAATAACTGGTACATCAACAGTTACAACAGGATTGCCTACAACTACTACTGTTGTAAATTCTGTAACTGACTATAATGGAGATGGTGTAGTTTCAACAACTGCAATGTATGGACCAAATTCACAAACTGATGATATTATCCTAGATTTATTGCAAGGACCAATATATTTTACTAATATATATAATCCAGTTTCTGTTCAATATGATGAAACAAATTCATTAATTGTTATCGCTCAGCCACATTCAAATTCTGTTGTATGCTATTCTGACAATACAGATTTATCTTTGAAATGGGCAATTACTTCTGACATTGTCAGATATTATGACAATAAGCTTGGCTCGGCATACTTGCTTCCAAATGGTAATGTACTTTTAGGCAGCCCAGCTTTAGATACAACTGACACTGGAAAGCTACAAGTTTACAATTTGTCTAATGGTTATATTGAAACAAAACTTACATTTAATAATGATGTAGTCAAGGCTCTTCCAGGACCAGCGACAGACTATTCTAATTTCTATGTACTGACTGATGATGTAATCAATTTTGGTGCAAATTCTAGATTACACTTAGTAAACAATTCTGGAACAATATTATCAACTTGGGGAGATAATAATGAATTATTTCATCCTAAAGGAATGCGTATTATCTCAAATGACAATATTTTAGTATCGGAATAAATTATGAATATACAAATCGAAAACAATAAACCGATAGTCAATCTGTTTGATGATGAAAATATTTTATCATTTGAGTTCATCTCCTATGAAAAAAATTATCTTATCAGTCAAAATGATAGCAATATAAGATTTTTATTAAAAAAACAAACTGTTGCAAATTTAAGTATTTCAGAGAACTTTTTAAAATTAAGTTTTGAAAAAATAATTTCTTATGTGCAATTTGTTTCTTTAAAGTTTAAATTTGATTCTATTGTAGAAATTGATCCAAATTACATCATTTTCTCTAGAGGCGACAAAGATTATGTCATTGATTTTGATAACACAAAATATAGTTTTGAATCTAACGATACGCTAATTTTAGTTTTAGATAAAGCTGATAACGGTATCAAAGTTTCAGAGTTAAACTTTTTTGCCAAAAACTTCAGATCTCAAAATTTCAAGGCTCTGAATGCTACTAATCCATTCGTTATAGATGACACCTGTAAAATGCCAGAATTTTCGATTGGAAGTTATGATGACTCTTCATTATCTATCCCAAGACCAGTTAGGCAAGGAAATCCTGTTATTTCAACTGTTCCAGCATTGATTGACTCAAACTCTTCAACAGATGATATTGAATATTACAATAATGGTAATGGACCAGTTTCTAAAACAATTTATTTCAAGATAATTTGCAGCACAGTAATTGAAAATACACTATCTGCTGGAGATATTTCACCCAATTTACAACTAAAGGTTTATCTGCCAAATGGTTTAGATACAGTTAAGGCGCCTGTGTATGTAGATATGTATTTTGTTTCAGCTGACTCAACTAATGATATATCAGTGTATTCTGCTTCATACACTTTCTATAAACAAGGCAGATACAACAATATTGATTATGTGGATGGTTTTATGTATTTTGATGTACATTGCCCTTTAACTGTACAAAAATCAATACCTTTCCAGTTTGATTTTCAACTTTTATAGGGGCTACATCGGCTGGCAAAGAATATTTTAATATTCCCTGTTTAGCGGTGGTTACAAGTGCCATATAACGTTTCAATAATTTTACCCAATAATCTTACAAGTGGATATCTTCAATCTGAATTTATAAATCTAGGGCAACCTTATTCTAGTAATTCATATTCTAAAGATCCAACCCTTGATAATAATAAAAATACTCTTACATTTAGTTTTGAAGTAAGAGATAGTGGTACTCGTGAGCTAACCTATTTAAGAAGAATCAAAACTCTTTATCTTTCAAATGACCCTGAATTTGATCCCACTTCAACTGTAGCAATTACAAACTGGCCTTCAAGCTCTTATGTTTATGATCCAGATTTTGATTATGAGTATACGTTAAATCCGCTTTATTTCTTTGACACTACACTTTCTCAAGGAACTATGGCAACTCCAGTAGCTGGTACTGGATTATTCAAAGTTTATAACTGGCCTCTAAGCGCATCTGGTGGACTTTCGACAGTTTATATGAAAGCCATTTTAGAAGGGCCTAATGGATCTGATATTGAGTATCCAATGGGTTATGGTATTTTTGACCAAATCAGATGGGAAGGTCAAATTCCAGTCAATCCTGATTTTCCTGAAATTCCAAGTGCAAAGGCTGGATACGTTGGTAAAAATACATTGCTTTCATTTGTAAGCGGAAATCAAGTAGCAGCACAAACAGAATCTTCAGGAATTGGAAGATATGTTGCTAGTGTTTACGAAATATCAAACACTGGTGGCACATATGATGCTTATTCAGCTAAAAACAATGTCAAGAGAACACTTATCCCATCTGCATCAATAGCATCTACTACCTTAAATACTTACAGATATTTTGATGGTAATTATTCTTCTTCATCACTTTCTTTAGGCGCAAATATTGGTCTTACAAGTGCTAGTTATGGAAAAGGTGCATTTTTCTATAGTAGAACAAAATTAGCACCATCTACAAATAAGACTGATTTTTACACACAAGCTGGATTCTCATTTACTGCCTCTGGTGTTGCTGTAACTTCACAAGCTTTTATAAAACTTTATGCTGCCCCAGATACTAGTGCTAATGGTAACGAAATTGTTTGTAGATTAGATATACCTAATAATGACAACCCGATTGCATATCTTTACACAAGAATAAATGGTTCAGACAGTGCAAGTAAGCAAACTACAACATTGCCTCACAGTGTATTACCATTGTTGCAATCTGGTGGTGTTATGGAAATGTATTACTCATCTATGGGTACTACAAATTTATGTATGGTAGAAGCATATTACACACCATATTTAGATCAATCTTTAGCATCAAAGAAAAGTTATTTGTTAGGTAACGCAATTCTATCTTCCTTTGGCAGTTCATCTGTTGGTAGTGCTTTTGGTTATCAAATTTCACAAGCTACAGGAACAACTTTCTCTGGTGGATTAGTTGTTGAAGAATTATTTTTAGCGCAAGGTAAGTCTAAACTTTCTATTGACATTGGAGACTGCACAAATGATGATGTAGCAATCATCAATTCTCCAGTAACAGAAATTGAATATGGTTGGAGTGATTCAGTAAATGAAGACTTTATTGTTCTTACTGACGCTCCTTCTGCTCATACTTTCACAACAAATATTACTTCTGAATTATATGAGATAGATAAATTAGACGATGCAAATTCATATACAGTTCCTTTGCATTATGAGCTTCAATTATACAAACCATCTTTAAGTAATAGATGTAGATTTGAATTAGCTTTTAAACACGGCTCTGATGATGTATATGTCGCATTTAGTTCTGTTTCCTCATTTAGATCACATACTCAAAATAATCTTACAGTGAACTGGGACAGACCGTTTGGAGTAAGATGTGATGATGGTTTCGCATACTCTGATGCTCCACTTAATGCTCCGACAATTTTAGTAAAGTTTAGTGGAGAAAAGAACGAAATTTCCGTGTCTTACAGAACTGAAGATAACAAAATGAGAAGACAGGTTCTGAGATCTTATCAACCTCAAACAGAAATTACTAAATTTTTATTTGAAATTACAGACCAACTGCCAAATTCATACACAGGTAGATATAAGAATAAAACAGCCACTGGAACATATCTACTAGTAAAAGAATTAACTGGAAGTGGAATAAATGTAGTGGGTGTGACTGATATGCTTTTGCCTATCAATTCTAACACATCTGGTTTGGGTTATTTTGTAGGTTTTGGAGTTCGTAAAAGTTCCTACGATAGTGACGGTTCAACTTATTTTCAAGATTTAAAGTGGTCAGGTATACCAAACGTATATAAAGAACAGTTTGATAATGATAGTACAATCAAGACAACTCTATTATCTGATGAGGGTTTGACAAATTCTAAACATTATCTTGGACAAAAATTATTAAGTGGACTTACTGATTTAATTGATTATCAGTATGAAACAGCAAATACATT
>JACCDW011229166.1_pt1 | contig 13948 bp, 16 predicted proteins | sample 7449781 | NCBI WGS metagenome assembly JACCDW01 (sample SAMN15323449, study PRJNA562643) | freshwater metagenome | isolation source: river surface water | place: USA:Blue River Watershed | collected 2017-08-18 | reverse complement strand
TCAATCGCCTCTATCTCTCGTTTTCCACTTTCGCCAAGTTCTGCCAGAAGTAAGAGGTCGTGAATCAATGTTTCCATACGAGCAATCTCATTAGTTACACGAGAGAATGCTCTAGAACGATCTTCATCCGTTGTCAGCATTCCTTTGCTGAGCATCTCTACATAACCTTTAACAACTGTAAGCGGAGTTCGCAATTCATGGGAGGCGTCTCCCAAGAAAGTCTGCATGCGGGCAAGTGCATCTTCATCATCACGTCGCTTCAACTTTCTCGTATAAATCAATAAGAGTAGATAGGCAACAAAAGACATAAGGATTGTTACAAATGCAACGGAAAGTAAATTGGAATGGTAAGTCTCTAGCGCCGTAGCTGATGAGGATGCAACTACCAGGTAATCCCCGCCTGATATGAGTAGTGAGCGAAAGCGGTACTCACTATCGCCAAACCCAGCGCCCACTTTCTTTGTCGCGGATTTAACCTGCGAAAGTGTTATCTCATCAACAAGAGCAGTTGTCGATCGATTAACGAGAGTCGATGTTCCATCACGCGATATGAGAAAGAGCGCCTGATCAAGTGAGTAATCTTCTATATGAAAGAGAGCTGCACTTAACTCTTCTCCTGGGGATGCGGCAGCATCTTCAATCGTGAAATTGATTGCTCCGTCGATACTACGGATCGAACTGTTGTAACTCTGTTGTGAGACAAAAGTTCCGATAGTTGCGGTAAGAATCGTCGTTATTGCTAATGTGACGATTCGTAACCGCGCAGTGGTGGAGAGATTCACTTCTTCTCAAGTAAGAGCTGGAAGCCGACGCCGCGAACGGTGCGAATGCCTTCAAAACCATCTCGATGTAATTTCTTTCGCAGATATGAAATGTAGGTGTCGACAACTGTGGTCTCTGTTTCGAAGTTGATTCCCCAGACCTCGTTTAATAGGAAGCTCTTACTAAGGACACGGCCCTTTGATTCGAGTAACACATGTAGCAATCTGAACTCAGTTGGTGAGAGATCGACAACCTCTGAGTTAAATGTAACCGAATGTGAGTCCTCATCGAGACTTATCGGTCCACATGCAAGAACTGTTGGTGGTGCTTCTGTGAAGGTGGCGCGACGGAGAATCGCACGGACGCGAAGAACTAACTCTTCTAAACCAAAAGGTTTAGTTACATAATCATCAGCACCCAATGTAAGTCCGCGAGTGACATCAGCACGATCTCCACGTGCGCTCAACATCAGCGCTGGAGTGTTATCTCCATTGCTTCGAATTCGCTCAATGAATTCAAAACCATCCATGAGTGGCATGTTGATATCTACGATTAACAGGTCCGGCTTGATTGTGCGCAGCGCAGTCTGGGCGACCATCGCATCTGATGCGGTAGTGGTCTCAAATCCAGCCAACTTCAGAGCATCCGAAAGAAGTTCGCGGACTCCGGCCTCATCATCGATGATCATCACTAGTTGCGCCATGGCGCTACTGTGCCACGGGTCGCACTTGTGCGCCACCACTCTCGCAACTTCTCATAAATTTACGGTGCCAGGAGTGTGTTTCACAGAAACTTCACATGAACTTCGTTCACACTTAGGGCATGAGACGAGCAATCACCATCGTGGTCGCAACCACGACCCTCTTCTCGGTTTCCCCATCAGTACCAACTGCTTATGCAGAGAATATGCCTTTACCTGCTCCATCACTCTCCCCATTCGAGCAATATCGCATTGATCGAGAGAATTATTTTGCTGCGATGAGACAAATAACGAACAACTTTAAAGTTGCATGCGACGCAGCAAATTCAAATTACTTGACTTCTATTGCCTCAGCGAAGAGCAAAGATCAGAAGCGAGCAGCTCGTCTTGCACGAGAAAGCGCAATCACTCAAGCAGCAATAGAATTTGAAAATGCAAGGAACGAACTAGGGCCGATGCCGGCAGAACCACAACGAGTGGCCAAGTCACCTAGTAAAAATAAAGTCAAGAGCCGCTAACTAATCTGCCAATGGCATAGTGCGAATTGTTTCGCGTTTGTAATCTTTCTCTCGTTCATGAATCTTTCTTATCTGAAGCTCAATACTTTTAATTGCAACATCAAAGGCTGCGAGATCATTGAACTCTGTCGCTTCGGCGCGCAATGACGGACCAGCACCGTGAGATGCAATTACAACTCGATGGGAGTGCTTACCCTGGTGAGGGTTAGGCTCGTGAGTAACTTCAATATCAACTCTTTCAATGTGAACGCTAAATCGTTCCATCGATTGAAGTTTCTCTTCTACGATCTCTTTAAAATCACTTGCAAGTGCTGCATGGCGAGTATGAATATTAATTTTCACATCTCAAGAATGGCACTACTGAGGGGAGAATGAAAGAGGTAAGAACCAATACTTTAGATTGCGAGAATCAAAGCCAAAAGGATGGTTGCAAAGAGCGCCAGCCCCATCGACTGAGCAATGATGGAGAGAGCCATCCGGCGGTCAGCTGATAACTCTTCCTTTGATACTACCTTTGACATTTTGCCAGCCTCTGCAAAGTTAAAAGTCCCCATCAGCCCAAAGGCAAAACAGAATCTCTTTCGTGATTGCACGTATCCGACCGAAGTAAGCATGGCTGGAATGAGCGCGAAGGCAGCGGAGGTGGATTCTGCCCCAGAAAGAATCAAATAAACCGCTGTAATGAGAAAGAAGGTTGCGCCAATCTTGGCAACTTGTTTTCTGCGTTTTACTTCAGCACCACCTATGTTGCAGACACCTGCCTGGTACTGCGCAGTGCTCACTTAAGCATCCTCAAATTCATCTTCATCGATCCAAGCATCGGTCTCAGAATCTTCTTGCTTCTCAACCCAGCTTAAAAATGTTGCGACTGCCTTAAATGCGAGAAGTGTCACGGTGACTGCAGCGAAGAGGCGTCGTAGGGCTTTCATGTTCTAAAAATACTCCTATCGAGAGCACTTCGCTTGCTTAATTGCTTTAAGTTTCCTGAAGAGCAGATGAAATATCGCTCCAAATATCCTCGAAATGCTCGCATCCAACCGAGAGGCGGATGAGATTTTCTGGAACGCTTGCGCTCTCTGCTGGCCAGCGGCGGCGGCGTTCCCAGGTGCTTTCGACTCCCCCAAGGCTGGTGGCGTTTGCAATCAAGGTGGCCGCAGCGCAGATGCGATCTGTCTTTTCAGCATTGCCATCGACTTCAAAGGAGATGATTGCGCCAAAGCCCGGATAGCGGACTTTAGTGACGGTTGGGTGAGTTTTAAGTTTTTCAACGAGGGCACGAGCGTTTGCCTCTGCTGCTCTAAAGCGGAGTGGGAAGGTGCGAATTCCGCGAAGCGCCATCCATGCTTCAAATGGACCTGGAATACCACCAAGGAGCGAGCGCGCCTCGAGTAAACGGTTATGAAGCGCTGGATCCTTAACGGTGAGCGAACCCAAAATCACATCGCTATGTCCGGAGAGATACTTAGTCACAGAGTTCATTGAAATATCTGCACCGAGCTGGAGTGGAAGTTGATTGAGTGGAGTTGCAAAGGTGTTATCAACTGCTACACCCATGTTGCGCTTCTTTGCCTCACCAATAATCAGAGCCATCTCAGCGATTTCAAGGCCAGGGTTTGTTGGTGATTCAATCCAGAGAAATGCTGCACCAATCAGAGCCTCAAAAACATCTTTGGTATTTGCAATATCAACGAAGCGAACTTCAAGACGTCCTTGCTCGTGATATTTCTTTAGCAACGCCATCGTGCCGCTATACCCTTGATTCGATGCAACTATTGGCGCACCGTGTGGAAGGAGAGAGAAAACTGCAGTGATTGCAGACATACCAGATGAGAATGCCAAGGTTGATTCGCCTTGTTCGAGCGCTGTGATTGTTGATTCAAGCGCCTGCCAGGTTTCATTTCCAAAACGGCCATAACCAAGTCCGCCGCCTGCGGTGAAGGTTGAGTTCAGTGAGATGCCTGTATTGAGGGCTGATCCTGGTGCAACATCAGGGCGTCCAGATGAAATCGCCAGGGTCTCAGGGTGCATCTCTTCCATGCCCTAAGGGTAACGTGTCAGTGCAGTGTCCGTGCTGTTCGTTCGATTGCCTCTTCAATGACCGCTGGCGAAGTTGCGAAGTTCAAGCGTAGGTACTGAGCCCATTGCTCACCGAAGCGAACTCCAGGTTGGAAGGCAACCTTGCCTTTCTCAATAAAATAAGCGGTTGGTTCGGTATCCAACTTATACGCACTGAAATCGATCCATGTCAGATATGAGCAATGCGGAATATGGCTTTTCGCGAGCGGTAGCTTCTCCTTCAGTAACTGATCTACCAATTTTCGGTTAAGGTCGAGCTGGACCATCAATTTTTCAAGCCAAGGCTCGCCATGACGAAATGCGGCTACTGAGGCAAAGGCGCCAAGGAGTGAAGCTCTGTAATGCGTAGCAGGTGCAATCGCATTGAGGCGTTCAAACATGGCATCATCTTGGGTCACGATGATGGCACATTTAAGGCCAGCAATATTCCAGCCTTTGCTCGATGAGGTGACAGTTACAGAAACTGCACGTGCGGCATCACTAATAGAAAGTATCGGTGTGAACTTCTGCTCGCTAAAGGTCAGTGGAGAGTGAATTTCATCGCTGATAATGATGACGTTATTTTCGTGAGCGAGCTTTACTAGACGTTCGAGTTCTGCACGTGAATAGACGCGTCCGAGTGGATTGTGAGGATTGCAAATGAGATGGACTTTCAAACCTGATTTATAGGTTTTCTCAATGCCTTCCCAATCGAGTACCCAATGCGAACCGTCCACTTCATTATCAGAGAGCGTTAAGGGGACATCAATATAATCAAGATGGGTTTCGCGGCTCCAAGTCCAGAAATTTGGATAGACCGGAGAGTTAATCATTATTTTATCCCCCGGTTGAGTAATCACTCGAAGAACTTCAACGATTCCAACACCAACATCGGCTGCAACGCGAACCTGTAGTGGGTCTGGTGTCCATCCATCACGACGAGTTGAAAACTCTGAGAATGCTTCACCTAGCTCTGGAATAAAACCGAGATAACCAAGATCGGATTTGTTGACCATTTCGATAATTGTCCGGCGGATGGGTTCGGCGACTGGGAAGTCCATCTCTGCAACTGGGAGCGGGAGGACATCTGGAGGAAACGCTCTCCACTTTTCACTCTTATGTGTACGTAATTCTTCTAGTGGCACGAAGTGGAAATCGCTCATGACGTGAAGTATTGCACTTAACATCGAGAATCTCCATGATTGCCCTGTGGGAGATACCTTGATCACTGAAGCACGGATGAAGAAGATAGTGAAAGAAATCTCCGCAACCGATAAGAGATTTGCCACAGTGATTGCTGCTCACCCCTTATGCACAATTGGACGTAACCCAAAGCCAATTACCCACTTTGAAGCGCTCGTGGAATCAGTAATTTCACAGCAACTGGCAGTGAAAGCTGCAGAGACGATATTCAATAGAGTGAAGCAAGCAGCTGGCGGGCGAATAATTCCAGGGCGTATCGCTGCCATTAGTGAGCAAGAGTTCCGAGCGGCGGGAGTCTCTGGTGCGAAATTTAAAACTATTCAAGGCTTAGCCGATGCAGCAATCTCTAAGCGAATCAAAATAAATAAGTTGCATGAGATAGATAGTGATGAAGAAATATTTAACCAACTCACTGGCCTTTGGGGAATCGGTCCTTGGACTGTCGATATGTTTATGATGTTTCAATTGGGGCGCTTGGACATCTGGCCCACCGGCGATCTCGGCGTACGGCGAGGGTGGGAGAAAATTTATTCACTGAAAGAGGAGATCACGTCTCATGAATTAGCGAGCAAAGGCGAAAAATTTCGCCCCTATCGAAGCGTGACCGCTTGGTACTGCTGGCGAGCTCTCTCTTAATTAATTTTCGGAAAAGTAACTCCAGTGCTGGAATGACAATCGTATCCATTGGGATTCTTCTCCAGATAACGCTGGTGATACTCCTCGGCGGCGTAGAAGATGACACCATCTGCAGGAAGAATCTCAGTGACGATTTCACCAATTCCCTCTGCGTTGAGGGCGGATTGATATTCGTCTCTCGTTGCTTTAGCTACCGATTCTTGTTCGGCGCTGGTGTAGAAAATTGAGCTACGGTATTGCGTACCAATGTCACCACCTTGTTGGTTGAGCGACGTTGGATCATGCATTACCCAGAATTCTTCACAGAGTCTCTGATAAGAAATTACTGCTGGATCAAAATTGACTTCGACCATCTCGGCATGGCCAGTCTTTCCAGTGCACACTTCTTCATACGAAGGATTGACTTTGATTCCTCCCATATACCCAACGCGAGTTGAGGTGACGCCAGAAAGATTCCAAAATCTCCGCTCGGCTCCCCAGAAACAACCGGTGGCGAAGAATGCTCTCGAAAATTCAGATGTGCTCATAGTCGGTTAATCTATCCTCTGGGTCGCAAATGTGCAGGCCCCCGTAGCTCAGGGGATAGAGCACTGCCCTCCGGAGGCAGGAGCACAGGTTCGAATCCTGTCGGGGGCACATCACTCGCATACTTCATCAGGTAGTAGCGAGACAATGGCGAGATAAATCACCTCAATGTGAGCAATGTTTTTCCCGTACATCCTTGTTTAACTTCGCTCCAGCAGGGAGAATTGCATACTCACGCATAGTGAGAATCGCCGATCTAACCGCAAAGGAGCTTCCCCATGGATTGGAGACATCAATCTGCCTGCCGTGATGAAGATCCTGAACTCTTCTTCCCGGTTGGAAATACTGGCCCCGCAATTACCCAGATCGAAGAGGCGAAGAAAGTCTGCAATCGCTGTCTCGTGAAAGATGCATGCCTAGCCTGGGCACTCGAATCAGGCCAAGACGCTGGCGTCTGGGGTGGACTTTCTGAAGATGAGCGTCGTGCACTAAAGCGTCGTGCAGCAAGAAACCGTGCTCGACTAATGGATAACGGACTTAGCTCTTAACCTTTCCATCACTCTTATTGGGCAGGAAACTCTAATTCGGCTCGGGTCTCTACTTCATTTGAAATCAAAGTGAGGCTGCCGCGTAATTCATTCTCTGTCAGAGTACGCACAATCTGAAGTCCAAGATTTGAAGATTCAGCCAAGGTAAATCCCGCTGGTAAACCAACCCCATCATCTGTAATCGTGACTAAAACTTTCTTATCTCGTCTCTCAATATTGATGTCTAACTTACTACCTTCACTTTCAAGACCGTGCTCGAGTGCATTGTAAATAAGTTCAGTTATTACGAGAGCCAGAGGAGTAGCGATACGGGATTCGAGTAATCCCACCGTTCCATTTCTAGAGATCTTGAGCTCGCTCATTCTGGGAGTAAGTTCGAGCGCATGCGCCACCAAGCGATCGAGTACGTCGTCAAAAGCGACAGATGAGTCTGCGCTGCTGGAAAGAGTCTCGTGCACGAGGGCAATAGATGCTATTCGCCGTACCGCCTCATTGAGGGCTTGACTTGCGCTGGGATCGTCAATGCGACGTGCTTGCAGTCGCAGAAGAGCGGAAACTGTCTGTAGGTTGTTCTTTACGCGGTGATGAATTTCGCGAATAGTCGCATCTTTTGTCACCAATTGCCTCTCGCGGCGGCGGAGCTCGGTCACGTTATTCATCAAAATAATAGCACCGACGCGATTTGGTCCGGCAATAATCGGTAGAACAATAAGATCAATAACGCCACCGAGGTTCTCAATTTCAACGCGACGAAGTGCACGTCCGCTAAGGCTTGTGACTAGGGCTTCTTCACTTGCATCGTTCTTTTCTCGTGAAACTTTTTCAGCAATCTCACCCAATGAGTAACCTTCGAGTTCATTGGTCCAACCCATTCTGCTAAATGCAGAACGCGCATTAGGACTTGCATAGCTCACGGTTCCATTGACATCCAAACGCACTAATCCATCGCCTACACGTGGAGTGGGATCAAAGAGAGTTCCTGCATTGTTATATGGAAAATTTCCCTCTGCCACCATGCGGTAGAGCTCATGAGCAATTTCACGATAGTTCAATTCTAGACGTGATGGCTGGCGCATCAACTCTGCATTACGGTGGCGCGAGATAACGGCAATTACCTTCTCCCCCATGGTGACTGGAATCGTTTCTTCCTTCACCATGACCTCACCTACGAGTTGAGGTTCTGTGTCACGGACTATCTCCGCATTGGATAAAGCCTGGTCTATATAAAAGCGCTCACCCCATTGAATCTCATCGCCAATGACATCATGAGAGAATACAGTGGCTGCAGTAGTCGGACGGATATGTGCAACTGCAATATAGCCCGATGGCCAACTTGCATCATCTTTGCGTAATGGAACCCAGAGGATGAGATCTGCAAATGAAAGATCAGAGAGCAACTGCCAATCCGCTACCAGCTCTCGGAGTTTAAGAATTTCTTCCGCTGAGGCAGGGGTTCTGCCTTCCACATACTCTTCTATCGATGCCATAGCTTCTACCGATTAAGCCATTCGGCAATCATTGAATCAGCTTCTTGCGGTGCAAACCAGGTGAGATCTTCTGGTTCTTCGCCAACCAGGAAAATTGCTTCAACCATAGTCCACATCAAGGGTCCATTGAGATCTGCAGAAACCTCATCGAATGCACCGAGTAGTTGATCGGGGACTTCAAAGGCAATAACGAGCGGAGCTCCAGATTGATCATCGGTAAGTTCTAACGCATCTTCAGCGGCGAGTAGTGAAAGCGAAAACTCAATCTCTTCCTCATCCATCTCAGGGTGAGTTGCAAAATAGATTGGGGTTGGTGCGTACACCTCTGGAATATCCAGTGAACTCTCCTGAAGAAACTCCCGAAGTTCATCTGCTGTTGAAGCTAGATATACGCGCATGCGGAAAGAATATCGGGTTTAAGGAGGTTATCTCCCCTGCTTAACTTCTCGCTTACATAAGGAAGTAATTTCTTGTACGAATGGACTCTTAGGCGCAATCTGAGCGATGGAGGCCCGCTCTTTAGCTGCCCTCTCTACTAGACGTGAATCCCATGTCAAGACTCGAACATCTCCGTTATAGAGAGTTGCCGCGCTCTCTAACATCTCGCGACGCTTTCGCCCTGTCACGGTGTGATGTGAAAAAAGAATCGTAATCGGCTTTATGAAAGCTGCGGTTCGTTCTAGTTGAGAAGTCACTCGAGCTAGATTCTGAAGTGATCCATCAGCGCTTCCGGAGATAAGCAGGAATTGTGATGCTGATTGCAGACTCCACCGAGCAAGCACCTCATGAATTCTGACTCCTGAAACCAAGTGCTCTGCGGAGGGAATTCTTCCAAGATCAATTACCACCTCATCAAAGGCGTTGGCTTCGTGGGTAAGGGCAACTATGGTTGAAAGTTCAGAGACTTCAGCTAAAGAGAAACCACATGAGGAAGGCACAACTTTTCGATTAATTCTTTGAATATCGAAGTAGCGAGACAATGTTGGATTACTAGAGTTGAAGTCGAGAAGAAGCGTGCTCTTTCCCAAAAGCGATTTGTGGTATGCAATTTCAATAGCACAAGTCGTTCCACCTAATCCTGAATTAATAGCGGAGACCACAGTAACTTCCGCCGAGCACGGTGGTATTGAAAGAGGTTCCGGTACATCGCTCTCATTCACTCTGCGCAGTAGATCCTGAAGTTGATTGCTTTCAAGATCTTCTTTACTGTTGATTATCATTACCGGGTTCGAGAATACTAGTTTATCAATATTGAAATCATTCCCTGCAATAATAAGAGCAGTAGGATGGCTTCGTGCAGCAATGAGCAAACCTTCTTTATCGGTCGCTCTATAAATCAAATTCCAACCAATCTGACCTAGGTTTGCCGCAACGAAACTCTCTTGCCGAATGTTTCTTATCGCCGTGATAGCCGAATTATTGTTAGCCACTGATCGCGGCAATAACTAGACGGCCACTGGTGGTTGAAGCCAGTACTACTGGAATATCTTTTCGATTGAGCGAAACAGTAATCGAGAATTCACCGCTGAAATTTCCCTCCCTTCCAGATATTTCTTCCACAAATACTTGAGAAATTACCAAGCGAGGATCAATAACGCTCTCACCATTCCTGGCGTCATGGAGTTGATAAATCGCCACTAAGTCGCCCACGTTGATGGTCGGCGGAATATCGGTTGACCGAATTGCCAATGAGATACTCCCTGATATCAGACCATCAGCAGAGTTAATAAGCGCGCCCTGATGGAGGATCTCGCCTTTGAACAGCGGCCGTTTGGTAATAGCACCTACGGGCGAGATAGAACTTGCTAAATAACCCGGAGTAGAGCGCGCAAGTTTTACTTTAACTAAGCCCACTCTCTCGCTAGTTATCGCTACCCCAACAGGAACCGACTCTCGCATAACCCAATAGGAGTCCCCTTGGCTTGAGATAAATGCGATAACGAATGAGGTTGAGATAGACGCAAGGAAGAGCGCAACCGCAATAAACATTCTGCTCTGAGATTTCTTTTCAATACGAATATTCATCCGCGGAAAGTACATTGAGTATCAAAGAGATGGTTGACCTTTTCCACAATCATCCAAAGGGGTGAGAAGGAAATATCTCTTACCCTGATGTGTCGCATCCCCTGTGGAGCCCACTATGCGCCCATGAAAATAGAAGAGCAACCTGATCGATTCACCTTAACTTCAAGTACTACACCGCGAGAACTCTGGGGACACCCCACCTTGGATCTCTTCACATCACCTTCAAAAGTCTATGTACCGCAGAAGGCGATGCTCTTTACTACTCCGACGGTATTCGGTGAGAGCTTCGATGATGACGACAGACCGATACCCACTCCTTCATCAGCGCTTTCCAATATTTATCTCTGGACCATGTCATTAGCAGTGAGCGCGCTAGAAGTCTTTGCAGGTAGAAGAAATCCTGCTCAATTGGCAGTCCGCTGTCATCGAGTTGTATATAACGACTTATTGGCTTCAGCAGGAATGTCCAAGGAGATTGGAAGAGTTGTAAAGATTTACCAGGACTTCCCGCTTGATGGGATTGCGGAAAGTTCTCTTACAGTTCAATTTGAAAAGCGTATGCGCGCGATGGTTATCAGGGCAGAAGGCGTCGATGGCAGATGGGTATGTACTGCACTCGAATTAATCTGAGCGAAATTATTAAGCGGCGCCGTGGCAGCGCTTAAATTTCTTGCCAGAGCCACATGGGCATGGACTGTTTCGAGATACATCGCCTGATGTGACAACACCGTTCTCATCGGCGGCAGAATAACGAAGCGGAGTGGTTTGAACCGGCTTGCTCTCTACGCCCTTCGCCTCGATGGTGCCTGCCTCGCCTTCAACAGTTACTTCGACATTGAAGACTAGGCTGGCAAGTTCTTCCTTGATTGCATCCATCATTGCTGCAAAGAGCTCGTAGCCCTCACGTTGGTACTCAACAAGTGGATCACGCTGTGCCATGGCACGTAGACCAATACCCTCTTGCAGATAATCCATCTCATAAAGGTGCTCACGCCATTTGCGATCAAGGACAGATAGCAGGACTTTACGTTCGAGTTCGCGGAGAACATCCGAACCAAGTTCGGCCTCGCGCTTGCCGTAGGCATCACGGGCATCTTCAAGAATTCTGTTCTCGAGGAATTCAGCGTCAAGAGCTGCTGCTCCACCGATTTCAGCAAGAAGTTGTTCTGAAGTAAATGAGATTGGGTAGATCAACTTGAGTGCAGTCCATAAATCCGCAAGATTCCAATCTTCGCTAAAACCTTCCGCAGTAGCGGCACGGACATAAGCAGAAATTGTTTCGCCTACGAAATCTTGTACTTGCTCGCCAATGTCTTTACCTTCAAGGACAAGGCGACGTTCGCTATAGATAACGAGGCGCTGGCGGTTCATGACATCGTCATACTTGAGAACATTCTTTCGGATTTCAAAGTTTTGCGCCTCTACTTGTGTCTGAGCAGATTTAATTGCATTTGAAACCATCTTAGATTCGATTGGTTCATCTTCAGGCAAGCCTGCTGCCAAGAGGAAGCGCTCGACTAGCGCTGAGTTGAAGCGGCGCATCAAATCATCTTGAAGGGAGAGATAGAAGCGAGATTCTCCAGGATCGCCTTGACGTCCTGAACGACCACGAAGCTGATTATCGATACGGCGTGATTCATGGCGCTCAGTTCCGAGCACATAGAGGCCTCCGAGAGCAACCACCTCTTCATGTTCTTTCTTAATTGCAGATTTTTGCTTTTCAATCTCGACTGGCCATGCCGCTTCGTACTCGGCTGCATTGTCGACTGGAGAGAGTCCTCTACGTTGAAGTTCAAAATCTGCCATAAATTCTGGATTGCCACCGAGCATGATGTCAGTTCCGCGACCAGCCATATTTGTAGCAACTGTCACTGCACCTTTAATGCCCGCACGGGCAACAATTGATGCTTCGCGCTCGTGATGCTTTGCATTGAGAACCTCGTGAGGAACGCCAGCTTTTTTCAATAGAGCAGAGAGTTCTTCAGATTTTTCAACCGAAACGGTTCCTACAAGTACTGGCTGACCCTTGCGGTGGCGTTCGACGATATCGCGAACAACAGCGTTGAACTTTCCAAGCTCTGACTTGTAAACGAGGTCTGCCTGATCAATGCGCTGCATTTCGCGGTTGGTAGGAATTGGGACAACACCGAGCTTGTAGATCTGATGAAATTCAGATGCTTCAGTCATAGCGGTACCGGTCATACCCGAAATCTTCTGATAGAGACGGAAGTAATTCTGAAGGGTGATTGTCGCTAAGGTTTGGTTCTCGTCCTTGATCTCAATCCGCTCTTTTGCTTCAAGTGCCTGGTGAAGGCCTTCGCTATAGCGACGCCCCGCCAACATACGACCAGTGTGCTCATCAACAATTAAGAGCTCGCCGTTCATAACTACATAATCTTTATCACGCTTAAAAAGCTCTTTTGCACGAACTGCATTGTTGAGGTATCCGATGAGTGTTGTATTTGCTGCCTCGTATAGATTCTCGATGCCCAGTAATTCTTCTACCTTGGTAACGCCATCTTCTAAAATTCCAATCGTCTTTTTCTTCTCATCAACTTCATAGTGAGTGTCGCGATTTAACTTCGTTGCAATATTTGCAAATTCAACGTACCACTTGGTTGCTTTATCGGCTGGTCCACTAATAATCAGAGGGGTACGCGCTTCGTCAATCAATATGGAGTCGACTTCATCCACTACTGCAAAGAAGTGATCGCGTTGTACACAATCTTCAAGCGACCAAGCCATATTGTCGCGAAGATAATCAAAACCAAATTCGTTATTTGTTCCATAGGTAATGTCGGCAGAATATGCTGCACGGCGTTCTGCAGGTGTCATGCTATTAAGAATTACTCCGACAGATAGACCAAGGAATCTATGGATGCGGCCCATCCACTCGCTATCGCGCTCGGCAAGATAATCATTGACGGTAACAACGTGGACGCCTTTTCCGGCAAGAGCGTTAAGGTATGAAGGAAGTGTTGCAACAAGAGTCTTTCCTTCACCGGTGCGCATCTCCGCGATATTGCCGAGATGAAGTGCGGCACCACCCATGATCTGAACGTCGTAATGACGTTGACCTAAGGTGCGCTTTGCTGCCTCTCGAACGACAGCAAAAGCTTCCGGCAAAATATCATCAAGAGTCTGGCCATCTGCCAGGCGTTGTTTGAATTCTGAAGTCTTGGCGCGAAGCGCATCATCAGAGAGGGGCTCGATAGAAGGCTCAAAGCTATTTACCTTATCGACCACTTTTGCGAGATCACGAAGAATCTTTCCTTCGCCGGCGCGCATGATTCGATCTACAAGCTTTGACATTGAGCAACCTTTCGGATTGAGAGCGTTATCTTACTGTCTGGGCAATGGCGGCTGTGACGGCCCCGACTACCTCAATTCCCGCATATCTCAGGGCGCGAGCCGCCTCAGTGAGGGTGGCGCCGGTCGTTACGAGGTCATCAACCAGGAGCGCTCTGCCAAGACCTTCTGGATTACCTC
>JACCDW010059106.1_pt1 | contig 13949 bp, 9 predicted proteins | sample 7449781 | NCBI WGS metagenome assembly JACCDW01 (sample SAMN15323449, study PRJNA562643) | freshwater metagenome | isolation source: river surface water | place: USA:Blue River Watershed | collected 2017-08-18 | reverse complement strand
TGCCCGGCATCGCCCTTCGCAGGATCGGCAAATCGAGGCCAGCACTCGAAGGTCACCTGCCCTTTCGACTTCGTGAACTTAGCCACGCCGTAGCCGTCGGCGCGCTGCCTCTCATCGGTGATGTCGCCGGGGTTGGCATAGGCGATCATCGAGATGCGGTTTCCAAGTCCGTCACGGAAATCACCGGTCCATGGGAGCGGGCTGCCGTCGACGGGATTGGGGCCGGGCTTCTCATCCTTGGGATGCCACCAGCGGCCGTAGATGGTGTTCACCAGGGCCGGACTGGTCAGGGCGTACGGGCCGTCGCCGAACTCATCGATGCCGTGCTTGACCGTGACGGCGAGATGCTGGTCGCCGCACAGATGCACGGCCTGCACGCGGCGCAGGGCGCGGAGGGCCTCGTTGCGGGCGGTCTGCGGCCAGCCGTTGCAGTCGAGATCGGCAAGGAGGCGGTCGTTGCGGCCACCATGCATGTGGACGGCGCCGCAGAAGGCGGTGGCGGACAGGACGGCCTTATGGCTGACGCCCTTCCAGTCCGCGGACCAGGCTTCGAGGAACTTCATCTGGCGGGCGCCGAGCAACTGGAGTCCGGGCAGGTCGATGGACTTCGGGTCATACTTCTCGTCTGTGATGTGGTCGGGGCGAGGCCCCTGCTGCGGGATCTTGCCGAGCGGTCCGGACTTGAACTTGCGGTCCTCCAGGATCGCGAAGTCCATCCCCCCGACCTTCAGACGGGTGTAATAGACGCCGATGCCCCGCAGGACCGGAGTCGGGTCGAAGGCGTCAGGAAGGTGCCAGGTCTGCTGGCGCTGCACCATGTTCACGTACGCGACCGGGAACATGAAGCCGCCGTCGGCGTTGCCGGGCGCGGTCGATTCCTTGCCGTCCTCACCCCAGAGATTCGGATGGCCGACGTCATGGTCGTCGGGAATGCAGATGGTCGGACGGTCCCGCATCACGTCACGGAACTGCAGACCGAACTCGATCCAGCCGGCGGTATGCTCGGTGTGCCGGTAGGTCTGGTCGCCTGCGAAGAAGAGCAGATCCGGGTTCTGTCGGCGCAGATTGTCCAGGATCTCGGGTCGACCGCCGGTCGTGCGGCTGGAATTGCAGGACATGTTGGCCACGGAGATGACGTCCTTGTCCGTCGGATCCCGGCGAACCAGGCCTTCGAAGGTCGCCTTCGCACCGTGACGAACGCGGTAAGCCGCGTCCTTGGAGCCGTCCCATCCCTCGACCCGGAAATGGGCGCTCCAGCCGGGGAACTCGACCTTGGCCTTGGCGACCTCCTGCCAGACGTCGCCCTTGCGGACCTCAAGGCGCGCCTCCCGGACCTCGTCAGGCATGAGGGGGTGGAGCTGCGCGGTCAGTTTGAGCACGCCATCCTGCTGTGTGTAGAGGGCGAAGGCGATGATCTCGTCCCGGGGAACTGTCATCGGAGGCGGAGGACTGCCGGCGCCCTTCTTGCCCTTGGCTGGGGCCTTCTTCTGCCACCACGCACCGACGGCCAGGGAGTCCAGGTTCGGGAACTTACTCCCGAAGGGCTGGACCGTGTCGGGCGGCGGGGTCTGACCGAAGGCCGAACTGATCAGAGCGAGAAGAAGCAGGCATCGCATGGCTAAGGGGTTGTCGGGGGGTGCAAATACTCCTACCCTCTCCATCGTGAAAATCGACCCCGAACTCCGTGAGCGGCTCAACGGCTGGGACTGGCTGGTCTTGGTAGTGGCCTTGGTCGCGCTGCTCTTCGTCATCCTCGAGACTTTCGTCACCATCCCTCCGCACACGTTGCATCTGATGGTGCTGACCGATCGGATCGCCTGCGCGGTGTTCTTCGTCGACATGTTGGTGCGCTGGCGCCGATCAGGCTGGGCTGCCAGATTCTGGCGGTCCGGCTGGCTCGACCTCCTGGCCAGCATACCCTTCGACGCCGCCTTCCGGACTCTGCAGCTCTTCCGGGTCTACCGAGTGGTGCAGATACTCCGGACACTCTACAAACTTCGTGAGCTGACTTCCGGAACGTCCTTCAACGAGAAGCTGCTTGCTCTGCCTGGAGTTGCCTTCGTGATGGTGCTTTTCTCCACCAATCTGATGCTGGAGGTGGAGGCGGGCGCGCCCGGAGCCACCATCCGCACGGGCGGCGACGCGCTCTGGTGGGCGCTCACGACGGTGACCACGGTCGGCTACGGTGACACTTACCCTGTGACCACGGCCGGTCGCGCCATCGCCGCGGTGATGATGCTGGTCGGCATCGCGCTCTTCGGTTCGATGTCAGCGCTGATCACGTCGCGGCTGATCCTCCCTCGCGAAGCCCGGGAGCACGCGGACGAGATGAAGGAGCTCTCCCGGCTGCGGGACGAGATCCGCGGGCTCCGCGAGGAGCTTGGGCGGAAGAACGGCAAGGAGTGATCAGCTGCCCCAGCTGAAGCGCTCCGGCACCCAGGCGTACTGTTCGCCCTTGGGCACCACCGTGCCGAGGCCCGGCCAAGGCAGGTGGAAACCGTTGGCGCGTGACCGCTCGGCGGCCATGCGGGTGAAGAGCTTCTTGCGGGTCCGGACTGATGTCTCGGGGTCGTGGTCCATGGCCACGGTCCAGCCGGCGTCCTCGAACATCAACACGTGGTGATGCACGACGTCACTGATGTGCACGAGGGATTCCTCACCGGAACGTATCTCGAAGCAGGCGTGACCGTCGGTATGACCGGGCGCGGCGATGACCGTGACAGCGTCATGGAAGACCTTCTGGCCGTCCGCCGCGAAGACGATCTGGTCCTTGAGGATGTCGAAGCTGCGGTTGACGCTCTTAACCATCGCCGGGAGAGGCTTCTTGTCGCGCTTGGATTTGGAGAAGTCGGGGTTCGGCCCGCGCCAGAAGTCGTACTCAGCCTTAAGCATGTGTATCTTGGCATTGGGATAGGCGGACTTGTCACCCAGCACGAAGCCATCGAGGTGATCCGTGTGGCAATGGCTGAGGAAGCCGGTGGTGACCTGTTCGGGCCTGATGCCCAGGGTCTTCAGACCCTCCGCCAGCCAGCCGAAATTAGGATTCGGATGACGCTCGCCGAACCCGGCGTCGATCAGGGCCACCTCGTCGCCGATGCGCAGGCCGAGGACGTTGACGTAGAGCGGCAAGGCGTCGAGTCGCTCACGGTTGAAGACGAGCGCATCCTTCATCTTCGGGCGGTCGGATTCCGGCCACATCAGGTCAAGGCCCTGACGGAAGAGCATGTGTCCGTCGCTGATCGAGAAACAGTCGATCTTCCCGATCTTGAACTGGTAGACGTAGGGATTGGGCGGCCGCTTGGGAGGCTGGCCCGGAGCGCCCTTGGCGGCCTGCGCAATCAGCGCGGGAGCGGAGACCCCCATGCCGGCCACGGCGAAGGCCGCGGCACCGAGAAACTCACGGCGGGACGAATGAGGAAAATTAAGTGAGGACATTCCCGCAGGATGCCCTCACCTTACCGCCTCTCCAGTCAAAATCAGCGGTTGGCCAGGTCAGAAGTCTCGTTGTTGAGACTCGGATCGTAGGGCTTGGCAGGCTTCTTCACGTCCACCACGGAGAAGGTCACGTCCCCCCTGACAGTGCTGCTGAACCTGCCTGCCTCAAAATAAGCGACTCCAGCAGGGGTGGTCCTGATGACGGTTGAGCCGTTAAGGGCGCCGGTCCAGCTGACGGTCACCGATGCATTGGAGATCGGCATGCCCCACTCGTCCACCGCCCTCACGACGGCACCCCATACATAAGTGTTATTCGTGGCGCGTGAAACGCTGGCGGTTACGGTCGCGACGCAACTGACCGGCGCGGGCAACGGGGTGGCCGAAGGCCAGTTGACTGTTACGGGCACGACGACGCTATCCGTTCCGCCCTGATTGTCGGTCACGGTCAGCCGTGCCACGTAATTTCCTGGCTTGCGATAGGAGAAGGAAACCGCCGTGGGGTCCGACTTGACGACATGGGAGCCGATTTCGTCACCGAAATCCCAGCGGTAGGAAACAACGTAGCCGTCAGGATCGCTGGAACCGACCGCATCCAAAGTGATGGCAGGCTGATTTCCATGCGGCAAAGCGGAGGGATCTAACTGGACGGTCGTCGGACCGGTGACATTCACCACGGCGACCGGCAGCTCATTGTCCGCAACGTAAACGGGCCAGGTGCCGGTCATGCCGTAGCGTCCGCCGGAAGCGTAATCGGTATAACCGGTGTTGGCGTCCCCAGAACCGACGCTGCTGACGCGGAGGTAGTAGAAGCCCTTGGTCGTGACGTTGTATGTGAGGACGGGGGGAGCCATGTTGCCGGACGTGCCGAGCGCGGTCTCGGTCTTGAGCACCGCGCCGGCCGAATCGAGCAGCTCAAGCTTCATGCGGAGGTTCGGAGACTGGTTGGACACCTTGCTGGTGACGCTGAGGGCGCCTCGTCCGCAGCCGATCTTGATCAGGTCGAGGTCGCCGCCGCGGCTGATCACGCCGCCGGCGTCGAGATTGTTGTCCGGGAGCACTGACGCGGTGGCGAGGGTGTCTCCGTGGTCGTCGGCGACGAAAGGAATGTAAGTGGCGATGACGGCGAGGTCATCCTGAGTCTGATTGGCGTCGGCATACTCCCCCTTTGACCACTGAACGACGTCCCTGGAATAGCCGACCCCCATGATCGGCGCCCAGGACAGGGCGCCGCTTCCATGGCCCATGTAATAAGATCCGTTCCCATCGGCATTAGTGCCATCATGCCAGAGACCGACGGTATGCCCGACCTCATGCGAACCCGCCTCGGACATGAACTTGACGCTGGCCTGTCCTTGACCGGCGAAAACAAAGCAAGGTACCGGATCGGATGTCCTCTCCCAATCGAAGGATCCCACGTAAGCGACGCCACCGGCACCGGTGGCCATCTGGTCGGGACCGAAGAGCACGCGCATGCCGTATTGAAGGTCGGAACTGGAGGTGCGAAGAAGCAAAGCCTCGCTGGGCTCTTCCGTGGTCACATCGACGTCATAGGCGGCGAGGTCCTCGGCCATGCGTCTCCAAACTGACTGGATCGCGGCATGCTCCTGTGAGTTGAAAGTGGTTGTGTCAGGGTCGATGGTGTAAGGAGGGGTTGTGAAGCTGGTTCCAGGGTCGTTCCAGGGAGTGTTGGACGTGGTATGCCCGGTGAAGTCGAGGTAGACCACCAGCCGTGCACCGGGACGGCTGTGCAGCAAAAAGGTCTGTGACTCTGGGAAACTGGCGACCTCAGTGAAGTCGTCAGTATCGGGGCCGACCTGTGCGTTGAGTCCCGCGCACACGAAGAGGGCGGGCTTGTCAGCGGCGAGGTAGAGGTCGTGGTCGTGATTGCACGCGGCGGCGAAATGCCTGTCGTCCGGCACGCGGCTGGCTGCGGCGGCCTGCTTGCGCCGGGCGGAGTCAGCCTCGGTGGCGCGGACATAACCGGCACGCGCGAGGCGGGGATCGATCGGGGCGGACGCAGGACCCGCGGGAGGAAGTTTGGCGAGCAGAGGGGCCGATGACCTGGCGGCGGGGGCGGTCATGACGGTCCGGACGGGAGCCGAGTCGACAGGGGTAGGCTTGGAGACTTCTGCCGCGGCAACAGGCTGCGCAGGGGCAGGTTGTACGACGGTCGCGGGCGTCGCAGTCGGCTTGGCGGCGACAGCCGGCGCCCGATAGGCGTCGCGGTAATCGATGACCTCACCGCGGGTCGCGAAATAAGCGGCCGCCGCCAGCAGGGCGGCAACGGACCAAAGGATGACGACAAGGCGTTTGTTGACCATGGGGCAAATGTAGGAGAAAAGGTCTTATTATCAACGACAATAGGACAGGCTGCGCTTGTTATAAATGCCCGGATTCGACATAAAACCGCATGCCTCGCATCCTGCCCGCACTCCTCCTGGGCCTTCTGGCCTCACTGGCCGAAGCCCAGACCTCCGCCCGGCCGCCCAATGTCATCGTCATCCTGGTGGACGACTGGGGCACGACGGACCTCGGATGCTACGGGAGCAAACTGTATGAGACCCCGAACATCGACCGGCTCGCCGCCGACGGGGCGAGGTTCGCGACGGGCTACTCCGCCTGCACGGTCTGCTCCCCCACCCGCGCCGCGCTCCTGACCGGGAAATACCCCGCCCGCCTCCACCTCACCGACTGGATCGCCGGACACGGCCGGCCGTTCGCCAAGCTGAAGATCCCCGACTGGACCAAGTTCCTCAAGCACGAGGAGGTCACGCTGGCCGAACAGTTCAAGGCCGCCGGCTACGCCACCGCCTCCATCGGCAAGTGGCACCTGACGCCCGCGCTGACGACCGGCGACGAGGCCTACTACCCCGAGACCCACGGCTTCGACGTCAACGTCGGCGGGTATCATCGGGGACAGCCGCCCAGCTATCACGCCCCCTACAAAATTCCGACGCTCAAGGAAGGTCCTGACGGCGAGTTCCTCACGGACCGCGAGGCGGCCGAGGCGGTGAAGTTCATCGAAGCCAACCGCACCAAGCCATTCTTCATCTACCTGCCGCATTACGCCGTGCACACGCCGATCCAGTCCAAGAAGGAGGTGGCCGACCGTTACGCCGCCAAGCTGGAGAAGGCGCCCGGGCTCGCGCAGCGCAACGCCTCCTACGCGGCGCTGGTCGAGAGCGTCGACGATGCGGTCGGCACCATCCGGGCGGCGCTGAAACGGAACGGTCTCGCCGAGGACACCATCATCGTGATGACCGGCGACAACGGCGGACTGCTGCCGATCACCGACAACGCGCCGCTGCGCGCCGGCAAGGGCTCGGCCTACGAGGGCGGCGTCCGCGTCCCGTTCATCGTCACCTGGCCCGGCAAGATCGCCCCCAAGGTCGTGACCGAAACGCCCGCCATCACGGTCGACATCTACCCCACGGTGCTCGAACTGGCGGGGGTCAGCAGGAAGGAGTCGCTGGTGGACGGGGTGTCGCTGGCGCCGTTGCTCACCAAGGGCGCCAAGCCCGACCGCGACACGGTCTTCTGGCACTATCCGCACTACCATCCGGGAGGCGCGACGCCCTACAGCGCCATCCGCAGCGGTGACTGGCGCCTCGTTCATTTCTACGAAGACGGGCGCGATGAGCTCTACGACCTGGGCTCGGACGTGGGCGAGAAGGTCGAACTCTCCGCCAAGCAGCCCGAAGTCGCGAAGCGGCTGCGCGACCGGCTCGACGCCTGGCTCAAGTCCGTCGACGCGCAGTTCCCCACCCCGAACCCCGCCGCCGACGCCGGCAAGGACGCCACGAAGAAGGGCGCTCCGGCCAAGAAGGCCCAGGTGAAGAAGAAGTGAGATTCGCCGCCCTCCTCTGCCTGCTGGGCCTCGCCTGCCCGGCCGCCCCCTTCACCGCCGACCTGCCCGCGGGAGCCAAGGTGCTCTTCCAGGGCGACTCGATCACGGACTGCGGCCGCGGCCGTACGAGCGATCCGAATCACATCCTGGGTCACGGCTACGCCTTCATCATCGCCGCGCGCAACGGCGCCGAGCGTCCCGGGCACCGGACGGAATTCATCAACCGGGGCGTCAGCGGCAACACGGTCCTGGACCTGCGCAAACGCTGGAAGCAGGACGCGCTCGAACTGCAGCCGGACCTGCTGAGCGTGCTCATCGGCGCCAATGACAGCGGGCGCGCGGTCGACCCTGAGGTCTTCGAAAAGACCCTTGAAAGCCTGCTCGCCGACGCGAAGGCGGCGAAGCCCTCGCTGCGCATCGTGATCTGCGAACCCTTCCTCGCGCCCGACGGGCCCGCGATCAGGAAATCGCCCGGCCGGTCCGAAAGGATGAAGGTGCTGCAGGCCGTCTGCCGTCGGGTCGCCGAAAGGCACAAGGCCGTCTTCGTGCCCCTGCAGGCGGTCTTCGACGAGGCCGCCGGTCGAGCCCCCTGGAACCACTGGATCTGGGACGGCGTCCATCCGACCGCCGCCGGACATCAGCTCATCGCCGACGCCTGGGAACGGACGGTCAACGGCGCGGGCCGCTGACGGTTCACTTCTTCTCCGGGGCCTTCTTCTTGCCGGCCTTGGCCTTGCCGGCGGGAGGATTGCGCTTCAGCACGCCGGACGCCAGGGGGTCCTCCTGGGCGGGGACTTCCAGTTCCTTGCGAAGCCGCGCGAGACGCGCCTCAAGGTCGGCTTGGATCGACTCATAGCCCGCAGTGCCGGCGAAGCTCTTCAGTTCCAGGGGGTCCTTCTCAAGGTCGAACAAGTCGGTACGCTCAGGACCGGAACCGTAATAACGCACGAGCTTGTAGCGGTCGGTGATGACACCGTAGTGCGGACTGACGTGGTGGGGCTGAGGATACTCGTAGTAGTGGTAGTAGAAGTCCGTGCGCCAGCCTTCGGGGACGGCCCCTCCCATCACCGGCCGCAGAGTCCGGCCCTGCATGTCGGCGGGCGCCTCCACGCCGGCGGCATCAAGGAAGGTCTGCGCAAAGTCGACGTTGGAGACGATGGCCTTGCTCACGGCTCCGGGCTTGGCCACGCCGGGCCAGCGGACGACGAGCGGGGTGCGCAGGGACTCCTCGAAGATCCAACGCTTGTCGAACCACCCGTGCTCGCCGAGGTAGAAGCCCTGGTCGGAGGAATACACGATGAGGGTGTTCTCCATCAGCCCCTCCTTCTCGAGATGCGCGAGGAGCCGGCCGATGTTGTCATCGACGGACTTCACGCATCCCAGGTAGTCATGCATGTAACGCTGGTAGCGCCAGCGGACGAGGTCCTTGCCCTTGGGGTCGGCCTGCTTGAAGGCCTCGTTGCGGGGGACGTAATAACGGTCCCAGGCGGCGATCTGCTCCGGCGTCATGTTCGCCGGGCGGGTCAGCTTCACGTCCAACGGGGTGATGGTCTTCTCCAAAGTCATGTCGTTGTCGGCCACCTGCTGGGCGCGGTTGGCGTAATCGTCGAAGAGCGTCTCGGGCTCGGGGTAGACGCGGTCCTTGTCCCAGCCGAGGTCAGGAAGGTTCGGCGCCCATTCGCGATGCGGCGCCTTGTGCTGGCACATCAGGACGAAGGGCTTCGTCTTGTCGCGCTTGGCGATCCAGTCGATGGAGAGGTCGGTGACGATGTCGGTGACGTAACCCTTCGTCTCCACCGCTCCGGACGGACCCTTCATGGGCGGGTTGTAATAGAGTCCCTGACCGGGCAGCACCTGCCAGGCGTCGAAGCCGACGGGGTCGCTCACGAGGTGCCACTTGCCGAAGATCGCGGTCTGGTAGCCCGCCTTCTGCATCAGCTTCGGGAAGGTGACCTGCGTGCCGTCGAAGACGGAGTTCGAATTGTTGTAAAAACCGTTCTTGTGGGAGTACTTGCCGGTCAGGATGACGGCGCGGCTGGGACCGCAGATGGAGTTGGTCACCAGGGCGCGGTCGAATCGCACGCCTTCCCGGGCGATGCGGTCGATGTTGGGGGTCTGGATCAGCTTGCGGGAGTCGCCGTAGGCGCTGATGGCCTGATAGGCGTGGTCATCGCTGAAGATGAAAACGATGTTGGGCCTCGCGCCGGGGGCGGCCTGAAGAGCGACGGCAAGGACGAGGAGAAGGAGTCTCATGGGGTTGCTGTTTGCTAGGCGCCGGCCGGCCAAGGTCAATGCCGAGGGCTTGCCCCTGGGCGACGTCGGGACAGTAAGGACGCATGGAAGGCATCGCCCTAGGGATCGACGTCGGCACCAGCGGGGTCCGCATGGTCGCCCTGGACGAACAGGGCAGGATCCTGGGCACCGCCTCCCGCAAGCTGCCGGGCACGCTCTCCAGCGGTGGCAGACGCACGCAATCGCCGGAGGACTGGTGGACGGCCGTCGTGGGCTGCGCGCAGCGTCTCGGGACGGAAGTGGACCTCGCCGCGACGAAGGCCGTCGCTGTGGACGGCACGTCAGGCACGCTTCTGGCGATCGACGGCGAAGGGCGCGCGCTGGGTCAGGCTCGCATGTATGATGACGCCGACACGGGAGACCTGCCTAGCGCGTTGGCACGTCTGGCTCCGCCGGAAAGCGCCGCCCACGGCCCGACCTCCGCGGCGGCACGAGCCTTGCAACTGACGGCGACGGCCGGGGTCAGCAAGGTGGTCCACCAAGCCGACTGGATCATGCTCAGACTCGGACTTGATCGAGTGCTCACTGATGAGAACAACGCGCTCAAGACGGGCTACGATCCGGTGAGCCGCACTTGGCCGGACTGGCTGGGGGAGTTCGGGCTCGATCGCTCACTGCTGCCCGAGGTGGTTCCGGCCGGAACGCTGATCGGACGCATTTCTCCGGGCGCCGCCCAGGAGCTCGGACTGCCCCCGTCCGTCACACTGGTCGCCGGCACCACGGACGGATGCGCCGGCTTCCTGGCCAGCGGGGCCCGGGAGATCGGCGACGCCGCCACCTCTCTCGGCTCCACGCTGGTGCTGAAGGTGCTGGGCGACCGTCCGGTGTCCTCACCCCCGCACGGCGTGTACAGTCACCGCATCGGCGACCGCTGGCTGATCGGCGGGGCCTCCAACTGCGGCGGGAGGACCCTGCTCAGTCACTTCACGGCGGAGGAGCTGGCCGCACTGGAAGCCCGCATGGACGCGTCCCGCCCCACGGGCCTGGACTACTATCCCCTGCCCTCCGCAGGCGAGAGATTCCCGACGGCGGACGCCGCCCTGCAACCGAAGCTGACGCCCCGGCCGACCGACGACGCGGTCTTTCTGCAAGGCATGCTCGAGGCGCTGGCGAAGGTGGAGGCCGACGGCTACGCCAAACTCCTCGAACTGGGCGGACCACGTCTGAAATCGGTGCGTCATCTCGGCGGAGGCGCCAGGAGCGCGACCTGGATGAAGCTGCGCGCCGCCGCGCTGCCGTCGCCCTGCTCTCCCGCGCTCGACGAGGAGGCGGCCGCCGGCACCGCGCGGCTCGCCTGGTCCGGAATCGGCGTGACGCCGCCGACGGAGGGTTCGGTCCGAAAAGTGGAAGGACTTTCGGGACTGACGGGCTTTGAGACGCTGCTGGTCGATCAGTTCGGCACGCTGCACGACGGCACCAAGGCCTACCCGGGGGCCGCGGAGGCCCTCGCGGGCTTCCGCGCGCGCGGCGGCAAGGTCATCGTGGTGTCGAACTCCGCGAAGCCGGGCGAAGACAACGCCGCAAGGCTGCGCTCGATGGGATTCGGCGGGGAACACCTCGACGCCGTGGTGACTTCAGGTGACGTCGCACGACGCATGCTGGGCGACGGATCGCTGGGTGAAGGCTTCGCGGGCAGGTCCGCCCATCTTTCAGGAAGACCGGGAGAGCTCTACGGCCTCGGGTCACTCGGTCTGAATTGGACGAACCCGGAGGCGGCCGACTTCGTGATCATCGCGGCCAGCCGCGAACCGCTCGGCTCCTGGCAGGACCAGGTCGAGGAACTCCTGCCCGCCCTGCGCAAAGGCGCGCCCTTCCTCGTCATCAATCCCGACGTCGAGATGCTCACTCCGGCCGGAGTGCGTCCCTCGGCCGGCGCCATCGGCCGGGAACTTGAACGCCGCGGCGCGAAGGTCACCTACCTCGGCAAACCGGGCCGGGACATCTTCCGACTGGCTCTGATCAAGGCCGGCGTGCGCGCCTCACGGAGAGTGCTCGTGGTCGGAGACAGCCCCGAACATGACATGGCCGGCGCCGCCGCCGCCGGACTCGCCGGCATGCTCGTGCGCACGGGCATCCTGACCGGGGCCGCGGAGCGGGAAGTCGTCCGAAGGCTTCCCGCCGGAGAATGGCTGCTAAGCGAGTCCCTCCGTGTCTGATCCGCGCCGGGCCGTGTTGCCGCGGCCCGCGGGCTTGCCGTCGACGCAATGCAGGCAGCTCCGGTCCGGCACGTAACTCGGCAGGCGGGCCTCCTCGGCGGTCAGGGGCATCTGGCAGTTGTGACAGAGCACCGACCCCGTGGGACGCAGATCCGGCCCCACGCCGACCCGGGCGTCGAAGACGAAGCACTCGCCCTCGTAATGCGCTCCGCCGACCTCCTCGAAATACTTCAGGATGCCGCCGTCGAGCTGGTAGACTTCCTCGAACCCGCGCAGGCGCAGGAGGGGCGCGGCCTTCTCGCAGCGGATGCCTCCGGTGCAGAAGGTGACCACCGGATGACGCTTGGTCGCCTCCGGGAGCGATTCCAGCGCCGCGGGAAAATCCCTGAAGTTCCAGATGGGCGGAGCGACCGCGCCCTTGAACGTCCCCATCCTCACCTCGTAGTGGTTACGCGTGTCGAGCAGGGTGAACGTCCTGCCCTCCTCGATCCAGCGCCTGAGTTCCGAGGGGCGGAGCCGGGGCGCGGGTGAGCCGGCGGGATCCACGCCGGCCACGCCGAAGGCGATGATCTCGCGCTTGATCTTCACGAGCATGCGCCGGAAGGGCTGCTCGGAGGAAGGGCTCTCCTTGGGGTTCAGGTCCTCCAGCCCGGGCACCGAACGCAGCACGGAGAGCGCCGCGGCGAGGGCCGGACGAGGGCCGGCGAGGAAGAAATTGATCCCTTCCGGAGCGAGCAGCACGGTGCCCTTGAGCCCCTGTGCGAGGCAGGCCGACTTCACCCGGTCGCGCAAGGCCTCGAGTCCGTCCAGCCGGACGAACTTGTAGCAGGAGAGGTTGATCGTCCCGGACACGCCGCATCGTCGGCGAGCAGGAGCGCCAAGTGAAGCCCAACGTTCAGATGCCTTGCCTCCCCCGCCCGCCGGGACAGGAATGTCAGCGGTGTCCGAATCCCTGAACATCACGCCGATCGGGTGGCTCCGTACGGGCAAGTCGCTCAAGTTCGACGCGCGTCACCAGCCCGACGAGTCCGCCGCGGAGACCAACGTGCTCGAGCTGGCGCCCGGGGACAAGTATCGGAAGGCGCTCAAGCACCTGGAAGGATTCCACCGCATCTGGCTGCTCTGGTGGTTCCATCGCAACCGCACCTGGCGCCCGGAAGTCCTGCCTCCCCGCGGGCCCTCCAAGCGCCGGGGCGTGTTCGCCACGCGCTCCCCGCACCGCCCGAACCCCATCGGCATCACGCCGGTGCGCCTGCTCGCCATCGAGAAAGGACGGCTGATCCTCGGGCCCTGCGACCTCGTCGACGGGACGCCGGTCTTCGACATCAAGCCCTACATTCCGTCCTACGACAGCTTCCCCGATTCCAAGGCCGGCTGGATCGAGGAAGTCGACGCCCAGCTGAACTCCCCGCCGGCCTTCAAGGTCTCGCTTTCGCCGCTCGCCACGGAGCAGTCGGAGTGGCTCCGTCGCGAATGGGGGGTGGATTTCCTGTCGCGGATGACCGAGTCGCTCGGACGCGACCCCTCGCCCCACCGCACCCGACGCATCCGGCCGCGCCGCGATGGCCGTCGGGAAATCGGCTGCGGCGCCTGGTATGGGGTGTTCCGGGTCGATGGCGCGGAAGTGACCGTCGACACCCTGCGCCCCTCGTTCCCCCTCAAGTTCCTCCGCGATCCGGCGCGCCCGGTGCTGCCCGACCGGGAGGCGCAGCTGGCTTTCAGGACTCGTTGGCCGGATTTCGTGGACTGAGCTTCATGACGGAAAATGAAGGGGGTCGCCGGGAAACCCCGTACCGCAAAGGGAGTCTAAAGACCTCTCGCCTGCCCACTTCCACCCCTTACAAACGAACCATGCCCCGAAACCCCATCACGGCCTTCATCCTCTGCTTCGCCGCCTGCTTCGCGGACGCCCAGCCGAAGCTCGAGCTGCGCGACGGCGACAGCGTCCTGCTCATCGGCGACACGCTCATCGAGCGCGAGGGCAACTACGGCCGCCTGGAGATGAAGATGCGGCGCGAATTCCCCGGACGCGGCTTCACCGTGCGCAACCTGGGCTACAGCGCCGACACGCCGTTGGGCGCCTCACGCGCCAGCTTCGACCCGGTCGCGCGAGGTCTGGACAGTCTCAAGGAACAGCTCGCCGTGGTGAAACCCACCGTCGCCATCATCGGCTACGGCATGGCCGCGAGCCTCGAGGACCTCACCTACCGTCGCGACGA
>JACCDW010056625.1_pt1 | contig 13949 bp, 12 predicted proteins | sample 7449781 | NCBI WGS metagenome assembly JACCDW01 (sample SAMN15323449, study PRJNA562643) | freshwater metagenome | isolation source: river surface water | place: USA:Blue River Watershed | collected 2017-08-18 | reverse complement strand
GCCGGCGCGTGCCCGATACCGACTGGCACCTGGAGCGCCTGTACGACTTCGCCGACGCCCTGGGCGCCTCGGTGCTGGTGGCCACGCATTCGCGCTACGTGATCGACCTCAATCGTCCGCCCGATGGCGCCAGCCTCTACCCCGGCCAGAGCGTGACCGGCCTGTGTCCGGTGGACCTGTTCGACGACCAGCCGCTGTATCGGGATGCGAAGGACCTGCCCACCGAGGCCGAGATCGCCGCACGGCGTGAAGCCATCTGGCGGCCATACCACACGAAGATCACCGAGGAACTGGCGCGCCTGAAGGCCAAGCACGGCGCGGCGGCCTTGTGGGATGCGCATTCCATCCGCTCGGTGGTTCCACGGTTCTTCGAAGGCAAGCTGCCGGACCTGAACCTGGGTACCGCCGATGGCGCCAGCTGCGACGCGGGCCTGGCCTCGCGGCTGCTGGCGATCGGCCAGCAGGCCCCAGGCTACACCGCGGTGCTCAATGGCCGCTTCAAGGGCGGCCACATAACCCGCTTCTTCGGCCAGCCAGCACAAGGCATCCACGCCATCCAGTTGGAGATGACGCAAAGCAGCTACATGCAGGAGACCTGGCCGTTTGACTACCTGCCGCAGGTGGCGGCGGGCGTGCAGCCGACGGTGCGGCGGATGCTGGAGGAAGTGCTGGCGTTTGTCGAAGGCGGGGGTTGACGCCAGGCACCGATCAGGTCCTGCCGGCCTGGTGCGTCAGCACCCTGCCGGGCCGGGCACCCGTGGCGCGGCCCTCTTCCCAAACGACCCGCCCATTGACGATGACGGTTTGAATGCCACGCGCGGGCGCTGTGGGGGCCTCGTAGGTGGCGGCCGCATCCACCGTATCCGGATCAAAGAGCGTCAGATCGGCAAAGGCTCCCTCCTGCAGCAGGCCGCGATCCTTGAGGCCGAAATTGCGGGCGGTGAGGCCCGTCATCTTGTAGACCGCTGTCTCCAGGGAGAACAGCCCCAGCAGGCGGCCGTAGTGCCCGAGCACGCGCGGGAAGGTGCCCCACAGGCGCGGGTGCGGCGAGGCATCCTGGGGCAGTCCGTCCGAACCGATCATCGTCGGACCGAATTGCAGGATCCGCTGCACATCGGCTTCGTCCATCTTGAAGTAGATCGCGCCGGCCGGACTCAGGCGCTTCACCGCCTCCTCCACGCCTACCCCCATCTGCGCAGCTATCTTGTCCAGGTCCTGGCCCGCGTACTGGGGCAGGGGCTTGGACCAACTGACCAACACCCGGTCGGCGCCCGCGAGGCGACTGACCGACAGCACCGTGGAGCCCGCGGTATAGGGGTAGCAGTCCAGGCACACCGCCTGTTCGCCCATGCGTTTTTCAATCAACGCCAGGGTCTCGGTGGAGCGTCCGAAATTGGTCCGCTCGAGCACCTTGTGATGGGAGATCACGACGGGCACATCCAGCTCGCGGCCGATGCGGAAAGTCTCCTCCAAGGCGTCGATCACCTGGGCCGCCTCGCTGCGCATGTGGGTGCAGTAAATGCCTCGATGCGCAGTGAGCGGACGGCACACCTCGATCACCTCCTCGGTGGGCGCGGCAAAGGCAGGCTCGTAGAACAGCCCGGTCGAGGCCCCGATGGCCCCAGCGGCCATGGCCTCGTCGAGCAGTTTCTGCATGGTGGCGATCTCACGGTCCGAGGCGGGCCGCGAAAGGTCTGCCATGGTGCTCACACGCAATGTCGTGTGGCCCACGAGCATGGCGCAATTGACGGCGGCCGGCCGGGCCCGCAGCGTCTCCAGGTAAGCAGCAAAGCTGCCGAAACGGAACCAGTCGCCGCTGTCGTCCAGGAGATTCAGCGGGGGCGTGACCGGATCGGGAATGGGCCGCGGCATGGGGGCCAGGGAAATGCCGCAGTTGCCCCCGATCACGGTGGTGACACCCTGGCTCACCTTGGGCGTCATTTCGGGGGAGGACAGGAGCACGCGGTCGTCGTGGGTGTGCGAATCGATGAAGCCCGGCGCGGCGACGCGCCCCTTCAGGTCAATCTCATGCCGCACGCGACCGGCGGACAAGGCGCCGATGCGCGCGACCCGCTCGCCCCGGATACCGATGTCCGCCTCGTAGCGGGGTGCCCCAGTCCCATCGATGACGGTGGCATTGCGAATCAGCAGGTCAAAGGTCTCGGACATCGCGGCTCCTGTTCAAAGCAGCGCGCCGCGTGCGGCGATGGGCCACACGGCCTCGACGCGCTCGCCCCGGATGCAGATCAACTCGTCATACAGGTTGACCGTGGGGTCGCAGTGGCCAGGCACCAGCATCAGCACGTCACCGAGCGCCAGCCTGGCCGCGGGCGCCAGCTCGACGACGCCGTGGTCGTCGGCCGCCTTGACGTATTTCAGATCGGGCCGCTGCCAGAAGGTGGGCAGGCCCGAGTCAGTGGCCGAGGCCTTCAGGCCGGCATCGACCACCGCCCGGGCGGGCTGCGTGTGACTGAGCACGGCGGTGCGCACGAACAGCGCGTGCTCGAACGCGATGTCCCCGGGCGCGCGCTGGTTGTCGCCGTAGTCGCGGTCCATGAAGATATAGGAACCCACCTGGATTTCGTTGAAGATTCCCGAATCACGTTCCAGCAGGAAGCTGCCCGTGCCTGCGCCCGTGATGCAGCCGACCGCCAGGCCCTCGGCCTGGACCTGGTCTCGACTCACGCGGGCCGCCTCGCTGGCCTGGGCGATCGCCTCGGCACGTTCGGCCGGTGTCCGGCGATGCTGCGCCGGCCCGTGATAGCACTGCAGCCCCGCGAAGCGCAGTGAGGGCTGATGGGCCACCAGGCGCGCCAATCGGGCCACCTCCGCGCCAGGTGCGACACCGCAGCGCCGGCCGCCCACATCGACTTCCACGTAGACATCGATCGACACGCCCTGGGCCTGGGCCGCCTGCGCGATGTCATGGACCTGCCGTTCATCGTCCACCAACACGCCGATGCGTGCGCGCTTCGCGAGCTGGGCGAGGTGAAGCGCCTTGTGCGCGCCCACCACCTGGTTGGTGACCAGCACGTCGCCGATGCCCGCCTCGACGAAGACCGCCGCCTCGCTGACCTTCTGGCAGCAGACGCCGACCGCGCCCTGCGCGATCTGACGGCGCGCGATCTCCGGGCACTTGTGGCTCTTGGCATGCGGACGCAGGCGGACCGCATGGCCCTTGAGGGCATCGGTCATGCGCTGCAGGTTGCGCTCGAAGGCATCGAGGTCAAGCACCAGGGCGGGCGTATCGATGGCGGAGACGGGATCACCCGGCCGTGCGGCTTTCCAGGGACTCATGGAGGCATCCGTTCTTGCGTTGAATGAACAGGGCGGGCTCTCAGCGCCCGCCTCCCAGTTTGCCAGTGGCCGATGATCCTGCGTTCAGCAGCAGGCGCTGGATGTCGGCAGCGTAGACGATTTCCGAGTCGTCCTGCGGCTGGTAGCCCAGATGACGGCGCGCAGACTCCAGGGACCAGAAGGCGCGCGTGTTGTCCGAGATGCCATAGGCAATCATCCACGGGACGCTGCCCGGCGCAACGATCTGGGGAGCCTCCACCGCGCAGCGCACGAGCGCCGCGCAATCCCGGTCACTCAGCCAGGCACCCAAGGCCCGCTTGAAGCCGGCCACGCCCGTCTGGCGCGTGAGCGATGAAGGCGCGGGCGAGGCATCGGGGGCATAGCGCGCGGCGTGGACCGGATAGGGGGAGCCGATACGAAGGAGCACGACCTCCAGCGCACGCCCGAAGGTGCCGCAGGCATAGGGGTATCCGAGCAGCTCGTACGAGGCCTTGGACCAGCCGTAGAAGTTGTCGGCCAGGGGCAGGTCGTATGGATAGACCATGTCGCGCGCGCGTTCGTGCACCTGTGCATGCTCGTACCAGTCGGCCGCGTGATTGGAAGACACCATCACGACCCGGCGCGCGCCCGCCTCCAGCGCGGCCCGATACACCCTTTGCGCCACGCGCACATTGGCGAATTCGGCCTCGAAGCGCTCGATCTGCGGCGGCAGGGGGCTGTAGACATCCGGGTCGCCGGAGGGAATGTAGGCGCTGTGCACGACGACGTCGATGCCGCGGAACAAGTCCGTGACCTGCGCATCGCTGGCGCCCAGGAGATCGATCTGCACACACTGCGCGTTCGGCGGCGCCGCTCTGGGCGACCTGATATCCGCCAGGCGCAGGGCATGCGCTGCGGACAACCCGGGCAGGGCCAGCGTGGCCACATGCCCGGCGGCGCCGGTGACCAGGACATTCATGACGCGATCCCCGCCTTGCGCAAACCTTCGGAAATCCATGCCAGCCGATTGAGCGGCATCATGGCGTAGTGGTAGAACTCGACGGCCGCGACGCCGGCTTCTGCGGCGATCTGCAGCTTGGCCGCGAGGTTGTCCGCGTCCTGGCAATCGGGCAGCAGCGGTCGCAGGGCCACCGAGAGACGAGCCTTGGGGCCGACCGCCTCGCGGTAACGCGCCAGGACGGCTGCAAGGCGCTGCGGCGTATCGCGATAGCCCAGCACGCACAGTTCATCGACGGCGCCCGCGATCGCGGCTGGATCGATCGCCAGGCGGCGCGAGGCATCCAGCACATCGTCGTCAGGGCCGAGGCCATGCATCTGGTGGGACATCGCGCCCGCATGATCGACATAGGTGATCGCGGCCCCGCTGGGCGCGACGGCTTCCTGGACTTCGGCCACCAATCGCGTCACGGTTTCGCGGCGTGCCTGCACGTAAAGCGCCAGGCCGGCCTGATCCGGTCCGTCCAGCGGCAGGGGCTGGCCAGGCCGAAACTGACCATCCCACACCGGCTGCAGTGCGCGCCTGGCGGCATCCGCCAGCGCCGGCACGTCCACGCCCGCGCCTGTCGCCGCGGCCTGACAATGGCGACAAAAGCACAGCGACATCAGCATGCGGGCCTCGAGCGGCAGGGGAATCAGGTAACGCTCGTGATGCTCGCCATGCTCGAGGGGGCGGTAGTGCAGGCTTTCGATCAGGAGGCGCTTGACCGGCCGGCGCACGACGGCGCGCGCCAGCTCGATGCAGTAGGCGCGCACGCGCGGGTGGGCCGGGCACAGGTCGGTGAGGTAGGTGTCACCGTAGACGTTGTGGGTGGCGCAGTCGGGATGCGCCGCCGCCAGCCCGGAGTTGTGGGTGAAGATGGTCCAGGCGCTCACCTCCATCCCGCGCGCGCTCGCCTGCTCGCAGACAGTCGCCAGGACATCGGCCCCCTGGGCCGCAGCGGCCTGGCGCGGCACCAGCCCGCTGGGATGGTTCGCGGGGTCGACGGGAAACCACTGGACATCGCCCTCGTTGCGAAACACGCGCCGCTTCGGGTTGTGCGGGAAGACGTCGCGCGCGTCGTGGTAGTTCGCGGAAAAGGACACGCTGTTCAGGCCCGCGGCCTGCAGGCGATCGAGCACGAGGCCGGCCCCCTCGTCGATCAGGTCGGTCCCGAAGATGAAGGCAGAGGTTCGCATGCGCAATTCAGTACCAGAGTTCCTTGTTGACGACATTGCGCAGCGGCTCGCCCGCCATGAAGCGACGCGCGTTGTCGCACAAGACTTCGAGCCGCCGCTCGGGAATGTAGGGCCCGACCACTGCCACGTGCGGCGTGAGCAAGGCCCGCGGCTCACGCCACAGGGGATGCGCGGGTGGCAGGGGTTCGGCCTCGAACACGTCCAGGGCCACGCCTGCGAGGCGGCGCTCCTGCAAGGCCTGCGTGACGGCGTCGAGACGCACCGTGGCGCCGCGGCCGACATTGACCAGGAAGGCATGTGCGGGCATCAGCGCGAGCCGGCGCGCGTCCATCAGCCCCTCGCTTTGCGGCGTGTGGGGCAGGGTCAGGATCACGGCGTCGGCCTGGGGCAGCAGGGCGTCGAGTGCCTCGGGCGGATGCATGGCGGCCACGCCTGGCGGGCTATCGGTCCGCAGGGGATCGACACCGATCACCTTGGCGCCGAAGGCCTGCAGCTGGCGGGCGATCTCGGCGCCGATGCCCCCGACCCCGACCACCAGCACCGTGCTTTCGGGCAGGTGCAGGATGTCGCTGTCCGCCAGGTGACGCGACCAGTCGCCTGCGGGCTGCTGCCGCATGTAGGTGTGCAGGTTGCGTGACAGCGCGAGCAGCATGGCGACCGCGTGGATCGCCACGTGGTCGTTGTAGATGCCGCGGAAGTTGGTCACCGTGACGGGATGCTGCGTCAGCTCCGGGAAGAAATAGCCGGCAGGCGGGGCCGCCTGGGGCGCCTGCAGCCATTGCAATCGAGGCGCGCTCGCCAGCAGCCCGGGATCGAGCGTGCCATAGGCCGCCACGGCGCGTGGCAATTCGCGCAGGGCTGCCGCACGGTCGGCCGCCACCACCACCTCGAGGGCAGGCGCCGCACGGCGGACCGCCGCAGCCCAGGGTTCGGTGAGTTCGTCAGACGGGGGCAGCATCACCAGCACGCTCATGCCCGTTTCCCCGGTCCGGTGATGAGGTTGCGCCATGAGCCCGAATCCGCCTGCGAGGTCCGCAAGGCCTGGTAGGCCACCCGGTTGTGGGCAAACAGGGCGCCCCAGCGCGGCGCGAAGTTCGGGCTCTCGCCCGCGTTGTGCGCGGTCAGCACCACGCGCGGGTCGGACCACAGCGGGGAATCCTGCGGCAGGGGCTCGACCTGGGTGACGTCCAGGCCCGCGCCGCGCAGGACACCGCGCTGCAGGGACCGCACCAGGGCCGCTTCGTCGACCAGGCTGCCACGGCCCACGTTGACCAGCCAGCCCGCGCCCAGGCGCTCGAGTTCGGCGTCTCCAATCAACGCCGACTTGTCGGGCAGCGCCGGGAGGCACAGCATCAGGATGTCGGCCCATTCGCAGACCTGCAGCAGTTCGGAGGGCGGCCGCACGTCGGACAGGCAGCCGGTGTAATGACGCGGATCGCGCTTGATGCCCACCATCGACAGGCCCCAGCCCTGGGCGCGGCGGGCCACGCCCTCGCCGATCGCGCCCATGCCGACGATGGCCAGGTTCTTGCCCCCCAGCTCCTCGCCCGCCAGGCCGTGCCAGCGCGCCTGCGTCATGTGACGCACCGATTCGCCTACCCGGCGCGTCAGGGCCAGCAACAGGGCGAACGCATGTTCGGCCACGCATTCGCCATGCACGCCCGCGGCGTTGGTCAGCGTGATGCCCCGGCGTTGCAGCAGGTCCAGCGGGTACTGCTCGATCCCGGTGCCGCACCCGGCGATCCATCGCAGCGAGTCCGTCATGAAATCCGGCCGCCAGGTGGAGGTCACCAGGATCTCCCCGCCCTGACGCAGGGCCTCGGCGCAGGCATCGTCGTCGGATGTCGCGGTCACGGACAGGCCGGGTTGCTGGCGCAGCCAGTCGGCCACGCCCGCGGGGATGTAAGGGTGAAGGACGAGGTTCAGGGCAGGCATCTAGACGGCGGCGTCCTGGCGCGAGACGGATCCGGCGTGGCGCGGATCCATCACGTCGCGGATCGCATCGCCCAGGACATTGAAGGCGAGCATGAGAAGGACCAGTGCCAAGGTGGGAAAGGCGACCAACCAGGGCGCCACGGTGATGAAGTCGCGCGCCTTGGACAGCATGCTGCCCCAGTCGGCCTGCGGCGGGCTCACGCCCAGGCCCAGGAAACTCAGCGAGGCATAGGCCAGTTGGGCGGTGGACATGCTCAATGCAGCCAGCACGATGACCGGCGGCAGCACATTGGGAACGAAATGGCGCCACAGGATGACTGGGGTGCTGACCCCGGCCAGGCGCGCCGCGTCCAGGTACTCGGCGCTGTTGACCGTCATGGCGCTGGCGCGCGCGATACGGAAGAAGCGCGGCGTGTAGACGATGGCGATGGCCAGGATCGCATTCATCAGGCCCGGGCCGAGCACGGCGACGATGATGATCGCCAGCAGCAAGGTCGGAAAGGCGAACAGCACGTCCTGGCTGCGATTGAGGATGGCGTCGATCCAACCGCCGAAGTACCCCGCCACGATGCCCGCCACCATGCCCGCCACCAGCGCGATGGCCACTGACACCATCGCCACCGCCACGGCGATGCCCGAGCCCGAGATCACCCGGCTCAGGGTGTCGCGCCCCAGTTCGTCGGTGCCCAAAAGGTGCTTCAGGGAAGGGCCGCTGAGCGTGGCCACGAAATCATTGGCATTGGCCTCGTAGGGCGCCACGAAACGGCCAAACAGCGCCAGGAACACGAACAGGGCAACCACAGACAGGCCGAACAGGCCACCCTTGTGACGCAGCAGCGCGCGCAGGCGCTCGTTGCCGCGCGCAGGTTCCTGGCCGGCTTCGGTGGCAATCATGGGAGCAGTGCTGGCATTCATCGGGGGCGCTGCCTCGGGTCAAGCAGGGGGTAGAGCAGGTCGATCGCGGCGTTGATGCAGACGAAGGCGCCGGCGAACACCAGGGTGGCCGCCGTGACCATGGGGTAGTCGCGCGTGAGGATGGCTTCCAGCATCCCGCGCCCGAGGCCCGGCAGGCTGAAGATCTGTTCGACCACGATCAGGCCTCCCAGCATCACGCCGAACTGGAAGCCGATGAAGGTGACGATGGGCGGAAGCGCATTGCGCAGCGCGTGCAGGTACTGGATCCGCGACTCGCCGACGCCACCGGCCCGGGCCGTGGTGATGAAGGGATCGGACAGCACCTCGATCATGGCGCTGCGCGTCATCTGCATCGTCATGGCCGCCATCGGAAAGGTGATGGTCAGCAGCGGCATAGCGATGGAACGCAGGTGCAGCAGCGGGTCCTGTGACCACGGCGTGTAGGCCACCTGGAACAGTTCCGGCGCCAGCTGGGACCCGAGCAGCAGCACCAGGATGCCGATCACGAAGGTGGGCACCGAGAAAATGATCAACAGCAAGGTCCTGATGGCGACATCGAGGCGCCGGTTGGCATGCACCGCCGCCACGACCCCCGCCGGCAGGCCCACGAGGGTGGACAGCAGCAGGCACAGGGAGGCGATCTCGACGGAGACGCCGATCTGGTTGCCCAGGTCGGCGTTGACCTGGCGGCCCGTGATGGGCGACTTGCCCAGGTCGCCTTGCAGCGCGTGACCCAGCCAGCGCACGTACTGCACGGGCAGGGGCTGGTCCAGTCCCAGGTCACGGCGCACCTTGTCGAACTGCTCCTTGGTGGCGCCCTCCTGGCCCACGATCACGCTGGTCATGTCGCCTGGAATCAGGCTGCCCATGGCGAAGACCAGCATCGAGACGGCCAGCATGACCGCGACCAAGGCCGCCAGGCGTGAAGCGATGATCTTCAGCATGGGGCCCTCCCCGCGGGCGCGGCCACGAAATGACAGGCCACGCGGTGGCCCGGCCGGAAATCGCGCAAGGGCGGCACCTGCTCGGCGCACACCGCCTGCGCCATCGGGCAGCGCGTGCGAAAGCGGCAGCCTGAAGGCGGATTCATCGGGCTGGGCACATCACCGCGCAGGACCGGCGCGCCACGCGCGCGCTCGAGTTTGGGATCGGGGACCAGCGTGGCATCGCGCAGCGCGATCGAGTAAGGATGCTGCGGGTGGCGGGCGAAATCGTTCGCGCTGGCGGTTTCCACGATCTGGCCGAGGTACATCACCACGACGCGGTGGCTGATGGTCTGCACCGCCGCCAGGTCATGGCTGATGAACAGGTAGGCCGTGCCCAGTTCTTCCTGGAGCTGCGCGAGCAGGTTCAGGATCTGCGCCTGCAGCGAGATATCAAGCGACGCGATGGCCTCGTCATGCACCACCAGGGCGGGCTGGGCGATCAGCGCGCGCGCGATCGAGGCGCGCTGCTGCTGCCCCCCTGAAAGCTGGTGAGGCATGCGCGAGGCGAACTGCGCAGGCAAGCCGACGCGCTCGAGCATCTGGACCAGGCGGTCCTGCGTATCGCGCTGGCCGCGGGCCTGCAAGGGCTCGACGACGCTGGCGCCGACGGTGCGCCGGGGATTCATCGAACCCGCGGGGTTCTGGAACACCATCTGGCATTGGCGGCGGCGTACCTGGCCGGCGGCGCCGGGCTCCCAGAGGTCACCGCCATGGATGCGGATCTGGCCGGCCGTCGGCCGCAGCAGGCCCACCACCATCCGCGCCAGCGTGGACTTGCCGCAACCCGATTCACCGACGATGCCCAGCGTCTGGCCCGCTTCGAGCGAGAGCGACACACCGTCCACGGCGCGTAGCACTCCTCCAGGGGAGCCCGGCGCGGGACGGACGTTGAAATGACAGACCGCCTGGTCGACTTCCAGCAAGGGAGCCCGGGGTTCAGTGCTCACTGGCATGCTCCTGTCCGACTGCGCGGTCTTGCGCCATCCAGCAGCGCACGCTGTGGCACGCTTCGACGGGCTCCAGGCGGGGATGACGCGCGCAGGCCTCGACGGCGCGGTCGCACCGGTCCCTGAAACGGCAGCCCGCGGGCGGGCGCGTCATGTCCGGCGGCGCGCCCGCCAGGGACGGCAGGCGGCCACGCTCCTGGTCAGCGCGCGGGATGGAGCGCAGCAGGCCCTGCGTGTAGGGATGACGGGGGCGCGAGAAAAGATCATCGACGCTCGCCTCTTCGACGATCTCGCCGGCATACATCACCGCGACCCTGTCGCACATGCGCGCGATCACACCCATGTTGTGCGTGATCAGGAGCAGGGCCGTGCCCCGTTCCTGGGTGAGGCGTTTCATGAGGGACAGCACCTGGGCCTGGATGGTCACATCCAGCGCGGTGGTGGGCTCATCGGCGATCAGCAAGGGCGGCTGGTGCAGCATGCCCATGGCGATCACCACGCGCTGGCGCATGCCGCCGGACATCTGGTGCGCGAATGCGGCCGCCTGGCGATCGGGATCCGGCATTCCCACGGCTTGCAGCGCTTCGCGGATGCGGGCATCGACATCGCCCTGGAAGCCGTGCGCGCGCAGGGCCTCGCGCATCTGCCAGCCGATGCTGAAGACCGGGTTGAGCGCGGTCATGGGGTTCTGGAACACCATGCCGACCTCGGTGCCACGGCGCTGACGCATCTGCTCGTCGTCCAGCGTCAGCAGGTCGACGCCGTTGAGGTTCACGCTGCCCCCGACGATACGGCCCGGCGGCGCGACCAGGCGCAGGATCGACATCGCGGTCACGCTCTTGCCGGAGCCGGACTCACCGACCAGGCCGAGCGTTTCACCGCGCGCCACGCGGAAGGAGACATCGTCAACGGCGGTGACTGCACCATGGGGCGTGACAAAACGGGTGGTCAGGCCACGCACCTGCAACGCCGGAATTTCGTTCACTCGGAGTCCCGTACAAAAAACACTGTGCAGCCGGCATCGGATGCCGGCTGCCCCGGGCGGGAGATCACTTCACCGCGACGCCAGCCAGGAAAGTGCGTGAGAGCGTGGCATCGGGCTTGGCGGACACCACCCGGGCGCTGTGCGCGACCCAGGCGTTGCGCGCCGCCACGGAGATGTCCGGGTAGACCAGGTCGTCCTGCATCACGGCGATGGTGCGCAGGGCGTTGCTGTAATCCTCGGCCGCCCCGGCTTGCGCCTTCGTGATCAGGTCCGCCATCTCGGGCGGCGTCGGGCCCTGGCGGCCCGGGCGCGGCATCAGATAGAACAGCGGGTCGGCCTGGTAGGCGTACTCGTTGGTCATGATCTGGTAGTCGGCGCGGTTCTGCTTGTCCAGCCAGACCGCGTTCTGATTGGCCTGGATGGTCACGCGGATACCGGCCTGCGCCAGCTGGCCCTTGAGGATCTCGGCGAAACGGTCCAGGTAGGTGGCGTAACCGGCCAGGTGGTTGAGCGTGATGTCCACGCCATTGGCATAACCGGCCTTCGCCATCAGGGCCTTGGCTTGGGCCAGGTCGTGCTTCTGGTATTTCAGGTCAGCGAGCTTGGGGGCCCACCCGTAGGAGGGCGGCACCTGCGCGCTGGGAACCGCCTCGCCCAGGAATGCGCCCTGCACGATCTCGGTCCGGTTCAGGGCCAGGGACATGGCGCGACGGAAGTCGACGTTGTTGAACGGCGCGATGTTGGTGTTGATGTTCAGGCGCACCGTGTTGGTCGAGGGCACGGCGACGGTGGTGACGCCCGCCGCACCACGCAGTTGCAGGCGGCTCTCGGCGCTGGGGAACATCAGGTCGATCTGGCCGGACTTGAGCGCGGCGATCTGCGCCGACTGTTCGGGCATGTAGCGGATCGTCAGGTCGGTGACCTGGGCCGCGCCTTCCTTGCGCCAGTAGTTGTCGTTGCGTTTGAGGACCAGTTGCGAGTTGGGCGCATAGGAAACCATCTGGAAGGGTCCGGTGCCCATCATCGCGACCTTGGGGTCGTTGGACTGCAGCCACTTGGCGCTCATGATGGCCGAGCCGACCACGAAAGGACTGCCCAGGTTCAACATGAATCCGGCATCGGGCTGCTTGAGCTTGAAACGCACGGTGCGGTCGTTGACCTTGGTGACTGCCTCGACCCACTTGAAGCGGTCCTTGGCATAGGGCAGTCCGCGTTCCAGCAGGCGCTGGAAAGAGGCCACCACGTCGTCCGCCCCCATCGCCGAGCCGTCCGAGAATTTCACGCCTTCGCGCAGGGTGAATTCATAGGTGGTCTTGGCGGCGTCCACTTTCCAGGCGGTGGCCAGCACGGGCACGATCTTGCCGTCGGCCTCGGCGCGCACTAGTCCTTCGTACACCAGCTGCCAGGCATACCAGGTGCGGATCTGGGAAGACTGCGAGGGATCGAAGGTCTGCGGCACCACGTCCTCGGCGACCACCAGCGCGCCCGGGCGCGGTGCTTGCGAGTAAGCGGCGGTCACGCCCAGTGCCAGTGCGACACCGGCAAAGGCTCCAGCAACCGCGCGGCGGCGCAGGTTCGGCTTCATGCTCATTCCAACTCCTCTTTCTTGGTGGGCCCGGGATTGGGCTGGACGCTTGATCGCCTGTCGGCAAAAAGGTTAGGTCACGTCCCATTATGGTTTCGGTGCCCTGCGCCGTGGACCACCGGATCGATCATGGTCTTCACCTACCACACAGGGAATAAACCGACCGCCAGAAAGAGTTCAAAATGCCTAGTGCATGGCCAGGCGAGGATGATCGGCAGACACTTTAGGGACAGATCCAGGTCCAAGCACCTGACGCAGGGCCCCTCACGCCCCGCAGCACTTCTTGTACTTCTTGCCGCTCCCGCAGGGACACGGATCGTTGCGCCCCGGTTCGGCCTCCTTGCGCACGCTCACCACGCGCGGGCCCAGGCTTTTCCAGACCTGGCGCAGGTCGTAGACGCTCCACACCGCCTTGCCGAATTCGTCGATGCGGCGGTCGGACACGCTGGGCGGGCCATCCTCGCTGTACATGGAGACCGCCGGCTTGCCGGTGTCGGGTTCGGTCAGCGCCTCGATGGCGGCCAGTGACTCGCGCACCATGTCGGCTGCCTCGCGGTCACGCGGAGGCGCCCACTCCTCGGACCAGGTCTGCACCGCGTGCATGAAACCATGCGCCCAGGTCTCGGCGAAGAAGGGCAGGTCCTCGATGGCCGTGTCGCCGCGCTCGCCCTCGGGCAGGGCCAGCACCGCGCCGCGCATGTCCAGGAGTTCCGGCTGGTAGGCGCGCGGATCTTCCAGGGTATCCACCTCGGCATCCAGGCCGCGGGCCACTTCGCGCCAGCGGCGGTGCCAGCGCAGGACGAACTCCATGTGAGCCATGGGCTGGAAGGCTTCGCCCAGGAGCGCAGGCCAGTATTCCTCAGGCTCGATGGGGCGGCGGCAGCACACGAGGGCGGCGAGGAAGCCTTCGCAGAATTCCCAGTCCGGGGTGTCATCGATCTTCTCGCGCAACTGGTCCAGCACCGCATCCTGGGCTTCGAAGTCCTCGGTGCCCAGCGGGGTGTCATCAGCGGCAGTGGAAGTGGGGTTGTCGTTCGTCATGTTTCAAGGCACAAGGGTTCGAGGGCCGTCCGGGTTTGCACGGACCAGGCAGCCAGGCGTTTTTTCATCGAGAGGACCGCGCG
>JACCDW010224889.1_pt1 | contig 13950 bp, 2 predicted proteins | sample 7449781 | NCBI WGS metagenome assembly JACCDW01 (sample SAMN15323449, study PRJNA562643) | freshwater metagenome | isolation source: river surface water | place: USA:Blue River Watershed | collected 2017-08-18 | reverse complement strand
GGTTACTTGAACAGGGTTTGTGTCAGAGGTTGTGCTTAATCCTTTAATTATAGGAGAACCAATTAACGAAACGGCTGTACCATCTGGTTCAATTTCTAAATCTTGTCCGTTAGTTGTTGATATTCTAAAATTGTTGATAAAGACATCGTCTACAGTCAAATCAACCAATGTACCTAATTGGTTCAAGTTTGGAAAGGATGATACTGTACATTGGTTAGCATCTAATACTGTTACATCATTAATCTTAAAACTTCTGGCACTGGCTAAATTTATGCTTTCGGTAGAATCCCAAGTAGTTAAATCTTTATTCCAAACAAATTCGTGATCAGTAGCGCCTTTTAATATCATACCGCCGCCGTCTGCATTTTCGTCTGTAGTTCCAGATTCAAGACTTGCTAAGATTACATTTTTATCTTCAATAGTCAATGTAGCAGTATTAACAGTTGTAGTGTCTCCTTGAACTGTTAAGTTTCCAGTAACAAATAAACTTCCGCCAAGCGTAGTTAAACTGTCTGTGAATCCGTCATAAATTTTTACTTCTCTACTAGCCGATACGACGTTGATAGCGGTTTCGTTGACAACGCCTTTTTGTACGGCAATACTTAAATTTTTATTTGAAGCAGTGTTATATAATCTAACATTTCCAGATGAAACGTTGAAAGCACCTTCTGTACCAGTACCAACTGTAATACCAGTATTGTTAGTAATAATCACTGGCTCTGAAAAGTTATTAGCTTCATCTCTTCTAGCATATTGTGATGCTAAAACGTTATTCAGCTTATCAGCATTAGTTGCAGTTACGTTAAATTTTAATCCAGTTAATGTTCCTGCATTGAATCCGGGAGTAATAGATCCTGTAAATCCTGTGATAGTAACTTTAGGAGTGAACGAATCTTTACTAAAAATTCCAAGTAATACTCCGTTGTTGTATAATGTTGTAACTACTCGAGATGTATTCAATGTATCCAATATTGTTTCAACTTTGAATCCGCTAAGGCCTTGACTCAAAGAATATGCTGGGCCTAATAAAACAAACTGTGTTCCGTCATAAAAATAAAGTTGTTTATCAATATTATTAAACCACAAGTCTCCTGATCCAGGAGCCGATGGTTGGAAATTTGAAATAGATGCAGAGCTTACTGGAACAAATTGTACTCCTGTATAAACTTTTAATTTTGCTTCACTAGTATCAAACCAAACTTGTCCCCTAATAGGGTTAGTAGGCCTAGCTGTGCCTGCAAAATTTTCTAAAAGTTTTATAAAATTTTCATTTAACGATTCGCCAAAGCCGCTGTAATTTTTACCTATTAGAGTAATATCAGTTGATAAATTATCAATTTGACCATCAGCTACAGTAGCTAATAATGTTCCGTCTGTTTTGTTAATAGAATACGCCATTTTTTATCCTTTAGAATGCAGGTGGTCCTGATCTAATAATGTAGTTCAATGTTAGGTAAGGGTTCATCACTGAGAAAGGCTCATTGATTGGGGTTCCTGTAGCAACCTTAACACCTCCAGAATTTGGTAGGTAATTAAATCTACCCGCTGTTGTTGGACCTGCTCCTAAGAACGCTCCGAAGTCTGTAGGAATAGCTGTATCTAATCGCACAGCATGATATTGCTCTCCTGCACTACCAGTGAGATCGTGTTCGTGGTCAGGAAGATTATTAGTTCCTAAAGTATTAGTAGATTGTCCTGCTGCGGCACCAGCCACTAGAGGTTCTGTTCCCGGAACTCGTCCTGCAACTCCGCCGCCGCCTTCAACATAACCGCCTACTGAGTTTGGAACAGTAATACCGTTATCCATATTGTCTCGGCCTAATGGAAATCTTCCTCTAAGGTCAGGTATTCTAAATGTATTAATACCAACTAGTGGAGTTGATCCGTTGTATACCGTTCCTATGATGTCATACAAATCTGGATACTTTCCTCGTTCTATTTCTCCGCCATCACATAATAGATAACCGTACGGAGCATTGTTTCCGGAGTATGGAAGTATTGCACCAATTGGTACTCCTAGGTCTCCAACAAACACGTCTCTAGATTCTTTTAACAATCCAGAAGTACTAGATCTAAAAACTAAAACAAAGTCGTCTGCTTTTGATCTATTAGGGCTAGGTTCAGGTTTACTACTAATAATTGCAGAAGTAAGTGTTGTATCAAAAACTTTTGTATAGCCGCCAGTTGTTCCGTTGAAGACTACTGGTGCTGTTGATGCTATGTCGCCTGCTATACTAAATTGAGTTGTATTCTGTAAACTAGTTGCTGTTACAGCATTACCGCTAATATCTCCGCCTAGTACGCCTTCAACTGTTTCTGCAATAACAGTTTTTACTCTTAGTGTTTTCCAACGTTTTTGTACGCTGCCCAATTCATATGTATCATTAAGTTCGGGTTCAATATCTGTTGTGATACTGTTTCCTTTTACCTCAAGTGTTGTTCCAACAATTGCATTTTTAGTAACTGCTAGGCCGCCAGCGGTTCTAATAGAACCGCTGTTAAGATTACTACTACCCGTAGTAGATGTAACAACTAAACTGCCACTAGTTTTAATATTGCCAGTAACATCCAACGATTCAGTTGGTGCTAAATTATTGATACCAATTTTTTGATCTAATACTCTCAATACAGTGTTAGGTAATCCGTCTTTGTTAAGTTGCAGGTCAATGCTACTACCTGCCGACGAATTGTAAATTTTTGCAGCGGTTGCTGATGTAGAAAGATTAAAAGTTCCGTCAACTCCAATAGTGAGTCCGGAATTGTTTTTAATATTAATACCATAATCTGTATTATTAGTAATATCAGATCTTAAAAATTTACCGCTATCTATAACTGATCCTGCTACATTGAGTCCGTCGGCTGCGGTTGCGGTTCCGTAAAATTTTGGAGCAAAGCCGCCGCTGCCTAGAGCTTGATCAGTTGTAAGATTTGTTCCAGACCTAATATTTAAAAATCCTGTTATAGAATTTTTAGGAGTGAAACTATCTTTACTGATAATAATAACTGGTTTGTCTTCTACGTAAAATATCAATACTACTCTAGAAATATTATCAGTATCTATTATTTGTTCAACTAATGGTCCGCTTTTTAATCCGGTAGAAAAGTTTGGTCCCACTAAAATCCAATCTGTTCCTGAGAACAAATATAATTGTTGGTTCACGGTATCAACCCAAAGTTCGCCAACCTTAGCTTGTTCTACACTTGGTTCAACAACACTCTTTTGAATATCGCTGGCTGCTTTCCAACTAACTCCGTCAAATATTTGAAGTGTATTAGTATTGGTGTTAAACCATAATTGTCCTTCGGTAGGGTTTACTGGTTCGTTTGGTCCAGCAAAATTTTCTAGGAGTGCTAGAAAGTTTTCTGCAACAGTTTGACCGTAGCCCGTAACATTCCTTCCGGGGAATGTTAAACTTGTATCAGTATTAGAGGTATTGTCATACACTGTAATAGGTACTTTGTTTTCTTTATCTGTAAAATTAACAATATATGGCATTTATTAAACCTCTGAGAAACCAGTTAAACTTTGTACACGGATTGTATAATCAATTTGTAAAAGTCTGTTTAAACTTTTTTGCACTGGGTGAAAAATTACATGAGTTAATAATTTTCCAGAACCACTAGGATCATAAGATTTTAATCCTAATTCATCAAATACAAAACTTCCGCTCATATCAACACTATTATCAAATGCTTCTTGCCCGTCTGGCTCTCCGTAATCTAGTAGACAGCTGATAATAATATCACTGTATGTTGCTCCACTAATATGACGGATTTCCATTTTGTTTCTTACTGGATCTGTATTCTCAGAAGCGTTTTGATCAACTACTTTTTGATACGTTTGATTGTATAAGCTAGTGTTAACGCCTACAGTATTTGGTGTTAGATAGCTAATAAGCCCAGTAGGATCTACTGTGGTACCGCCATTGCCAAATGCCATTTGATAAATCCAGCCTTGGCCCTGATTCCCAAGGCTGTTTACCATTGCTACCGACATATTTTCATAGTGAATAGCGTTTCTTTTATCTCGAAAAACTTCGCCGGTAGTTGGATCGAAGATCTTAATATGACCTTCAAAATGGAAGCCGCCGGTTTCGTTAGGAACTTTTTCCGGGACATTTTTTGGAGATTCTTTGTTTATAGGCATATTTGACTCTTTAGAATTGTTGTTCATAGTATATTTATTCTGGCATGATCGTAGTCTTTTGTAAAATAAAGTTGGCTATTGATGTATCATTTTGCTGTAAAGTCTTACCTGCAGATGCTGCATCAGTTCCTCTTTCGTACCAGATCTTTCCTGTTTTTCTAATAATTGTAATGCGTTTTCCAGCAGGAATAGCATTAGTTACCCTAATATAAGGACTAAGACCATCAACACTGAAATCGGCTTCTATTTCTTTATCCGCTGCCGGGCTTGCAGCTCCCAATGTTTCATCGAATACAGTTCTAGGATTTTTGTTTAATCTTGTTCCTGCAACAAACACTTCGATCTGATCGCATGGACCGTATCCTACAGGAATATTAGGACCACCTGTTACAGTGTTAATTCCGCGGTACCATGAGCTTCTAGTTCCCTGTGTAGGAACAAAATCTAACGGTCCTATTAACAATGTACTTCCGTCGCTGACAAAATCTTGACGCTGCTGTGTTTCATTGTAAGGTAAACTTTCCAACGGTCCAACATCGGATACTTGAGATCCTGCAACGTGAGTTTCGGCTATAGAAGATCCAAAACTACCTCTTCTAAGCTGCGACAGTATATTTCCTAATTTTTGGAAATATTCTATACGTTCACCATTAATATATATTACTCCCGGAACATTTCTGTAATCAGTAGGATCAAAGAATTTTGATCCGTCAGTAACTTCAATAGATTGATCATAATAATTTAAGTCATTGACTAACTTAATATCATCTTGAACGAATCTCTTAAATTGATACACATTCAACATATCCTTATAGATTTCAAATGCGCTTGGGAACTTCCATAGATTTTCCCCAAATTCTACTATTTTAACAGTGTCTGTAGTAGTAGTAGGAACACTTAGATAAATTACTCCTCTATCTACAGAAACAGAATAATCTTGAGAATTTGTTAATCTTGATCCATTTAAATAAACCCAAACATAGCTATCGTTTAATGGCTTTCTGAACAGTTTATAATTTACTTTGCCGCCAGAGTATTGATCAGAAATAATACCTAAGTTTGGATATTCACTGAACCAAGTAATTTCAAGTTTATCTTTGATTGTACTATCGTCGTTATTTTGTAAAGTTGAAGCTACGCTATCAGAAATTACAAGATCGTTTTGATCTATAATGTAATCACTGAATGCCGTGTTAATAACCTGTATCACATCTCCATTTTCAAGAACATCTGCCTTAACAGTAAGAACGTTGGTTGTGGTATTCAATGTCCAATCTACCACACGAACTCTTTCAATATTGTTAATAAAGACAACAACATCTAGGTAAGTGATAGAACCAGGGAATCTTACAGGATCAGTTCCTAACGTTATTTCATTGTTAGTTCCGTCATAGGTTACATATACAGAATCTGGACCATTAAGTTGATTTCCATTTAATGTTACTAACATTGATCCCACAGCAGAAGCTCTTGACAGATTAACAAATTTGTCAAGATCAAACTTCTTAGTACTTCCGTCAAAGTTAACGGTTTGTTGATTTACTCTAATCAAACTCTGACCGTTACTATCTACATCTAAAGCTGCTCCAAGACAAATCACTTTAACTAACTGTTCGTCTGTTGGTGTAACTCCTAATTGAATTAATGTCCTTCCTACAGTATCAGTTAATTCGTCACTGCTGATGAATCCTGTATCTACTTGCACTCCGTCTAATGTTACAACCACTGATTGTGTTTGACTATATAATGCTCTTGTTAAGAACAAGTTCGTTTCATTGTCTCCAACAAATTCTTGATAATCTAAAAGCTCTACACCACCAAGGCCTATTGATACAATTTCTATAACAGCACCATCTACTGGAGCAGTATCAAATATAATATTATTAGTTACATAATTAATTGTGTAATCAATATTATATTCTTGTTTTATTTTATCAACATAAACCATTACAGAATTAGATTCTAAAATTGTCAAACCTATACTGTATTGTAAAGTTTCACCATCACCGTTAAAGATTTTATTCTGTAAAGGTGCAGCTCCTTGAGGAGTAGCGTGATATACTTTAATACTAACGCTTTCTAAAATTTGTCCTGGAATATTCTCTTCTGGAGCTGGCACTTGATCAGGACTTATAAATTTCTCACCGTCAATTACAATTTCTTCTGGTGTCATTCCTGTTGCAGTGGCATAAGCACCGTTAATCATTGAGAATGAACCACCTCCTACTTTTGTATCAAGTAAGTTAATATCAGTGATAGTTACAGAACCATCGCTATCTAACTTACGGAAAATTAAAGTATCTCCAGCAACTGTGCTTAGATAGTTACTAATATCAACTATATCATTTACGCCGTCGCCAATAAAAGTAGGCATCTGAGCATAAGGATTAGAAATTATTGAAGAATCCCAATTTGATGAACCGTCGTTATATTGTACATAATTAGGATCGTCAATACGTACTGTACGATTTTCGGGTATTTCTGGTCTTTCTACAACTCTTAATGGAGGACCGTCTATAGTTGTTATATCAGCAGGAACTCTTGTTCCCTGACGTTTAATGTAAACAGAAATCTGTTCATTAACTGCTGGAACATATGGTAATTTAATTTGAGCAGTACTACCATCAGTCACATAATAAAAATCGCTGTTAGATTCTACGCTGTCCCAACTATCTGTAAACCATGGAAGAGCATCCCATCCACCGGTTACATCAAATGTAGTGCCCTGAATTTGAACTCCGCCAAAATCAATACCTGTCATTAATTGAGGCAATTCTTTACCTTTCATTCCCGAAGTAGGAGCATAGTATTTTTCAATTCTGTTTACACTATCTAAAAGTTCAACATTCTTTTCATAGGCAACAACTACAATATCTCCGCTTGTAGGTGTTACGGTAAGAGTTAATTTTCCTTTTAATAAGCTGTATGTGTTTGTTGTACTTGTATACAACGTTACAGAATATTCATTATTCAATACTACTTGACCATTTAATGTTACTGATATTTTACTCTTATCTCTCGAAGGAGCATATTTTAATTCAAACACAGCTGAATATCCGTCAGCTATAAATTCTTCTGTGTTCTCAAATGTTTGATAATATCCTGTCTTAGATATTCTATCAAACTTAACAGACATGTTAAATGTTCTAACAGGTGTTTCACCTAATACTGCAACAGCTTTGGCAATATCTTGGTTCGTACCATTTCCACCTACTAACGAAACTGCTGGTGTTGAAATGTATCCTGTTCCTTTTGTTAGAATCTTAACAGCTATCACTGAACCATTAGAAACATATGCTTGGGCAGTAGCACCGGTTCCTGTACCTGTAATAGTAACTGACGGAGCTTCGGTGTAACCGCTGCCGCCGTTAGATAGTAAAATCTCTATGACAGAATATCCTTTATTATCATTCCACCATTTGTAAGGATAAGAATTTAATTCTTCACTAGTATATGGTACTGGTTCAATTTTTCCTTCAATTACAGAATACCTAGGAGGTAAATCAAAGTCAGTAGTTGCTGAGTAAGAATTTTCATTGCCTAAATATTTGCTGGTAAATTCGCGAACAGTAGTTCTATAAGGTTTTATTTCCTCAATGTAGTCTCTAAAACTTTCTAGATTATCATTCTTATAACTTTGTTTTTGTTCTAATGAACCAACATTATGTGTAGCATTTAAGAAGCTAGTTTTAAATGCCCAATCAATATAAGGCTGTTCAACAAATGCATATCGAATAGATGTAAAAAATAATTCGTTCCATTTTACACGCAAGTCTTCAATAAAAATATTTTCTTTAGTTGCTTTTAAAATATTTCTAAGTTCTGCTGTAGGACTTAGGTCATACAAGTTAGCATCAAACGAAGTGATATTGTCATACCCAATATTAATATTAGATGTTAATTCATTTATTTTTAGTCTAAGCGTACCGTTTTGTCTTCCAACTAATACATAGTTGTCAAGTGCATTTCCTGCTCCAGCTACGGTTTTTTCTAATACTGCCCACCCACCAGATGCAAATTCTTTGACTTTAATTAGGTCGCCGATTTCTACTGAGATTGTTGGCTCTTTGTAAAGATCACTTATTTCTTTAATGATTCTAGACGTTATGCCGTATCCGTCTTTCCACCAATCAATATACTCCCAGAATTTGGTTGTATCATATGCCTGTGATTGAGATCTAAAGAAAGTTTTTCTAATATTATCCCAAGCATAGATGCTCCAATAATTGTTAATACTTTCGTCTGTGGCTACTAATACTGAGAAGGCTCGGATTTTAACTACTGCCGAGGTATATTTTCTTCCTTTAGATAGTAGTGTAACAGAATTTACTTTACCTTGTCCGTCTAATGTAATTTCAGCAAGAGCACCAATGCCGTCACCATCAATTTGTATAAAGGGAGCTACTTTGTAACCAAATCCTGGATCAACAATTTCAATGCTATCAACTTGACCGTTGATAATATTTGCTATTAGTTCAGCTTTTTTAATCCTTGTTGTTCCTACTTGTTGTAAATCTAATAAAGTATCAACTCTAATATCGTATTCATTTAGTACAACATTTGGTTCGGCATCTACTAGATTTAAATTTTCAAAATCTAAAGTGTCAGCAAAAGCCCTAGTTTCTAAAACTGTATTAATATTAGTCAATACAGTTTTTAAAATAGGGAATCTATCTTTGAATAAACTCTGTCTTGGTCTATAAGATATGCCATAACGTTGTTTAACTGGAATCGATAAATCAGGCAATGAATTTCCTGCCTGGTCGTAGCCAACTAGGCTATCAATCCATTTATCTTCTAACGGTCCAGTAGGCAAACTATCTGCAACGCCTTCAGTTAATAGCTGATATTCGTTGTGTGTGACGTTGAGAGGTTTTTCATCTTTTCTATATTCAATATTAATTAATGCAGTATCTGTTGGTATTAACGATTCAAAATTGTAGGTTAATACTGTATCCGCTGATGTTAAAGACACAAACGGAATATTAGAGCTTGCAGGATTTTCAATATACGATGCTACCGATGCTGCTGATAAACGTCTGCCTGGCACGTTTCTAGGCATTACATCTTTGTCTTTAACCCAATAATAATATCTTGTTAGAGTTGTTTCTCCTGTTGACGGGTTTGTTAAAACCTTAACAGAGTAAACGCTGTTATCAGCATATAACGGTTGTCCAGAAATTCCTTCTGCTAGACCTTCTGTTGTATCTGCTAGGGCAGCCCAACGAGATGGAAGATATTTTGATTCTACCCATTCATATACATCGATAGAGGCGCCGTAGGCCAACTGATTCCAATTACCTATTCTATAAGCATCGTCACCTTGCTCGTAGTTGATCCATTTTGCAGTGCTTAGATCCCACCACAGCTCTCCAACATGTTTTTCAAACCATGCTTGACCTTCATCAACTTCTTGTTGGTCTGTGCCGTTTGTATATACTGCTGGATCATATAATGTTTTAAATTTAAGTTCTTGTTCTGCTACGCCTAGAATTTTTAATTTATATCCGTCAACAATATCAAGATCTGAAAGTTTAACATTGTTTTCGTTGTCATAAATCGCAATATTTTTAACTGCATTTAAATCAGTTAGGTCTTCTCTAACAGCCAATGTATTCCAAGAATTTTTAGTAGGATCTTTTCTAAACAATCTAACTTGTCCTGTTTCGATCACTTCTGCATTTGTTGTATACCCACTACCGCCATTAAGCACAAATACCGATGTAATTTCTCCAGTGTTGTCTAGTGCTTCAACTCTGATTGTTGCAGGATTTGATTCTGTAGATCCGTTGATTGTAATAATGTCGTCTATCTGATATCCTGTACCTGACTCATTAATAAAGACTGATACAATCACTCCATCTTCTAAGATAGTATTAACTAGTAGTCCTATTCCAGAACCACCGGTTGTTGTAACATTAACTTGTTTTCTGTAAACATTGCTTCGATATGTTGGGGAACCTACTACAATCACTGAAGCAGTAGTATCAGTACTATAACCAAAAGATTCCCAATCTTGTAAATTACTGTCGTATAATTTTTCGGTTAGGTGATAAGTTTGATCTTTTCTTTCAAAAACGTATACCTGCCCAGTGCTTCCTACTAGGGAATTAAATTTTGTATTTCTATTATCAAATGTTGTTGTATTAGAATCAAAAATTGCATACAGGTTAAAACTTGCATTTTTAGCACCTACAACAATTCTTTCAGTTGCACCACTTATAGATACGCTAGATCCAAAATATTCGTTGGCGTAATTTTCGTAACTAACTAATTCTTGTTTTAGTCTATAAGAAATCGTATCAGTTGATGCAGTCTTAAACACATAGACCATTCCTTGATCTGCAATATTTGCATCTGCATAGGGCGAGCTAACAACAATAGTTGTTCCTGTTAGGTCAATATCAACTGCACTGCCAAATTTTTCAGCTTTACCAATTCCAGCTGTAGTACCGGTATCATTAATATCTAATATAGATCCATTTGAAATATTTTGAACAAGCTCATAATTACCTAATAAATTTCTCTTATAGATAAAAACTTTTCCTGATGGTTCTTCAACTCCTGACTCAACTAGATACCAAGGATCACCAAACGTTGGTGTTTGATTTAAACTTCTAACAATATACGTCGAATCAGTAGCAGAATCGTAAAATGTATCTCGTAATTTGTAGTAATTTCCGTTATATCTTACAACATCGTCTTCAATATATTCTTGGTACGGAGTCCACAGACCCCTGTATTGTTTAAAGTATTGTCCGTCGCCTTCTGGTGCTCCAATTACTAAAAGACTGCCGTCTCTATTCATAGCAAGACTAGAACCAAACATGTCTCCTTGCTTAATTAATTCGGCGAACTGATACGATCTCCATCTTACTGTTCCAGTTCCTGTACCAATGCCAGTAGCTTTAAATGTTAGACCATCACCAGCTTCTGGATTTAATCCAATCGAAGTAAAATCAGTAGTTCCAAACGATTCAATAGTATATGTTTCTCCTGCAACTATTTCTGTTGCGTTTACTAGGGGATATATCGATCCCATTGACAATGTTGAATTGTCGCCGGCGCTATCGTAGTCTTCTATTGCAACATTTGTTGGCAATGATAACTGTGTTGAAACATTTTCTAATAATTTCCAAACATGACTCTGAGACGGATCAGACAATGTGCTGTCGCTATTATCTTCAAGAGCTTCATAAATTCTTCCGTTAAACCAGACTTTTGAACCTTGAGAATATACTGTAGTCAACGACGGATTGTATACTCCTCTATAATAAGGATCTTCTAAATGTTGCCATCCTACGCTAATCGTATTAATTAAGGTATGCGAACTTGAATCGTCTATGCCAAAGTCTTTTAAATCTATAGGCTGATTATAGGCTGCATCAATTGCGCTGGAAGCTAATTGAATTTGAGTATCAGTTACTCTAATAACATACAATACTGTATAATCTTCTGGAGGTGGTGGGCTAGTTGCTGCTGATTTATCTTCGCCGCCATATGTTCCGTTAATATACAATACTGCGTTACCAGTTAGGTAATTATGATTTGTTGAGAATGAAATAACATTTGTTAAAAAGTTTACTGCAACAGTTCCGTTAAAAGTTAACACCTGCGTGTTGCTTCTTGCAGACGTTCCTGAATATTTGTATAGATAAACTCTACCAGTGTTTGACAACGAGCCTGGTGCAGAGACTGCCATAAAATAATCTGTTCCAGTAACTCCAATTGAAATTTTAGAACCAAACTTTTCAAATTCTGCCATTCTAGGGCTAACAATAGTATGTTCTAAATTCCAAACATTGTTTTCATATTTGTATAGCACCACCATACCTTGCTGTGTAGGTCCAGCAGTACCGGTTACATTTCCAAATATAATTTCAGCTGGTTTCCAATCTCCGTTCCTAAATTTAATTGAAAGAGCATTTAAGGTATCCGTACTACCGTCATCTTCAATGGGGCCGCCTGCTAATTGATCTCCAACTGCTTCCCATAATTTTCCATTGAATAAAACTATATCGCCTGCAATATAAGATGCGGTAGACTCAAAGCTACCTTTAAATCTAGAAGGAACACCAGATGCTAACGGACAACCAACTGCTAACCACTTATTATCTGGGCTAACAGCAAAGCTTCGACCAAAGCTGGTCGCTAGTGTAGTTTCAAATCCAACTTCTGGTTGAAGAATTTGTTTAACAATAAGTCCAGCATCTGTTTCTGAATATACTATTGCAACGCCAGACGATGGCATTCCTGTGATTACTTGTTTTAAGTTTTCTATATATAAAACATCCAATCCTACATTTCTAGGATCTGTTGATCCAAATTCTTGGATTGATTTTGCTGCATATAATCTTTGTTTTTCAACTACTTCCCAATTATCCTCATCTGAATCTGCATTATCGATCCATAGTCGAGCTCCCTCTTTTAACAGAGCCGCTGCTTCGGTATTAATATCTTGATAAGAATCAAATCTTGCTTCAGTTAGTTTATAGATATTATATTGTACTGAGCTTTCGTCCGGAGCTGATGGTGGAGTTCCAGCATAATCAACTGTAAATGTTTTATAAAATGCGCTGGTAATTTTAAAGAAACTGTTTATTCCAGATAAATCTCTTATACCAATAATTTCGCCTTCACTAAAATTATGAGGCTTGTTTGTGGTCATTGTCAGTGACGCTGCACCAATTTCAATATCAACTATTATTAATTCTCTAGATAGGTTGTATCTTAGAACTGTCCAACTTGCATTTTCAAAAGTTACCCATATGTGACTATTTTCTACTATAGATGTTATATCTAATAATAAAATTTCATCTCTAGTTGATACAGTAACATCAACATGAGTATTTCTTACATATCCTGCATTTCTTGTAGTTTCTACGTATTTTTTAGTAGGATTAATATTTGCAGAGTAAGGAATTAAAGATCTAGTAAAATTAGTTTCATTAACTCTTAGATATCTGTCGCTGACATTTTCAGAAATTGGACCGCTGACAATTAATACTGGTTGAGGATTTAATAATAAATTTCCTTTATTAATTTCAAATTCAATTTCGTTGATTTGTTCGGTTCCACCAAGTCTGCCAACACGGAAAGCCCATTCTTCATTCAGCACAATACTGTCGGCATCTGTCCTGCTTAATTTATCAAATACTTTGACCACTGCATTTGCAGAACCTTTTTCTCTAATAAATCCTTGATATAATTTAAATTGAGTAACTTGATCTTCTGCAAGATTCTGTAGATATTCTCTAGTTTGATATCCTATTAAATGTCTTGCTAACTCTCGTTGGCTAGAACTTGTACCGTCTGCGTCTGCATTATAGTAATCGTCAAACTGACTAACTTGAACATCAAAGTTTGTTACTAATCCCTTTGTAGGACTAGAATCTAATTTTGTCCAGTTTGTATCATCAAACAATTCTGAGCCTTGCTGATTTACTAAACTTGTCCAATTATAAGATTTATAACTTACAATATCACCTAGTTTATAATCAGTAAAGGGTTGCCATATCTGAATGTTTACATTGTCAAATAAGAAACCAGGGCTAGTATAATCACCGTCCCAATCTACTGTACGGAATCCTCTAGCTTTGATACGTTCTTGACGATAGCCTGTTGGTTTGTCGTAAAGAACATCGTTGAACACTGTCCTATCAGAGAATACTGTTACATGTTCTTTAAGAACAAAATAACATTTAAAGAAATAAATTCCGTCTGTATTGTTTGTTGTTTCAACAGTCAGCTTTTGAAAATCTCTGTTTACATTTATAAATTCAACTGGCAGAACATTTCCGTTG
>JACCDW011075198.1_pt1 | contig 13952 bp, 39 predicted proteins | sample 7449781 | NCBI WGS metagenome assembly JACCDW01 (sample SAMN15323449, study PRJNA562643) | freshwater metagenome | isolation source: river surface water | place: USA:Blue River Watershed | collected 2017-08-18 | reverse complement strand
TTGGTATGCGTTTTACTACTGATGGTTTAGGTAAAGCAATTAAGCGTGGACGTGATATTGAACCTTACTTAATGCAATACAGAAATGCAGGTGGTCGTGTTAGTAAAGGATTAGTAAGTCGTCGTAAAGCAGAATTAGAGTTATGGAACTCATCACGAGGTGAAATTATTGCTGCTGCAGATGAATATAAAGATGATGTACGCCAAAAGATTAGACAAGCATACAGATCGATTTAGAATTTCTTAATTAAATTTACCTTATAAAATAAATTTTCAATTTAAAAAACAAACAAAATGGAGAGTACAAACAAAAAAACCACACGTGATTACAAAGAGATGCTTTTGCTTAAAGGTATCGGCTCTGAATTAGAAAAAATGGCTTATCCTAAAGTATCAAACTTACGGGCAATGCTTGAAACAATGGGTTATACAATTATTCCTTATACTTATTCAAAACCAATCACTCCAGTAAGAGATGAAGATATGGCTGAAGAAGAAACTCCTTATAAGTACTAGGAAGAAGGAGCTTTCCTTATTATCTTTAACTCGTAAAATAAGTTAAACAATTAAATAAACATAATATGAACATTTTATCAAACGATCAAATCGCACAATTAGCACCTGCAGTAATGTCAACCGAGCATAAAGCCGGATTATCAGATCATTACACTCAAATTCCTACCATTCAGGTAGTTGAAGACATGAGAAAATTAGGTTGGGAACCAGTTCAAGCAATTGGTGTTAAAGCCCGTAAGGGAGGTAATTCAGCAATTAAAAAACATTTAGTTAAATTCCGCAACGAAGGTGTTTATATGGCTGATGCAAACGGAAATGTAGATTCATACATTGAAGTGTTATTAACAAATTCGCATGATGGTTCATCTACATTCCGATTCGAGATTGGTATTTTTAGATTAGTATGTTCTAATGGTTTAGTAATTAAAGACCAAGATTTAGGTACTTTAAAGATTCGCCATCAAGGTTATGATTTCGAAACATTACGTTCATTAATTCATACAATGATAGAGCGTTTACCTGATGTAGTAGGTCGTATTAATAAATTCAATGAAATTGAAATTTCAGACGAGACGGCTAATGCGTTTGCAGCTAAAGCAGCTCAATTACGTTTTGGAGATAATTTGAAAGAAATTGATACGAATCAATTATTAGCAGTTGAACGTAAAGAAGATGCTGGTATGTCAATGTGGGCAATTTTGAACCGCGTTCAAGAGAAATTAGTTAATGGAGGTTTTAATTACCAAAACGAAAAAGGTAAAACACGTAAAGCAAGAGCGTTAAAGAATTTCACCCAAGATATTGAGTTTAATTCCGGATTGTGGGAGTTAGCAGATCAATATGTAGCCGAATACGCTGAAGTAGTTTAAGAGGTGAGGGGCTTTGGCCCCTTCTCTTAATTATATTTAATTAAAAATAAAAGTTATGACAGCTAAAAAAGACGTTTTTAATATTTTACCTTATCCTACTGAATGGAAGGTAAATGCAACTAAAGAATTAGATGCATACTATGCTCGCCAAAAACAAGAGTATATTCGTAAATACAATTTAAAAGAATTAAAACAAGGTCAAGTTAGAACCGCACTACAAGAATGGAGTTTATAAACCCAACACCAGGAATACTATTAACACTTGTACCGTCGTACGGATTAAATCAAAATCAAATAGATATGGAATTTTTAAAATACATACCAGGACTACTGATGGTACTTATTGTACTGGGATTTATAGTATTCAAATGGGTAGAAGGTATTGATTATATGTCCAAAAATCATCCCGATTATACAGGCAATGATTTGTTTGGTGAATGGGATGAAAATGATAAAAATCAAATAGGATGATAATTGAATTTAAAAAACAAAAAAATGTATTTGAACTAATCCCAGCTATTACTTATTATAATGGGTGGGGTGAGTATAAAAGAGGAACATTAACTGTAGCATGGCTAAAATGGGCTATGTTAATAAGATTTAAACAGCAATATGAAAATTAAATTAATATTAGCAGCAATACTATTAAGTAGTTGTTCATCGTATCGAATTAAAGTAACCAAAACAACTCATGGATCATATTATCATGCATCCCAACGAGTTGGTTTACAATGGGTAGAACATTATAGTATGTTTCCAACTCAACAAGAAGCTGAAAAACAAATCCAGGAATGGAAAGATGATAAAGCGTTTAAAAAACAAAATAAAACACAGTACATTTATTTTAAATAATGGGGTACATAAGTCTAACTGATTTAACCAAGGATAAACACGAAACAATGAATAATACTCCATTCCATAATGTCGATCATGACGAATTTCCAATAGCACATTACTTTACAGCTCAGACTGATAAGTGGATGACTACATATGATTATTTTTCAGGGTATTCGTTTAAATTGGAGGAAATGAAAGTGTGGTTAACTAAATGGAATTTTGAAGAAATACATAGTACAAATTATACTTCATTTAAAAAACGTTCTGAATCAAAGATATTTAAAAAATTAGTTTTAGATCAAAATCAAAATCCAGCAATGATACTATTGCGATTTAATCCATTTATTGAAACTAATACTATTAAGAATGAAGATGATGATTATAATGAAGGTGGTATAACATTATATTCTAATATCAGTAATGATGGATTCCAGTTATTAAAGGATAGTTTACTTAAGATTTTAAAGAAACGAACCCGAAAGGAAAATAATATATCATTGATTGTTCAGACACGTCATGGTTATGACACTCAAACATTTGATTTACCTAAACAAAAATTAGATTTAGAACATAATTATGGTTCATCATTTTTACCTGTTCATGATAAAATACTTAAAACATTAAATCAAAAGAAAGGTAAAGGATTAGTTCTATTACATGGTGAACCAGGTACAGGTAAGACCCATTACTTAAAATATTTAGCTGCTAAAATCAAGGACAAGAAGGTGATGTTCGTACCACCATATTTGGTAGACTTCATCACTTCACCTGAAATGACTCCGTTTTTAATTGAAAATAGTGACTCGATTTTGTTTATTGAAGATGCTGAACGTGTTATTACTGATCGAGATACTAATGGCGCAAACGGTGTATCAAATATTCTAAACTTAACTGATGGTATATTAGGTGATATATTAAACATTCAAATCGTTGCTACATTTAATATGGATCGTAAGAAGATTGATACAGCATTACTACGTAAGGGTAGATTAATTGCTGAACATAAATTCGATAAATTAAAAGTAGATGACGCTAATAAGTTAATCAAACATTTAGGAATGGATCATGTCGCTACTGATGATATGACATTAACTGAAATTTATAATTTACAGGAGGTAGAATATAAGTCAGAAGAACCTAAACGTAAGATTGGATTTTAAGGATTTCTTCAGTATATTTAAAATATATGAAAAAGTTAGTATTATTTATTATAGTTTTAGTTTTAACGTCGAGTTGTTATATGTATGTACGTGAAACTGGACGATTCCATCATAAACGTGCTAATTTAAGACGTTATCATCGTTTTGGTATTAATGGATTTCATATTCGTAATCGTGAGTATATTAAACAATTAAATAAAAATAAACCAAAGTAAAATGAAAAATTTATTCGCACTAACATTCGTTGCATTATTTATTACATTAGCAGCTACATCATGTGGTTCTAAAACAGAATCTGCTGCTGCTGACTCAACTACAGTAGATACTGTTGCTGCAGATACAGTTGTTGCTGATACTGTTGCGGTTGATACAGCTAAGAATGTTCAGTAATTTCATGTTAGTATTTTGATTAAGGGGAACTTCGGTTCCCCTTTCTTAATTATATTTATATGTAAATAAAATAATCTGAATGATTAACGAAAGTATAATTTTAAGTGGATTAAACAAAGGTTTTAAATCTATTACTCCTGATTCTTTTGATCCAAGATCCGATGAGGATGTTATGGATGAAATAATGTCAAATCAATCATTTGCTGTTAATACAATACATAATGGTAAAGAATACATATTAGTTGGTTTGAAATTAATTCAAGATGTTGGAGCTAGAACAGTTGGTAGAGATGGATATTCATTTGCCGCAGTAGAAGTTACTGATGATTTACCTTTTAATATTATAGATATACTTATTCAAAACGCAGTTAAGAATGTATCATCTGTTTATTCTGATATAAATGATGCTACTATTAACTCGTTTAAACCAATTAAAAATATGATTAACGAAAACGAAAGCGAAGTAGAATACCTAATGAGTAAGTTCTACGAGTATAGAAATTTAGCAGCTGAAGCTGGTGCAAACGGAGCTAAAGAAGAAGCAGCTGATTTCAATAAGCAAGCAATGGAATATTACGAGCGTGCTATGGATTTAGAAGTAGCTAATATGTCTAATTCTGATTTATCACCTGAAGATCAAGCAATGATCGACAAGTATGAAGATGAAGAAGCGAACCGTGAAGTACCTCGTGACTATGCTTCAATGTATGAAAATGAAACTAAAAATAATAAAATGGAAAATCTTGATTTAAATCGCTGGGCTAAATTAGCTGGCATCAATGAAAATGAAAAAATATATCGACGTGATCCACGAGGTAATGAGGAATGGGAAGGAAGTATTAATGGATTAGGTAAAGAGGGACATCCAAGAGTGTTTGATAGAATGGGTGACATTATTTTAGCTAACTATCCTGAGGAAGGTAATAGTACTTATCGAATGGAGGTTTATTACAATGACAATAATGAACCAACAGGTGCATCAGGTGGATTTGCTATTGAAAAGGGAAATGTATATTTTGATTTTAAATTTAAAGGTGACCAAGTTGTAGATTTTAAATTTAACGAACAAAAGTATTAATTTGTATAGGAATTTAAAAATTTCTCAATTACCTTTAAGGTATGAAAACGAATAAATTAACATTTGCAGAAATTTTAGCTCAATTTAAACCAGAGCCACTATCAGTAGGAGAGAGCTGCCACATCATAAGTAAAATGACTACGCAGCGAACAGCTAAAGGTAAGAAAGATCACCTATATCAGGTAAAGTATAAACAGAGACTCAGAGATGAGTCTCTTAATATTTATGCGTGTATTTAATATGAGCAGTGGAACTACATACCATAATTACCCGCTTGATGGAATTACAAAACCAGTCAACAATGATATTGTTGTCAAGTAGGGATGGTTTACGCTCAACTGAATATAAATTGTTACAATTAGAAATACGTCAACTACAAAACCAACTAAACAATGCCCAGAGGACGCCCGCGCAAAACACAGATACCAACTGAAAAATGGACTATTACTTATGTAGTAATGGGATCCAAAGATAAAAAAGGTAAATACAGCAACTATAAGGTAGTACGAAATCAAGACGATAAAATGAGATGTAATTGCTTAGCATTTCAGTGTGGTCGTACTAAGATATGTAAGCATATTCAAAATATTAAAGATCATTTACATATTTAAACTCTCTTAATTACCTTTAAGTTATGAAAACAGTTATATTAGGTGATATTCATGGTCGTGATTGTTGGAAATCAATCGTAGCAAACGAAGCTCCAGACCGAGTTATATTCATTGGTGATTATTTTGATTCATACAACAAATACACAGCTGCAGAGCAAATGTACAACTTCCAAGAAATTATTGATTGGAAAAAATCAGGACAATGTGGTGTAACTATGTTGATTGGTAATCATGATTATCATTATATGCGAGGTGTATCTGAGCATTATTCAGGATATCAATCAGGTGCTAGAGCTGCTATTGAGCAATTATTAGAAGATAACAAAGAACATTTACAAATGTGTTACCAAATGGGCATATTCGTATTTAGTCATGCTGGAATATCCGCTGATTGGTTGAAAAATAATGGATGGAATGGAGAGCATGTATCTGATTTTGTAAATGATGTGTGGAAATATAAACCAAACAAATTTAAATTTACAGGACGTGACCCATATGGAGATAGTGTTGAATCGTCTCCAATTTGGATTCGACCTGATGCATTACAGCGATCAAATTATGATGTATTACGATCACATTATATTCAAATAGTAGGACATACACAACAGAATCAAATCGATCGTAAAGGCAAATCAACAGGTGGCCGTTACTATTATATTGATACATTAGGTACATCAGGTGAGTATATGATTATTGATGACGGTGATATTAAATTTAACACATATAAAAATGAAACAGTTACTACGTAAAATTGAGTTATGGATTGATATCCATATTATTTATTTCTTATATAGTGATAAGAAATTACATCGTTATTATGATTATCTAAATAAAAAGTGGAACATTAAAAAATAAATAACAAACATATGATTAAGTACGGAAAATTCAAAACACAAGACGGTACAATTGGATATTATCTAAATCGTGATGGTAAGAAAGTATTTCATAATACAGACGGACCAGCATTTATCCCACAAGGCGATAGAAAATTAGCCGAATACCATTTATTCGGAATGCCAATTAGCGAGAAGGATTTCGATTATTGGCGCCGTAATTTCGAAGGTATTCCTGATTATAAGAAATTCCAGAAAGCGGGAAATAGAGGTGAGTAACATAGATAGAGGGCTTCGGCCCTCTTTCCTTATTATCTTTACTATGTTCAAAAATTAAAACAAACAAACATATGAATAAGTCAGAAAAACGCAAACTAATCAACAAAACGTTCCTAACATGGTTAAATGAAAATTACCCCGAATACGAAGTAGACGATATCGAGGGTGATGGAACATTCACATTGACAAATGAAAATTATCCAAACGAGTCAATGTCATATCACAGATCATATCATGATGTATGTACCTACAATTGGGCGCCTGCCGAAATGATTGAACATGAACGCGTATTCAACGCCTACATTGAAACAATTATTATTCCTGAAGTTAATAGGTTAGAGAAACTTTCCTAATTACATTTACATCGTACAAATAAATAAACAGATATGGAAAATATAACAACAATTGACCCGAACCAATTACCATTGTTTGCAGATATGTTAACTGTAGAACAAGAACAGCGCGTTGCTGCTGCTAAAGCAGACGCTACAAAAACAATGAATCGTCAATTAGATGATGTGCTGCGGAAAGTAGAAATGGTAGCTGACGCAGGATTTACAAGCGATAAGTTCGGATACAGTACTGACTGTATTAAGGTGATGCGTGAAATTAATGTCAACCCATGGAGAGAAGAGAGTAAATTGGTTGAGGTTGAATTAGATCGTTTCAATGGTAACTTTTATATTCTATTTGATGAATATGATAGAGTAAAAAATGAAATCATTAAGCGTAAAGCAACAGTTGATTTACGCGGCGATAAAATGGAATGTTATTGGTTAAATAACAATTCACGAGCAATGAAACCTACTACAATATTAGCTAACATTGCTAAAGCAGCTGAAACAGCTAAAGCTAGATATAAACTTGCTAATCAAACCAAATCAACAGTAGAATATACAGTTGATAAGTATAAGAAACTATACCCAGACGCTGAAGTAACAGCAGGTAAAGGTTATAGTCGTGGTCGTAATTATACTGAATTTGATACTGTTAGAGTTCAATTCAAATCAGGTAGTTATGTAACATTTGAAGTGTATAGTACTCGTGATAAGGAATATGTACATGAAAAATTCGACGCTGTATTTAGAAAAATGTCAATCAACGAGGTAATGGATTATTTTAATGCTCAATAAATGGTAAATATAGAGAAAATAAATGAGGTGATAGAGCTAGAAAAATTAGCTAATTGGGAAATGGATAATTACGATAATGTATTACACCGAACCAAAGTAAAATTAATTAAAGCATGTCAGCAACTGACTAAAGAAGATGTTGAATATATAAAAAAACTAACAAATGATGACTCAAGCACAACTGAATAACCTGACATTAGAACAACTACGTGAATTAAACGAACGCGTTGTTAAAACTATTAAAGCAAAGCGCAAGCAATTAATTGCTGAATTCGAATTAAATATCGGAGATAAGGTGAAGGTAAATCATCCTAAACTATTAGGTAAGAAACTAATTGTAAAGAAAATAAAACGAACTACAGCAACATTACAAGTTGAGGGTGCGTTTGCTTCTTACAATGTGCCCATTTCCATGATCGAAATTTCTTAATTATATTTACAACGTATTAAAACAAACAAACATGAGAAATAATAAATATCCGAACGGCTACATGCCGAAAATTCAACACTACAGCAATATGATTGCTGGTGCCGCAAAACAATTAGAAGATACTGATTCACTATCAGTAACATCGCGAATTAATATGCTGTTAGTAATTCAAGAAGCAGCAGCGAGTCTAGAGTACTTCATCAGTAAGGAACATATGCGTTTAAACCTAAAAAAATAATGGTAAATAAAAACGACGTTAATAGGTGGATGTGGTCCGCTGTATTAGCAACATTAATTGTATCATTAGTACGTAAAATATTTAAATAGTTATGGGATTAGATATGATGTTAATTCACGACGGAAATCAAGTCGCGTATTGGAGAAAAGCAAACCACATCCACAAATGGTTTGTAGACAATGTTCAAGGTGGTGTGGATGATTGTGGTTATTATAAAGTAACTCAGGAACATTTAATTCAGTTACATAATGCATGTAATGAAGTACTAAATAATCCATCATTAGCCGAATCGTTACTGCCAACACAACCAGGATTCTTCTTCGGTGGTACTGATTATTTTGAATGGTATTATAATGATTTAAGAAACACAGTACAAATCATTGATGAAATACTCGAGTATAAGTCATACTGTTTAGATGATCTGTACTACTGTTCAAGCTGGTAATTTAAAAATTTCTTAATTACCTTTAATCTGTAAGAAAAGTTAAACCAATAAATAAACAAAAATATGAGAAATCAATTAAACACATTAAAATCATTGTTCGAACAAGTACGTGGATTAGGTATTGTAATGCAATTACCTCAAGAACACAATCGATTATCTAAAAACATCAACTTATACTTTGCTGACAATTATGATGTAACAGCAATTGACTTTGGAAATGATTATATTAAAAGAGTAGAAATCATGAAATATTCAACTCGTGATAACCGTTACAAAGTATCATTTCCAATCGATATTACAGATGAATTATTAATTGAATTGATCGAAACAGTTAAACGCGAGTTCATGGATGTTAAATTCGCTTATTTAGATTCAGAAATCGAAAAACACAGAGCGGCAAACGACATCGTAGAATTAGAAAAAGGAGAGGTAGTTGCTTAAACTACCTTTCTTAATTACATTTACCGAGTAAGATAAGTTAAACATTTAAATAACAAACAAACATGACAAAGTTAAACGGACACGAACAATTCGTAATTGGACAAGCATTAGAGCTATGGGTAGCTCAATTCGAAAAGGAAATCAACGAAGCAAAAGAAAATGGACATCGCGCCATGTTCGACATCAGTTATCCATCAATGATAGCTAAGGATTTAAACTCTAAGATCGCTTCACTAACTAGAAAGAAATAATTATGGTATTCGGAATAGAAAAAGTCACCACTTACCAGGTAACGTGCGGTGATGTTGATTTAACTCATTTATCATTTGAAAATAATGGTGGTGGAATGTATGGTGTATACAGTAATGGTGAAGAAATTGATGTATTCACTTACAATGGTGATAAACCATTCGATGCGATTCATGAATATCTAGAAGCGTACGCCGTAAACAACGGCTACGCATAGGGCAATCTAAGGATTTCCTTATTATCTTTAATCTGTAATAAAACGAGCAAACATGAGAACATTAAGAAATCAAGACTTCGCATCAGATCAAATATGCGGCTCATCATTAAAGGGCTACACTAAAGCTACTTACAAACGATTAGTAGAAGTATTAGGTCCACCTACATTCAGCGAAGCATCATTAGATGACAAAACACAAGTGGAATGGGTAGTTAAATTTAAAAACGATTACTTTACTATCTACGATTGGAAAACATACGATCGCGAATATACAATGAATACATTGGAAATATTCCACGTTGGAGGTAAAGTAAACGCGTTTGATTTCATTGTTAGATTAGAAGATAAAATCAATAAATAACATGACGAAAATAACCCCACTACAGCAATTAATATTTCATTTGGATCAAGCATCAGCGGTTGCGTTTCAACTCAAAGATGATAAAGATCTACCAATAGATATGATGAAACTATATCAAAAATTAGACGGATACGCAGCAGACTTAATGGAATATGAAGATAATCTACCTACAAACAACGATTAATTACATGTTCCAAGTGGATCCTACAGGATCGCAACAGATGTTCGAGTCTATGCCAGTCGAACCAGAACGTAAGGAATACACTAATAGTGATGGTGAAGTTATCATTTACTACATGTACGACTTTTAGAATCAAACTTTCCTAATTATATTTACATGTAATAAGAAGTTAAACCAATAAATAAACAAACATGAAAGAGGAAATGGACTCAACAGTAGTAGAAGCAGTTATCGCATTATTAAACGGAATCGACGTTGATGGCGAAACAATGGAATACATCATTAACAAGACAGCAATGCGTGATCAAATGAAGGCGCAGTTAAGTATTGAATCGCAAATGCCCGAAGAAGTAATGACTCAAATCGCAGACGATATTGTCACCGATTTAAATAATGAAGGTGTAGAATTAATCGCAGATCAAGAATACGGAATCGTTCATAACGAAATCAGCCTTAATGAAGTAGTATATGATACGTGGCGCATTAAAGCGATAGTTAGGGACGTGTTGCGTAGTCATTTTACTCCTATGGAGTAGAATGACTTTCTTAATTATATTTACATCGTACAAATAAATAAACAAACATGGCAACATTTCAAGATTTAAAATTCAGCGAATTAGATAATGAAGGCTACGGTATTAGAGCATCCATTAAATTCAATAATGGTTACGGCGCATCAGTTATCAGAACTAAACACTCATATGGTGGAGCAGCAGGTCTATACGAGTTAGCAGTGTTAGATCAAGATGGTGAATTATGTTACAATACACCCATTACAAGCGATACATTAGGTTGGCTCAAAGAAGACGACGTAACAGAAGCATTACAGAGAATCGAAACATTAAAAATGAAAAAATACCGCTACACATTCATGGCCGAAGTAATATTCGATGCCGAGGATGAAAAACACGCAGACGAGATATTCGCACGTATGGATTTAGGTGATGTACGGTATTTGGAAATGAAATCAAGAGAACAATTATAATATGAAAACATTCATAGAACATAGATTATATAATCAAACCGATCAAGTAGTACTCATTCAACCGAATGAAAACAGTAATGGTTTAGTATTCGTTACACGAGAAATGTCAGACACTTTACCGGATGCAAGATTATACCTAACATTCGATGAAGTAGATACAGTATGTAAGTTACTTCAACAAATGAAAGACCACATTAAAGATGGCAACTAAGAAATATCTAGAAATGTGTACTAAGAGTACAACATACCATGTATACTTCGGAACCGACGATTACGATGATGATGATAGTGATGAATATCAAGTAATCAAAACCGATGAAAAAGGTAAAGTAACTTGGAAAATTGAATCAATGATTACAGGTGATACAATTGCTAAAAGTTCCCACTTAGGTAAAAAATTAATAAACTATTGCATCGAAAATGACAAATAAAGACTTATCATATTGGAGACAAAACGCCGAGGAAGATTACATGGGAACTCCAATCAGTGTATTACGTTACATTTCAGAACTTGAAAAACATGTCAAGTTACCGAGTGAGGAAGAAACAAGAAGAAAAGAATTTTCAGAATGGTTTGATAAAGCATGGAAAGCAAGTATTAATAGCCCAGATAACCATGCAGAAAGTTGGATAGATTAAACAATAAGACAATGATTAAAAAAAAATTTAAAAGAGGTGATAGGGTTTATGATGAACGATACGGGAACGGAATAGTAGATTATTCAGAAAATCATTTAATAGTTGAATTTAGAATGGGTCAATATATTACATATGATTTAAAAGGTTATAGACATTTCCCAGAAAGTAAAGAACCAGTTTTACAATTTAGATAGCTAAACAATAAGATAATGACAAATAAATCACAACTATATCAAGTATGGTATTGGATTAGAGCAGCATTAGCACTATCAGTAATGGTTGGTGCGTGTTGGTTTATAGCAGAACATAAAATAGCATTAGATATATTCGTTTGGACATTGGGATTAGGTTTAATTGGTGGATTGATATACTGTTTTAAAGTATTGATGGGTGTAGCGTTTAAAGATGATGGATTCGAAGATTAAAAATTTCCCATTTAATTGGGAATTATATAAAAGTGGTGATTATTGGGCTATGTGGGATGAAGATATAATATATCTAACCCACATAACAAATTTAGATTGTTCACATATATTTAAGAAAGATTTAGAAACAGGTTATGTGTTATATGGAACATTTAAAGGCGACTACAGTGACTACTTCCACACATTTAATTTAAAAGGCGAACCACAATATAAAGGAGAAATGGGTGGTGGAAGATATGATAAAAATATATACTTAACACCTAAAATACCTAAGTCAGTACATGTTGATGTAGATTTAGAAGATTGGTAAATTAAAATTTTCTTAATTACATTTACAATGTAATAAGATAAACAAACATTATGACTCAAGCAGAAAAAACACAACTCGCGTTCGACGTAATCGCTAAAATGACTAAGGAAAAATCCAAATACTTAGTTCGAATCGCTTTACAACATCCAAAACGCGATGATTTAAAAACATTGTTCAACGCATACGACGATAAAGAATAATATGGAAACTAAACAAACAGCATACATATACTATAACGAGCAGTATGGAAAATAAACAAACAGTAGTTGAATGGATGGAGAAAAATTTAGATTTCCTATATCAACATATGTCTCAAGATGATATAAAATGGTTTTTTGACAAAGCCAAACAAATGGATAAAGAACAAAAACAAGAGTTCTATAACGAAGGTAAAGATTTCTCACAATACACACACGATGAACAATACGGTGGTGTAGAATATTGGGATAGACAACCAATGGGATTTGAAGAATATTACAACGAGCAGTATGGAAAATAAACAAACGGCAATTGAATATTTAATATCTAAATGTAAAAATTCATTAGATAAAGAACCATTAGATGCTACGGAACAAGAAATTGGATATAGCAAAGCTCTAAATCATATGCTTCTATTGTTGGAAGAAGCCAAACAAATAGAACAAATGACGGAGAAGACAAATACGAATAATACGAATAATAATATCCAGACTAAAACAACATGGTCGGAAAACAAACGTTGGCTCGTAGCGGTAATAGGACTGTTATGTGTGATTGGGTTCATGAGCGCGTTGGTTGTATATAATTTGTTTTGGTATGTGTTAGTAAGTATTTTTGGTGTGTGGTTATTAGGTGTTATGTTAGTAGCATCTAAAGACATAGTGGATGACCTAATAGATATGTGGTAAATTAACACATTTTTTTGTTAGCACATGTATTTGTGTATTAGTATTTTTTGTGTATAATTCACGTGAAAGATGCGTGATTTATTAATTATTTTTTTGTGGTGAACGGTGGAATAATATTTTGTTAGTAGGGAATATGTATTTGTTTGGTAGCGCTTAGTCAAATGGGAAAGCATGTCGTATGTGGAATAAAGTAAGTGTGGGTGGTGTGTGTATTTTTGTGTCATCCAATTTTTTTCCCACCCCTCCTACCCTTTTTGTAAATATTTTGTATATATTTTTTTGTTCGTAGAAAGGTCCACACAAAGTTGATAGGGACGCGGGTAAAGTGTTGCACCCCTAGTAAAATAGCCCACTTAGTCAAACAACTAAGCGCAATGCTGAGTCAAATGACTAAGTACCGTTTAAATGCGTTAAACAGTGGTTAGTCAAATGACTAAGC